>Ga0247843_1003229_pt1 | contig 27373 bp, 5 predicted proteins | sample LaCruzMarch2017__FD_192420 | JGI IMG/M metagenome (GOLD analysis project Ga0247843, IMG submission 192420) | Freshwater microbial communities from meromictic Lake La Cruz, Castile-La Mancha, Spain - LaCruzMarch2017_8m | ecosystem: Environmental > Aquatic > Freshwater > Lake | place: Spain... | reverse complement strand
GAGTCCAAGCAGTCGGGGAAACCTTCACGATAGCGGTTGCGGTTCTCAGGCCAAGCCATCCGGCCCGCGTACGACGCCCCCTCCAAAAAGTACAGCGTTTGTTTGAATCCTATGTGCGGTTACCCTGGCAGCCAGGCACCGGCGGCTCGTTCCGCAAAACCGTCGACATCCGCACGTCGCTGGACCTCGTCGGCAAGGTTGCTGAAGCCCGCACCGCGGCACTCAATGTGAACCTGACCGCCTATTCGGACACCCGCGCTCCGGACGCTCTCGAATTGGTCCTCGCCGCGGTCATCCGCGAGGTCGAGCTGGCCGAGCCGCTGGGTGCCTCCGGCATCTCCGCGCTGGCCGAAGCGGCTGGCCGCGAGGCGCTGGAATCCTCCGTCACCCGCTACCGGCGGCCCACGCGGATCCCGTCCACCGACTACACGGATTTCGTCCGCTCGCCTGCCTACGCCGCCAGCGTCGCGACCGCCGCCGAGGCCGCCGCGACCGCCGTTTATGCCGCCAAGTCCGACCTGCTCGCCACCACGGCATCCCTCACCGACAAGGCCCGCGCCGCCGCCATCCAGGCACTCTCTTCGGTCTATTCCGCAGCCTCCCGCTCGCTGCTGACCGAGCTCCCGATGACCGGCGACTTCGGCTCCAGCCTCGCCACCGAGGTCATCCTGCCTGCCAATCACCCGACCAATCCCTTCCGCCACCGCCGCCATCCCGACCACACCACCGGCTTCGACATCCGCCGTGTGGTGAACCTCTCCTTCGCCGCCACCGACGGCCGGTTGCTGTCGCGCAGCGGCTACGGCGTGGACCGGATCTCCGGCATCTACGCCGAGGAAATCCACGGCCTTCACAAGCCGCTCGGTCCCGCGAAAAACGTCGGCCTCAAGGTCGCCGGCACCTTCCAGCTTCACCGCATCAGCCTGATCGACACCCTCAACGGCCGCTGAGTTTTTCCCCACCCGCCCTTCACCTTTCCCATGATGCCTCTTCCGAAATTCCGTACGCTGTTCGCCGGCCTGCTGCTCGGCCTTGCCTCCGCCTCCTCCGCGCGGGCCGACGTCTCCGACCTGCTGTTCACCGTCAAGATCGTGGGCGACACGGACGTGCCGACCATCTCGGTCACGAACAACTCGCCGAACCTCGAGATCACCCGCTTCGACTTCACCATCGGCAACACCGCGAAGAACTTCGACGGCAGCGAGCAGACCGTCACCGCACCGCCCGGCGGTAGCGCCGTCCGCGCCCTTCCCCTGGGTGCCACCCGCAGCGACGTCGTTGCGTTCAACCTCACCAGCTTCGGCCCCGGCGAAACCTTCTCGTTCAAGATCGACATCGACACCGACGCATCCACCGCCGGATCCACCGACGTCCAGAATTTCAACAACGTCTTCTTCAACAACGGAACCGCCCTGAATTCCGTCGCCACCGTCTATGCCGGCGCGGCCAGCGCGACCCGCACCCTCGACGAGAACCCGGCCAGCCTGGTCTTCCGCGGTCCGACCCGTTTCCTCCGGGTCACCAGCACCGAGGGGGAAGGCGGCGGCCCGCCGGTGCGCGGTGTGAAGGTGAAGCTGAACGGCTTCGAAGTCGCCACGAACGAGACCCAGTATAACAACATCCAGGTGGCCCATGGCGACCGCATCCAGATCATCGCCGAGCCCGAGGTCTACAAGAACATCCACGCCGAGTACATCAACGACCCGGAGACGGTGAAGAACCAGGCCGAGGAGCGCTTCGTCGCGATCGGCATGTCGGTGAACAACATCGCTCAGACCGCGGACCCGACCAACTACGACTTCGAGATCACCCGCGACACCGACGTGCAGGTGAAGTGGCAGCACTACTACGCGCTGACCGTTCGGAACGACTTCAGCAAGACGCGGAGCCTGGAAGTCATCGCCGGCACCCCATGGGCTGGACCGCTCGTCTCGGATGCCTCCGGAAATCCCAGCCCGCCGGCCAGCCGCCAGTGGGTGCTCAAGGGCAGCCAGCCGGTGGTGCAGATCGACGGCTTCGTGCTCGACAATTTCAGCCACCCCGGTCTCGACATCCGCCACGTCGTGAAAGGCTACCGCTCCTACGGTCCGCCAAACGCCCTGGTCAGCAGCACCGCGAACAACACCGCCCGCCTCACTCCGAATCGGGTGGACATCCGCGAAACGACCGTTGGCACCGTCACCAACTACGCCTCGGGCGGCGGCGGCACCGTGGTGACCAACTCGCAGGACCCCACCGTCAAGGTCGGCGATCTCGTCAAGGTCGGCGATCTCGTCGAGATCAGCGGCAGCGGCTACGGCCCTTACAACGGCACCTTCCCGGTCACCGCCGTCACCGCGACCACCTTCACGATCCCCGTTTCCTTCGACAGCGTTCCGATCGCCAAGGGCCTGTGGCGGAATGTCACCTACGTGAAGTTCTTCGGCTTCCCGACCGTCGAGCCGCGCCAGCAGGTAAGGCCGAACTTCCTGATGAATGGCCCCGCCGGCATCACCTACGTCTGGCAGATCCAGTACGGCGTGCGCCTCAATGCCGACGATCCGACCCGCGTCGGACTCGCCAAGGTCTTCGAAGTCACCCCGGGCGGCGACATCGACCGCACGGTGCAGGACGGTGTGTCGTGGTTCGATCCCGGCACCCGCGTGAAGGTCGTCTCCGCGAGACAGGCCGCGGGAGCCAACGTCCTCTCCCTCACCGGTTGGATCAACGGCGACGGCTACTACTTCGCGGCCCTCGGCGAGGTCGATCCCGCCACCAGCCAGCCGACCACCGGCAGCCCGACCATCGTCAACGGCAGCCCGGTCGCGACCTGGCTTTCCAACGGCCCGAACGGCGCGCTCGGCTACGAAATCGTCAACCTCCAGCGCCCCGTCCGCACGCTCTGGCGCTACGGTGCCGGCGCCATCGTGGTCAACGTGACCATCGGCAAGCATTGCTTCGAAGACTACCCGCAGTTCGCCTCGGTCTTCACCCGCCAGCCGGAGCCGATCATCAACGCGGTGCCGGATCCCGTCGCCGTCCCCGCCAGTGGTCCGACCCCCGGTGCCGGAATGATGGCCGAGTGGGACCCCGTCAGCGCCCGCCTGTTCCCGACCATCCCCGGCCGCTTCACCGTGCCGTGGAAACCGGGCACCGCGCCGTCGAGCAACGCCGTCGAGGTCCGCGTCATCGCCACCCTGCCCTTCGACTCCCAGCGCCAGATCCGCGGCCACTACCCGCACATCCAGGGAGCCCCCGCCGTCGCGCTGGATCCCGATGCGACCGACAGCTTCAGCTTCAAGTCGATCAAGTATTCCACCGCGGGGGCCGCGGTCGATGGCAGCAAGAAATTCACCACCGAGCGGGCCGGCATCTCGGTCCTGCTCTTCTCCCAGATCCAGAGCGGCGGCCGCGGCCAGCCGCGCGAGTTCCTGCAGGTCCGCGTGGTCGACACCCGGCCCTGGGACACCAACCTGCCGGCCGTGCCGACCCCGGTGACCGTGGGCGAGAAGATCCTCGATCCCGCCGCCGACCTCGCCAAGCTCGGGACCGGCTACGTCCTCGATCGGGTCGGCCGCGCCCGCTACAATCCCTTCATCTACAACGGTGCCAAGATGGACGGCATCGCCGCCAAGGACGTCTACGACATGGCCTTGCTGCGCGCCGACTCTTCCTCGCTCAAGGTCCTCAACAAGGCCGCGCTGCCCGGCCCGGTCATCGCGGTGAACGAGCACCCCGGCGTGCCGGACAACGAGCTGCCGATCGTCGTTTGGTACGATGATCCTCGTAGAAACGATACCCTGCTGTGGCCTTACCTTTCCCGCATCTATAAGCCGGTCTGGCCCGCGGCGAACACCTTGCCGCAGATCGTCGTCGCCAGCCAGCTCGGCTCCGACGGCAAGGGACCCACCGGCCTCGACCAGCCCGTCGCACCCGCGGTCGGCAGCACGCCCGCGGCCACCAGCTACGATCCATCGCGGATCCAGGCGGTGCAGATTTACAATCAGCCGGACTTCGCCGCACCGGGCTACAACCCGAACGAAGAGCACGCCCTGACCGCGCCGTCGCTGCGCTTCCTCGATGTCTCGCCGCGTCCGCCGGCCATCTACGCCCTGCGCGACGGCGACCTGAACTACTCGGATAGAACGATCACGGGCGGCGACGACCGCTACACCTCGCATCCCTGCGTGCTTGTCCAGTTCTACGACGCGGCCGCCGACGAGGTGCGGATGAAGGCCTACGCGATCAAGAAGGAGAGCGCCAACGGCGACAGCCCCTCCTACCGCTTCGCCTCGAACTTCACCGCCAGCACCACGAACCTGAAGACCCAGCCCTTCGTCTCGATGCGGGCGGGCGAGCCGGTGAACGCCTTCTACCCGCTCGGCGTGGCGATTGGTGCCAGCCCGGCGCCGGAGACCTTCGGCAATAACTTCTTCACCCAGGAAGCCTACTGGGAAGACTGGCGCGGTTCCTACTGGTCGGTCTCCGGCGGCGACCGCGCGTGGTTCAATGTCTCCTTCTACTACCCGCTGGCCCCCGACTTCTGGTGGCCCGCCGGCGTGGAAGTGCCGCCGGTCACGGTGACCAAGAACGGCGCGCAGTACACGGCCACCTACGCCACCGGTAGCAGCAACAAGGTGCCCGGCGTCGGCGACTCGGTGGCCTTCCTGCCCACCTCGGTCAAGACCGCGCCGACCGCCAGCACGCTCGCCTCGCACCTGCCGACCCGCGTTATCTACAAGTCCGAGTGGCCCGACAACCCGGCCGTCCTCAAGGCGGGTGAAACGCTCACCTTCTCCGGCGGCGAATTCCGCGCCGACAAGCCGACCCAGGTCATCGTCAAGGACGGCGTCGCCAGTACCGTGCAGACCCCGGGCCTGCCGCAGTTGACCGCCTTCGCCTCTGCCGAGGTCGTCTTCGACTCGCTGAATCCCGACGGCGTGAGAGACCGCCTGAAGTCCTTCTGGACCGCCCGCGTGGTGCAGGCGCTCGACAAGCGGACCACACCGCTTTCCGTCGGCAAATTCCCGTCCGAACTCCAGCCCGCCAGCGGCCGCACCACGGTCAAGCAGGGCAAGTATGTCTTCAACGAACTGCCGGCTTCGCTGCAGAAGCGACTGCGCTACGATCCGCTGTCGACCCGCCCGGTGACCACGACCACCCTCGGCGTGAGCGACGGCGGCGTGACCACCCAAGTCCCCGGCGTGCTCGAGTTCTCCGGCCTGCTCAATGACAAGGACATCGGCGATGCCACCCTGACCGCCTCGCCGCCGGCCGTTTATTCGCTGGAGCCGAACATCCTGACCGCCGTGGAGCGCGATGCGATCCTCGCGCTCGTCGACGTCGGATCCACCTCCCGCACCGCCTGGGTGAATGCCGTGACCGCGCTCTACAATACAACCCGGAATCCCGAAGGCGTGCCCGGCACCGCCGGCGAATACCTCACGGGCCTGATGAAGACCCCGCAGCTCGGACCCGACGGCCAGATCCTCAAGGACCCCCTCGGCAACGTCCTCTTCGCCAACCCCGCGACCCCCGCGCCGATGCGCGCCTATGGCCCCGGCCTCGCGCTGGTCCCGAACGGCGACTTCCTCGATCCCAACGGCCGCCTCGCCGACAACACGCCCTATCCGGACGAAAGCTGGGTCACCGTGGTGGAGAACAACGACCCCACACTCGGTGGATCGCCGATCACCCCGCACATCATCAAGGTCGACCGCAAGCAGCGCTACCGCGGCTCCGTCCAGACCATCCTTTCCGACAACGTCTTCGACGAGAATATCAACCTGCGCTCCACCGGCGACTTCGGCGCCAACGCCGACGACCTCAACTTCGAGTGGTGGTATCGCCCCGACGACGGCAGCCTGAACGTCCCGCCGCCGGACCTCATCCCGGCCGGCCAGCCGAACCCGTGGAAGCTCTTCCCCGACCCGAGCGGCCAGGCCGGCAAGGCCCGCTACCAGATCACGCTGAAGGGCAATCCGAACGCGCCGGAAGCCCTGCTCGCCGACACCTTCTGGTTCGTCCGCTACCGCCACAAGAACGATACGGCCAGCGGCACCAACTGGAAGCTCACCCAGCCCGACGGCCGCCAGGGCGTCAACTTCACCTGGGCCGGCGCCGGCAACTCCCAGCCCTTCGTCGACGCCGACCTCGATGGCTTCCCCGATTTCCGCGCCCAGCTCGCCCAGGGATGGATCAAGCGCGTGCTCGACGCCGTGAACCCGTACGAAGCCCGCATCCGCGACTTCGAAGGCGACAGCCCGTCCACCCTGGTCTCGATGGTCTCGCAATTCGGTGCCCGCTACGAAGGCCCCGTCGCGCTCAATCCCGCGAAGAACGTCATCGAGAACGTCGGCCTGATCGAACTCTACCAGACCGTCCTCAACCGCGGCCGGAACCTCAGCATCGACCTTTCGACGCCGGTCTCCACGCCCGCGATTTCCAACGCGCTGCAACTCGCCTCCACCCGCATCTCCGATTTCTACACGCTGCTCGGCAACGAGGCCTACGTCGACGCGCAGGACCCGACCATCGGCCACGGCAGCGACAGCGCCGACTACGGCAGCCTCGCGACTTCGGTGTTCACCTTCCAGAACCAGATGTCCTCGCTGATCGATGAAGAGCTCGCGCTGCTCCGCGGCGTGGACGACTTCTTCGCGCGGCCCGTTTACAACCGCCTGTTCTGGAACTTCACCAAGGGCGAGGGCGAGGCCGCCTACGCGACGAGCTACAACGTCAGCGACATCAACGCCGACGGCTTCATCGACGAGGACGACGCGATGATCCAGTTCCCGCAGGGCCACGGCGATGCGTGGGGCCACTACCTCACCGCCGTCCGCAGCCAGTACGACCTGCTCCGCCATCCGGCCTTCAACTGGGTCTCGCGCTCGGAAAGCTATAACTTGCAGGACATCGTCATCAGCGTCGACTTCCTCGACGAGCGGAAGTTCGCCGCCACCGCCGCGGCCAAGGCCAAGGCCGCCGCGGAGATCGTCAATCTCACCTACCGCGACCGCTACGTCGCCGACCCGCAGGCGCAGTGGCAGGGCTACACCGACAGCAACGCCGACCGTGCCTGGGGCGTCGACGAATGGGCCCGCCGCTCCGGCCAGGGCGCCTACTTCGACTGGGTCACCGCCAACGCGCTGCTGCCATCGCAACACCCGAACACCACGCTCGAAGGCATCCGCAAGGTCGACCGCCAGACCAACGGCGATATCGCGGTGATCTCTGCCAACCTCAATGCCATCCAGTCCACGATGGACCAGGCGGACCGCGGCTACAATCCGCTCGGCCTGGCCAACGGCGTACAGATGTTCGACATCGAGCCCGCCTTCATCGAGAACGCATCCGGCGGCGACCGCCGCTCGCACTTCGACCAGATCTACGAGCGCGCCGCGGGCATGATGGAAAAGGCCACCAGTGTGTGGGACCAGGCCAACACAAGCTCCCAGATGCTCCGCCAGGTCGGCAACAGCGAGGAGGAATTCCGGAACTCGACCTTCCAGGAAGACCTGTCCTACCGCAACCAGCTCATCTCGATTTTCGGCAAGCCGTATGAAGGCACCGTCGGGCCCGGCCGCTTCTATCCCGCCGGCTACGAAGGCCCTGACCTCGCGCTCTACATGTATGTGCCGGTCCGCGAGATCAACAAGGACACCGTGCCCGGCCCGGCGGCCGGTTACGCGAGCTTCGGATACACCGGCGCGCTCAACGGCGGCGACCTCTACATGGCCTTCATCGGTGACCGGTATTCGCAAGATTACTATCGCTCTGCATTATTACATGGGGACAAATATATGCAAGAAACAAACGGGGTCTCCGGCAGCGGCAACAGCCCCTTCAGCAAGGAAACCGCACTTAAGGATGTGAACGCCGGCGTGCGTGATCTCTTCGCCCCGACCTTCTCCCATGCCAGCAACAACCTGAGTTACGCGTCCAACACAAGGAGCGGATTGTTCTCTGTGAACTATACCGACTTGCTCAACCCGAAGGTCCCCTTGACCAATTTCGTCAACCAGATGCCGGTCACCGCGGCGGGCTACACCTTCCAGGCACCTCAGTCCTGGGGCAGCCGCCCATCGACCGGCCAGCTCCAGGATCTCATCCACCAGATGATCCAGCAGGAAGCCGCCATTGCCCAGTCGATCGCCGAGTGGGACGCGCTGACCGGCGAGTCGGTCCGCATCCTCCGCTTGATCAACGCCCGGCTCACCGCGAGCGGCCGTAACCAAGGGCGTGACGAGGCGTTTGGTCGAGCGAAGTATGCGATCAATGGAGTCTTGGCGGCGCTCGAGACCACGATCGAAATCGTAAATTCGGCCAAGGAAACATCGTTCGCGCTTAAAGACGTGGTCTCATCTTCGATTCCAGTCAACCTCCCCACGGCGGGCCTGGCATTCTCGCCGGGAGACGCTTTGTCGGCGGCCCGCGGTGCCGTGAAAAGCCCCTTCGTGGTGGTGCAGGCCGGTTTCAATGCGGTCGAGGATACGGCAAAGATCGCCAAGACCGTCGCTCAGATCGGGCTCGATGTTGCCGAAACAGAAGTCAACAACGCCAACGCCGACGAATCCAGGAAGCTGGAGATCCGGGAGTGGCTCAAGGAAGTGGAGGACTTCATCGGTGACGAGGCCATCAAGCGCGTGGGCGTCTTCAAGGAGATCCAGGCGCTGCGCGCGCTGTCCGACCAATATCGCAGCCTGCTCGACGAAGGGGGCCGCCTGCTCGACGAGCGCTCCGCCTTCAACAAGCGCGTGGCCGCCCAGACCCAGAAGAACCGCTACCAGGACATGACCTTCCGCGTGGCCCGCAACCACGCGCTTCAGACCTACCGAAGCTCCTACGACCTCGCGGCTCGCTACGCCTATCTGGCCGCCTCGGCTTACGACTACGAGACGAACTTCTCGCTCACCGACCCTGCTTCTCCAGTCGATGCCTATGGCGAGATCATCCGCGCCCGCACGCTCGACGGACTGGCGAAGGCAATCGACCGCGTGAAGCTCAACCACGACGTGCTTCGGACCCAGATCGGTCTCAACCACGAGCAGCGAGAGGTCGGCGACATCTCGATCCGCCGCGAGCAGATGCGCATCCTTGCCTCCGGCGAAAGCCAACCGGGCGAGCTGCCCGCGCCGGGGGAAGACTCCGACACGCTGTGGAGGGAAGAGCTTCAGAATGCACGCGTGGACGACCTCTGGCAGGTTCCGGAATTCCGCCAGCTCTGCCGTCCCTTCGCCGCCGCGGTGGACGCCGCCGGCAAGCCGGTCCCGCAGCCGGGCATCGTGCTCCGCTTCTCGTCCGACATCAGCACCGGCAAGAACTTCTTCGGCAACCCGCTCAGTGGCGGCGATCACGCCTACAGCGTCGCGAACTTCGCGACCAAGATCTTCGGCGTCGGCGTCACCTTCGACGACTATCTCACCGATGACGTCCTGAGCGACCTGTCCGCCACCCCGCGCGTCTACTTCGTGCCGGCCGGCATGGACATCATGCGGGTTTCGAATTCCGCCAACGTCAACGATCTTCGCACCTGGAAGGTCGTCGAACAGAAGATCCCCGCGCCGATGCCGGCGACCAGCGGCCAGCTCACCACCAGCGGCTACATCCCGCTGCTGGACGGCTTGAACGGACGCTTCGGCGACGCCCGCAAGTTCTCCGACTTCCGCGCCTATCCGGACTCGGCGGAGGAGCCGACGACCGACATCCGCCTGCTCGGCCGCTCGATCTGGAACACCGAATGGCTGCTCATCATCCCGGGCGCGACGCTCAACGCGGACCCCAACACCGGCCTCGACCGCTTCGTCGACCAGGTCTCCGACATCAAGCTGATCTTCGACACCTACGGCCAGAGCGGCGGCTGAAGAAAACGGAACATCGAACGCACCTAACAACCACCCCGATTTTCCATGACTCCCAGGAACCGCTTCACCCGCCCGGCGCTCGTTGCCGCGACGCTCTTGCTCGGCACGACCGCCGCGCAGGCCTTCATCAGCGAGCCGGAAACGCTCGTCTACGGCCGCATCCTCAACCGCGCCAACCCGAACCTCGAACAGCTCGTCACCGAAGGCACACTGCACTGGACCCTGCAAAAGCCCGACGGCTCCAGCGTCGTGCTGACCGGCGAAGTCGATGCGCTCAGTGGCGGCGATTTCTCCTACCTCGTGCGCATCCCGCACCAGGCGATGATGCTCGGCCAGCAGGCCTCGCCGCTGGTGCTGCCGCTCGGCACCACCACAACCACCGCGTCGCACTCCTCGATCTCCTTCAACGGCGCGCCGGCCAACATGCTGGTGCCCGCGACCTCGGTCTTCGAACTCGACCAGTTGCTCCGCGCCTCGGCCATGCGGGTCGATCTTGAAATCAACGCCGCCTCGCCCGACGGCGACGGCGACGGCATCCCGGACTGGTGGGAAGACGAGCACGGCCTTGACAAGCAATCCGCCGCCGACGCGCTCACCGATGCAAACGGCAACGGCCGCAACAACCTCGCCGAATACCTTGCCGGCAGCGATCCGAACCACGACAGCACGCACCCGCTGCTGCTGACCCGCGAAGTGATCGCTTACTCGGAAGCGAAGTCGCTCGTCTTGTTAGAGACCGCCGACAGCGACAGCACTCCGGCCCAGCTCACCTACACGCTCCACGCCGCCCCCACCGGTGGAAAGCTGGTGCTGCGAAATGCGACCCCGCTTCCCGCGGCAACATCGCGCGAACTGACTTCCGGCGCGACCTTCACCCAAGCCGACGTTTCGGCCGGACGCCTCGTCTTCGAGCACGGCGCGGGCGAGACCCCCGGCACGCTGGAAATCGGAGTGCGGGACCAAACCCCGGATCATCCCGAATCGCGCGGCACGGTCGCCGTGCTCCTGTTCGATCCCGCCCCCGGCCTCGTCGCCGCCACCGCGGAAGAAAGCCTGCGCCTCGAAGCCCGCCGCCTCGCCAAGGATCACGGCCACTTCGTCGCCGACCTCGGCCCCACCGCCGGCAAGCACCTGCTCGCCGCACCGAGCGCCGGACTTTCCACCGCCGCCTACGCCGCGCATGTCGCGAGCTACGGCGCGGAAGTCCCGCACGTCTTCATCGGCGGTCCGGCCGACGATACCTTCTCCGGCGGTGCCGCGGCCGACCACTTCCACGGCGGTGCCGGTGCGAACACCTTCACCGGCGGCCCGGGCGCGGACTCCTTCCTCTTCACCGGCACCTCGTCGAAAGTGGAGACCATCACCGACTTCACCCCGGCCCAAGGCGATCTCATCGACCTGTCCGGCGTGCTCGACGGACCTTCCACCCGCCTCACCGATTACGTCCGCATTCGCCGCAGCGGCACGGACGCCCTGATGGAAATCTCCGCCGCGGGCCTGAACTCGGGTTTCAGCGACCGCATGATCCGTCTTCAAAACTCCACGCTGCAACCTGGCGACCTGCTGAATCTCTACTACGCCGGCAACCTCGAAACCGGTGCCGTCGGCCTGCCGCCGCGCGTGAGCCTCGCCGCTACCGGACCGCAAGCCAGCGAGAACGGCCCGACCGCCGGCCAGTTCACCATCAGCCGCGAAGGCAACTCCGACCTGCCGCTCACGGTGAATCTCCTGATCACCGGCAACGCGACCAACGGCGTGGACTACCAGAGCGTCCCCACCGCCATCACCATCCCCGCCGGCCAGGCCGCGGCGGTGGTTTCGATCCTGCCCTATGTCGATGCCATGGTGGAGTTCAGCGAGGTCGTCGCCTTCCAGCTCGCGGAATCCACCACTTATCTTAACGGCACCGCAACGATCGCGCAGATCGTGATCGAGGACCTCAAGCCGCAGCTTTCGCTCGAAGTCATCGAAGTCATCGAAGGCATCGCCGGCGTCTCCGACGGCACCGCGGGAGCCGTGCTGATCCGCCGCAGCGGTTTGCTTTCGCCGGAAGTCTTCGTGCAGTTCACGCTGAGCGGCACCGCGAGGAGCGGCATCGACTACAACACGGTGACGCCCTACCTGACCCTCGCGGCCGGCCAGACCACCCGCATCGTCGAGTTCGTGCCGAAGGCCAACGTTAGCTTCGGCAGCGCCGAGGCGAAGACGATCCGCATGACCCTCAAGCCGGATGCCGCCTTCGCCAGCATGGTCCCCGCCGCGAGCCTGGTCCTCGTCCCACAGCGCCTGAGCTACGACGAATGGCTCGCCAGCCGTGGCGTGGAGGCTTCGGACGAAGCTCTCATCCACTATGGATTTAGTACCGGCCTCCCGTCGAACCACCCGTCGATCTTCACCCGTCAGCCGAAAGCCACCATCGAGAACGGCTACCTGACCCTGCGCTTCCGCAAGAAGCCCGGTGTCACCGACATGAACTACCAGGTCCAGTACTCGACCAATCTCAACCAGTGGCAGACCGGGCCGGACGCGATCGAAGACATCACCCCGCTGGTCGCGCCGAACGATCCGGCCGCCGCGGTCTTCCGCTCCAAGACCCCGATCTCCGCCCAACGCGTCGCCGCCATGCGCGTGAAGTTGCAGCTCGAAACCGGAGAATGATTCCTTGTCCGCACTCCCCATGTTCCCTCGCCGTTTGACCCGCGCCCTTCTCCTCGCTTCCGCCGTCTGCCTCGTCAGCCAGTGCGAGAAGCAGGCCCCGGCCGGCGCGACGTCGGGCAAGCCGCTCGCCACCGTGGCGGGCACGACCGTGACGGAACAGCACCTGCTCGATGAAGCCGCGTGGCGCCGCGCCAATAACCAAGCCGTGCCGCCCGCGCCGGAGCTGCTTCAGGAAATCGTCAACCGCCTCGCATTGGTCGAAAAAGCGAAGCAAGCCGGCGTCGCGGACGATGCCGCCACGAAGCGCCGCATCCAGAGTGTGATCATTTCCAGCCTGCGCGAGAAGGAGTTCGACGCCGCGCTGGCCAAGGTCATGGTCGCCGACGAGGAAGTCGCCGCGGCTTACGAGGCCCGCAAGAGCGAGTTTGCCAGTCCGGGACTCGACCGCTTCGCCATCCTGTTCCAAGCCGCCGACTCAAAGGCGACCGAAGCCCGCAAGGCCGAAGCCCGCAAGTTGCTCGAGGACGGCATGACCCAGGCCGAAGCCCAGCCGGCCGCGGGGGGCAGGGGACCGGCCGCCGGCGGATTCGGCCAGGTCGCCGCACGCCACTCCGAAGACCAGGTCAGCCGCTACAAGGGCGGCGACATCGGCTGGATCGAGACCGCAGCGAAGGAAACCCGCCTCCCCGCGAACGTGATCGAAGCCGGTCGCGCGCTCGAAAAGGGCAAGCGCAGTGGCGTGGTCGAAGCCGCCGACGGCTTCTACGTGATCATGAAGACCGACGCCCGCCCCGGTGGCGAGCGCCCGTTGGATCAGGTGACCGATAGCCTTCGCCAGCAGCTCCTCCGCGACAAGCGGCGCGCCTTGGAGGAAGGCTTCCTCGCCGATGCCCTCAAGCTTTCAAAAGCCACCGTCGACACCGCCGCCGCGGCTCAGGTGACGCTTCCCGATGCCCCCCCGGCGGCCGCCGCCACCCCCGAGCTTTCTCCTCCGTGACTTTCTCCCATCCGCCTGCCACTCCCATGCTCCCATCGCGCTTTCTTCCCCTCCTCGCCTGCCTGGCGTTGACCGGTGCCGCGTCCGCACTTCCGCCGACGCTGACGACCATCAATGTGATCAGCCGCGCCAACCAATATCAGCACCCCGAGATTTCCTACGCGACGCTGGCAGCCGCCGCGAACGAAGCGGATCCGGAAAGCGATCCGATCGAGTTCCGCGTCAAGTCGGTCATCGCCGGTAGCCTCGTGAAGAACGGCACCTATGTGCCTTTCAACGGCCGCCTCGGTCCCGGGGAAACCTGGTTCTGGGTGCCTCCCGCAGGCGCGAACGGTGTGATCGATGCCTTCCGCGTCCGTGCCTTTGCCGCCGGCGACGAATCGATCGCCGACGTGATCGTTCAAATCGACGTCACCCCGGTCGACGACCGCCTCACGGTCACCGCCTCGAACGTGACGGTCGCCGAAGATTCCGGGGCCTTCACCTCGACCAATTGGGCCACTGGCTCCAGCGGCCTGACGGATGAGAATGGTCAGGCCCTCGCCTTCGCCCTCACCAACAGCAACACCGCGCTCTTCTCGGTCCAACCCGCGATCTCCTCTACCGGCACCCTGACCTTCACCCCCGCACCGAACGAGAACGGCAGCGCCACCTTGGGCGTCCGCGTTACCGCCAACGGCGGCCTCAACCAATCCGTCATCCAGAACTACACCATCACTGTCACTGCGCAGCCGGACGCCCCGACCATCGCGGCGACCTTCAACGGCACCTCGACCGCTCCCTTCACTGATGCCACCATCACACCCGGCGGTGAGGCCGGCCCCGCTGCTCCTCAGGCGGTCTTCTCCAGCGTCACCATCGCGGACGTCGATCACAACAAGCCGAACGCCGACAACCAGGTCGTCATCGTCACCATTCCCACCGCCGCGGAATCCTACGGAAGCTTCACGTTAGCCGGGTCCACCGTCGCCAACGTGTCGGGTGGCAAGACCTACACCCTGGCTGCGCAGTCGCCTGCAAACGCGGCTGCCGATCTCCTCGCCGCGACTTTCACCCCCCTGTCGAACGCGCATCCCGTCGGCCTCTACGATTTCGACATCGACGTGACGGTCCGCGACAGCACCTCGCGCACCGCCTCGCTGCCGACCACGCCGCTTCACGTCCGCTCCGTCAATGACAGCCCGACCGCGAACGCCTCCCTCGCGGTGGCTTCCATCTCGGATGCCGGCCCGGTCTCGCCGTTCCGCATCCTCGTGAACGACGTCGATCTCGGCGACACCTTCTCCGTCGCCATCACCGAGACCGGCACCGTCCGCGGCGCGCTTTCGGCCACCACCCTGACCGGCAATGCCACCCAGATCGCCGCCGCGGTCCAGGCGCTTGTCTACACGCCCTTCCAGCAGTCCGCCAACGTCACCGCGACCTTCGACTTCGCGGTGACCGACGTGCATTCCATCTCACCCGTCGGCACGCCCGCCAGCACGGCGGTGGTGCGCAACGTGTCGCTGCCCATCCAGTTCGTGAACGACCCGCCGGAGTTCACCGGCGTGACCACCGCGCTGATCCGTATGACGGACGATCCCGGCGCGCCACCCGTCTTCCCGTTCTCATCGGTCTCCATTCTCGATGGCGATCCTGGCCAGCCGCTCACCGTCACGCTTTTGCTTGGCGATCCGTCTCAAGGCAGCTTCACCGGCCCGGTCGACACCTTCGCCTCCACCAATGTCATCACCGGCACCGTGGCGGAAATCACCACCAAGCTGCGGGCGGTCCGCTATGTCCCGACTCCCGGCCGCATCCCGGTGAACTCCAGCGAAACGGTCACCATCACCATCCGCATCAACGACGGTACGGTCACCGTCTCGAACAACCAGACCCAGGTCGAAGTCACCGCGGTCGATGGCGCGCCCAGCCTGCTCTACAGCGGCAACCCGGTCTTCCCGCTCACCTCCGCCCCGGCGCTCATCGACCCGTCCACCGGGCCGAAGCCCTTCGCGTTCGTCAGCATTTCCGACATCGGCCAGGTCGAAGTCACCGTCTCGCTCGACACCGCCGCCAAAGGCGAACTCAGCAACCTCGGCGGCTTCGTGGAAACCCCGGCCGGTTCCCGCAGCTACCGCTTCACCGGCACCGCCGCCGACGCCCAGACCGCCATCCGCGCGATCAACTACGACATCAACCCGAACTATCTCTTCCCGCCGAACCAGCCGGGCCGCACGGACTTCACCCTCATCGCCAGCGACTCCGCGCTGAACATCACCACCCGCACGCTGCCCATCCTGCTGAAGAGCGATGCCCGCGGCTTCCTTGTCACCAGTCTGCTCGACGACGAAACGGTGGCCGGTACGCTGCGCCATGCCGTCAACAACGCCGCGAACAACGACGTGATCGTCTTCGCCTTGCCGAGCTACCCGGCGACCATCCGCCTCAACAAGGCGAAGGGCCCGCTGGTGCTCACCAAGCACCTCAGCTTCCGCGGCCCCGGTGCCGACAAGCTGACGATTTCCGGCGACTCGAACGCCAATGCCATCACCGATCCCGGCGACGTGCAGATCTTCCGCATCTTCGCCAGCGCCGAGATCCGTGGCCTGAGGCTTGCCCGCGGCTTCGGCGACACCGGCGGCGCCGCCTTCGTCGGCCGCCTCGACCCGGCATCCGCCCGTGGCTCGCTGACGATCGAGGACTGCGTGATTTCCAAATGCCTCGCCAGCCAGTGGGGCGGTGCCGTCGACGTCTTCGACGGCCAGCTCACAGTCGCCCGCTGCGTCTTCGAAAACAACGCGCTCAACGCCTCCTCCGGCCTCGGCGGCGGCGCGGTCTCGCTCTACACGAACGCCGCCTGCACCTTCACCAATTCCACCTTCTCCGGCAACTCGCAGGCCGCTCCCACCGGTTGGGGTGGCGGCGCGATCTACGTCGAGAACGACACGCCGACGAGCTTCGTCCAGACCAACGTCACCCACTGCACGTTCGCCGGAAACATCGACGCTTCGAACAGCGGCAGCTCGCTCCATAACAACGTCTCCAACTCCCGCGTCCTGCTCCGGAACAACGTCTTCGCCGACTTCTCCGCCCGCAACCTCAAGGTCGCCGGCGGTGCCGAGATCCTCTCCGGCGGCGGCAACATCTCGAACGACAACACCACCACCGACTTCATCCAAGGCGGCGTGCCGCAGCTCGCCGTGCTGCTGAACCAGCTCACCGACAAGCGCAACCTCGATCCCCGGCTCGCGCCGCTCGCCAACGTCGAGGGCAACACCCGCGGCCACCGCTTGCTCCCGGACAGCCCCGCCATCAACGCTGGCGTGGCTGGCATCGCCGCCGTCGATCAGCGCGGCGTCATTCGCAACGCCACCTGCGACATGGGCGCGCTCGATGCCAACGCGCTCGGCAAGCTCGTCATCCACGAAATTTTCCCGGCGGTGAATCCGAACAACCAGTTCGTCGAGTTCTACATGCCGCGCGACCAGGCCACCCTCGATCTCACCGGTTACGAAGTCTGGATCGACGGCTCCAAGCGCCACACCTTTGGCGCGCTCGTCATCACCCCGGGCCACGGCTTGGTCCTCGCGACCACCGCCATCACCGCCGCAGGTTCCACGCCGGTGATCGTCTCGGATGCAAGCCTCGCCCTCCTCGAACGCGGACGGATCGAACTCCGCACGCCCACCGCCGCCGGCAACAAGATCGTCGAAGCGGTGTCTTACGACGCCGCCTTTGCCAACAAGGACACGCCCGCGGTGACCGATGACTATTCGACCGGCTCGATCACCCTCGCGCCGCAGTATCAAGGGGCCGCCTTCGCCCCGCACCGCCTCCTCCAAGCCCCGCCGAACGGTGGCGTGATCCTTGGCGCCACCGGCTCCGCCACCTCGCCCGGTGCCGACTCCGCCGGCACGCCCTTTGGCGAGGCGAATGCCTACCCGATCGCCACCCTCGACAATTTCGAGCTGACCGAAGACGTGCCGCAGACGCTCGCCGTCCGCGCCAACGACCTCGATGCCGACGGCGCCGATGAGCTCTTCATCGTCGACCTCAACCCGACCCTCACGCTGCCCGTCCCCGCCACCGGAAAGAGCACGATCACCACCACTTCCGGCGCTACCGTCACGATTACTCCGGCCGCCGCCCCGCTGCGCGGCACCGCCCTCCAGTTCGACCCGCGCGTCGCCTTCAACTACCTGCCGGAAGGCGCGCGCTTCACCGACACCTTCACCTACTCGATCGTCGACGTCGGCGGCGGCGCGGTCGGCAGCTTCGCCGATGGCGGCGGCTCCGCGACCATCGTGAGCGCCCCGGCTCACCGCCTCGCATCCGGTGCCACGGTGACCGTCCGCGATGCCGGCATCTCCGGCTACAATGCCGCCCATGTCGTCACCGTGCTCGACGAAGACCGCTTCAGCATCCCGGTCGCCTTCGCCGGCAATCCTACGGCGCTCCAGCGGGGCCGCTGGCAGGCCGCCGACCTCCGCAGCCCGAGCGCCCGCTCGCAGGCCCTCGTCCAGGTCTCCGTGCTCGGCCGCAACGACCCGCCGACCCCCGCGGCCGATCTCGTCGCCACCAACGAGGACACCGTCCTCCGCGTCTTCGGCGATCCGCGTGCCTCGTCGCTCGCCCTCGATACCGATCCGCTCTACCCCGCGCCGCGCACGTTCAACGGCACCGGCATCCTCGCCAACGACAGCGACCCGGACACCGACGCCCCCACCTTCACCTCGCTGAAAGTCATCGGCGTCTGCCAGGCGGAAGCGATCGTTAACTTCAGCGGCACGCCCGGAGCCAGCCCGGTGACCGTCACCGCCCCGGCCCACGGCCTCGCTGCAGGCACCACCGTCCTGATCTCCGGCTACGGCGGCCATCCTTCTTACAATGGCTACCACCTGGTGACCGTGACCGGCACCGACACCTTCACGCTGCCCGTCGCCTTCGTCGACAACGCCGCGACCAAGGGCCTTTGGACCGTCCTCACCAACCAGAACCGCCTCGCCACCACCAGCAAGGACGGCGCGGAAGTGACGCTCGAAATCCGCGCGAACCGCACCCAGACCAACGTCGTCTACAACCCGCGCCCCTCAACCTTCCTCGACGGCCTCGCCAACGGTGAAAGCAGCACCGACACCTTCTACTACGCCGTCGAAGACAACCGCGGTGCCGTCAGCCTCGCGCTGCTCTCGGTCACCGTGGCCGGCGTCAACAACGACCCCGTCCCCGGCGACAATCCCGCCGGCCTCTCCGTGCTCGGCCCGCTGCTCACCGGTGGCACCACCGCCCCGCAGTTGCTCGATGGCTCCGCCGTCCTCCACATGCTCCCGGCTCCCGGCAACTCCGGCCGCGTGAACGTCGCCATCGGCCCGCCCGGCGGTGCTCCTGGTGATCTGTTCGTGATCGAAGGCCTCGACCAGACCCACGAAGATCTGGAGCTCGACCTCGCCAGCGCCGACCTCCTCGCGAACGACTCCGACATCGACCGCACCGATATCCTTTCGCTCAAAATCCGCGCCGGTCAGCAACTCAGCCGTGAAGGTGCCGCCATCCGCCTCAGCCCCGACGGTGCCACGCTGACCTACGATCCCACCGGCTCCGCTGCCCTGCAGGCCCTCGCTTTCAAGGAGCGCGTCGTCGATACCTTCGTGGTCACCGTATTCGACGGCATCGCCAACGTGAATACCTTGGTCGCCGTCCTTGTGGAAGGTCGCAACGACTCGCCGTCCACCAACAACCTCGCCCTCACCATCAACGAGGAAACGCTGCTCGAGCTTCCAACTCCGCAGCTCCTCCTGAGCGGGCTCGACATCGACCAGAACACCCTGCTGCCCGACAACCGCCGCTTCCTTGATCCCGTCGATGCCTTCCCGACCAACGTCTTCGCCGCCAAGGTCAACGTCCTCCTCGACCGCCGCGACGGCAGCATCGACAGCTTCGCCGCCCTGTCCGGCACACCGTCCGCCACCGCCGTGGTCTCTACCGGCCACGGCCTCGTCAGCGGAGAAGAAGTCGTGCTGCTCGGCAGCGGCGCGCTCACCGGCCAGTTCGTCGTCACCCGCATCGACGCGAACACCCTCTCGATCCCCGTCGCCTGGGATCCCGCCTTCGCCTCCCTCGGCGGCGGCACCTGGACCGTGCTCGCCAGCACCTTCCAGTACGATCCCCGCGAGTCGGTCTTCTCCGACCTCCCCGGCGGACCGACTTTCACCCTGCAAGGCCTCGCCGTTGGTGAAACCTTCGTCGATACCTACAACTACACCCTCCTCGATGGCAGCTTCCTCTTCGCCAACGATGACATCTACCGCATCGAGGCCGACCGCTCCGACATCGAGCTCAAGGTCCTGCTCAACGACGTCAGCCTCGAAGGCCTGGCCACCGGCCGCCGCATCGTCGAGCTCGGCCCGCTCAGCGGCGGCGGCACCGCCGTGCTGAATGGCGACCAGTCGATCATCTACACCCCGGAGATCGGCTTCGCGGGCGACGAGGTCTTCACCTACACCATCGAGGACAATCTCGGGAACCGCGACACCGCGATGGTCACCGCCCGCGTGACGATCGACCGCCTCAATGGCAACCTCCGCGCCAACGCCGACTTCTTCACCGTGGCGGCCGGCCAGTCGCCGCTGGTCGATGTGATGGCGAACGACAGCATCATCCCCGCCACCGGCGACCCGCTCACGCTGGCATCCATTTCTTCCGCACCGAGCCAAGGCGGCAGCGCGGTCATCGAGAGCGGCAAGGTCCGCTTCACCCCGAACCCGGCCGCGACCGTCTTCCCCTACACCGAGACCTTCACCTACGTCATGAACGGCGGCGGCAGCACCAGTGCCACGGCCACCGTCACCATCCTCGTCGTCAATCGCGCCAACACCCTCAACGTCCGCGCCGATGCCTTCAGCGTGCCGGCCGGCAGCGTGTCGAACGCCCTCAACGTCCTCGAGAACGACAACATCCTCCCCGGCAACGGCGAAGACCTCGAGATCCTCACCGTCACCGCCGCCACCAACGGCACGGTCACCGTGGTGGGCGGCTCCGCGCTTTCCTACTCGCCGACCGCCGGCTTCGTCGGGACCGACACCTTCTCCTACTCCGTGACCGACGGCCTCGGCGGCACCGGCACGGCCCAGGTCACGGTGAAAGTCGGCTTCCTCACGGTGAATAGCGACATCTTCAGCGTCGCCTTCGACGATCCCGGCAAGACCACCGACGACGGCACGGTCACCCTCGACGTGCTCGCCAACGACATCGTGCTCCAAGGCGGCAACGGTCAGCTCACCGTCACCGGCATCACCCCTAACAGCAGCACCATCGGCACGATCTCGGTCACCGCGGGCGGCGCTTCGCTGACCTTCGACCCCGCCGCCGGCGTCACCGGCCAGCGCGACTTCACCTACACCGTCACCGACGGCGGCGGCCGCAGCGCCACCGGCACCGTGACCGTGGTCGTCATCGCCGGCGGCATCCGCGCCAGCAGCGACTACTTCACCGTGCAGGGTGACAGCCAGTCCACCGAACTCGACGTGCTGCCGAACGACCTCCGCATCTCCGACCTGCCCGGTGCGCTCTCCGTCTCCGCCATCGGCACCGGCCTCGATGCCCCCGACCAGGGCGGCACCGTGGAAATCAGTGCCGACTTCAAGAAGATCGTCTACACCCCGGCCAATGGCTTCCGCGGCGTGGAGTCCTTCACCTACACCGTCACCGACGGCGACTCCAGCGACACCGCCCGCGTCTCGGTCCGCACCACCGACGGCGAGATGATCGCCGGCGACGATGCCTTCCTCGTCTTCCGCGGCAGCACCGACAACCGCCTGCCGGTGCTCCTCAACGACCTCGTCATCCCGGACGGCGGCCAGTTGATCTTCATCACCGCCGTCGGGAATGATCCATCGAACGTCTCCAACCCGCCGCAACGCGGCACGCTCGAGATCATCGAGGAAGGCGCCGCCCTGCGCTACACGCCGAACCCGCTCAGCCCCGCCGGCAACTACGTGGAGACCTTCACTTACGAGATCTCCGCCGGTGGCACCGAACGCCGCGAAGCCCTGATCCAGATCGAGGTGCTGGAACGCGCCGGTGCCCGCTCGCTTGAAACCAACCATGACCGCTTCTCCGTCCGCAGCGACTCGACCGGCACCTTATTGCCGGTCCTTGCCAATGACAGCGTGCTGCCCGCCAGCGCCAGCGCCTGGGTCATCACCGAGATCACTCCGCCGGCCAACGGTGCCGTGCAGATCGTCGGCACCAATCTGATCTACGCGCCGCAGCCCGGCTTCGTCGGCACGGATGTCTTCACCTACAAGGTCTCCGACGGCTTCGGCGGCACCGGCCAGGCCGACGTCGCGGTGAAGGTCGGCGACATCAGCGTCAGCGACGACCACTTCACCCTCGTCGCGGAAGCCGGCCCGGTGGACCTGGATGTCACCGCGAACGACGGCATCCTTCGGACTTCCTTCCCCGCCACGCCGCTTCCCTCGCAGGCCGACTTCACCCTCACCACCGCCCGCCCGGTCACCGTCGTCCCCGCGAATGCCGGCAGCGCCGTGGTCTCCGGCACCGTCGTCCGCTACACGCCGGACGACTCCTTCAACGGCCGCGCGGTCCTGACCTACTGGGTCCGGGATGACAGCGGGAACGAATACCCCGGCATCGCCCGCCTCGACCAGCGCGCGGAAGGCGAGGACCGCTCGACCTCCACCGTTTCCATCACGGTCACCGGCGTGAACGACGCCCCGCGGATGGTCGACGCGGAAACCAATGCCGTCACCGACAAGACGACCCGCATTCCTTTCCCGAACGTCACCGTCATCGAATACGACAGCCAGCGCCTCCAGCCGGTGAAGATCCAGGTCAGCTTCTCCGCCGACCGTGGCATCCTCGCCGGCGGCGGCTTCGTCCTCGTCTCGCCCGGCTTGATCGAATTCAACGGCACCGCCGCCCAGGCCACCGTCGCCCTCCGCGCCCTGGTCTTCACGCCCTTCATCGACCGCATCACCGTCGGCACCACGGAAGACACCCGCTTTACCGTGAGCATGGACGATGCCTTCACGCCGGCCCCGGTGATCGAAGACAGCACCGTCACCACCGTCACCCCGATCAATGATGCGCCTTCCTTGTTGAATGCCGTGCCATCCGCCACAAACGACAAGACGACCGTCGTGCCCTTCCCGGCATCGACCTTCATCGAGATGGATGATCTCACCCTCCAGCGCCTGGTAGTGACGATCAACTACCCCGGCGACCGCGGCACCCTGGCCGGTGCCTTCACCCAGATCTCGCCCGGTCTCCTCCGCTTCACCGGCACCGCGGCGCAAGCCACCACCGCGATCCGCGGCCTGGTTTACACTCCGGTCGAGAACCGCATCACCGTCGGCACCACGGAAGACACCACCTTCACCGTCAGCATCGACGATGGCTTCACCGCTTCGCCCGTCGTGGTGAGCACCGCCGTCCTGACCGTGACCCCGGTCAATGACGCACCGGTCCTGACCGGCACCGGTCCCCGTGCCACGAACGACAAGACCCCGGTCGCGCCCTTCCCCGGCGTCACGCTCACCGAAGTCGACGACCTTACCATCCAGCCGCTCGAAGTGACCGTCAGCTTCGAAGGCGACCACGGTACCCTCGCCGGCCCCGGCTTCACCGTGACCGCTCCGGGCGTGGTCGTCTTCAATGGCACCGGCGCCGATGCCACCACCGCCCTCCGCTCGCTGGTTTACACGCCCTTCATCGACCGCATCTTCATCGGCACCACCGAGACGACGACCTTCACGGTGGATATCGACGATGGCTTCACGCCATCGCTGATCACCGACAACGCGACCGTCCTCACCGTGACTCCGGTCAACGACGCGCCACAGTTGCTCGGTGCCGTGCCGACCGCGACCAACGACAAGACTTCGCTCAATCCCTTCGCGATCTCGACCGTGGTCGAGTTCGACGACCTCGCCGGTCAGCTCGTCCGCGTCCGTATCAGCTTCCCGGCCAACCAAGGCATCCTCGCCGGCCCGGGCTTCACGCTCATCGGCCCGGGACTCCTCGAGTTCTACGGCACCGCGGCCAACGCCACCATCGCCATCCGCGGCTTGGTCTTCACGCCCTTCCTCGACCGGATCATCGTCGGCACCACGGAAGACACCCGCTTCACGGTCAGTCTCGATGACGGCGTCGTCCCGACCGCGGTCATCGTCAACACCGCCGTCACCACGGTCACCCCGGTCAACGACATTTCGGTGATCACCGGCACCGTCGGCGACCAGGAACTCTATCAGCGCTCCACGCTGCGGCCCTTCGTCGGCGTGAACATCATCGACATCGACGACCTCGGCCTCCAGCCGCTGCAGATCACCGTGCAGCTCGACGGCGCGATCAAGGGCTTCCTTTCCAACCTCGGCGGCTTCGTCCTTCAGTCGGAAGGCAGCGGCACCTACCGCTTCACCAGCACCCCCGCCGCGGTCTCCGCCGCGCTGCGCGGCCTGGTCTTCGTCCCGACCCCGGGCACCCGCGTCACCCCGACCTCGCCTGAGATCGTGGGACTGAGCATCTCGATCAACGACGGCTTCGCCGCCCCGGTGGTCGACGCGGTCACCACGGTCGAGGTGCTTCACGCGGAGGTCGACCGCCTGCTCGCGCTCGATGCCCTCGGCGCGGACGCCAGCCAGGCCGCCGCCGGCTTCGGCACCAGCTCGGCGATCAGCCGCGACACCATCGTGATCGGCTCGCCGCTGCGCGACATCCCGGCGATCGATGCCGGCCGCGTCTATGTCCACGAACGCAGCTCCGGCTTCGGCGCTCCCTGGGGCCAGGTCGCGGCGCTCTCCGGCTCCGACACGCTGGCCGGCGATCTGTTCGGCCAGTCGGTGTCGATCGACGGCAACGTGATGGCCGTCGGCGCTCCCAACGTCGACCTCGCCCAGCCCAACGTCGGCTCGGTTTACATCTTCCGCCGGGATCCGAACAACTCCAACGCCTGGATCCAGGCCGCGAAGATCCTGCCGCCCGCCATTAACAACAATGGCAACGACAACTTCGGTGCCGCAGTGGCCCTGCAAGGCGACACGCTGCTCATCGGGGCACCCGGCGCGAACCTCACCAACGCCCCAAGATCCGGCCGGGCCTTCGCCTTCCGCATGGGAGCCACCCCCGCGACTTGGACGCTCACCCAGACCCTCGTCGCCCTCGACAACCGCGCCAGCGGCCTCGCCAACGACAACGAATTCTTCGGCTCGGCCATCGCACTCGACGGCAACACCGCGGTCATCGGTGCCCACGGCGCGAACCGCTCCGGCAATACCGCGAACTGGAACTTCGGTGCCGCCTACGTTCACACCCGCCCGAATGCCACCGGCACCTGGACCGAAATCAAGCGCCTCGACGAGTTCGCCGACACCGAAGTGAAAGCCTACAGCGGCTTCGGGTTCTCGGTGGATGTCTCGGTCGACACGGTCGTAGTCGGCGTCCACGCCACCACGGCCCCCTTCGGCGTGGTCAAGCCCGGTCGCGCCCGCATCTACGACCGGAATGCCGGCGGTGCCAACCAGTGGGGCCTGGTCCATGAAGCCGTGCCTTCCGACAGCCTGGTCTCCACCCATTTCGGTCGCTCGGTCGCCATTTCCAACAACCTGCTGCTCGTCGGTTCCCCCGGCGGCAGCGAGGGTTCGACCGAGCTCCGGGGCTTTGTCGAAGTCGTCCGCCGCACGCCCGGTGAAATCCCGGCCTGGGTGACCATCGACCGCGTGACCCAGAGCGGCCCCGCCATCGCCGACCGCTACGGCAACTCGGTGGCCATCGACGGCTTCTCCGGCGTCGCCGGTGCCAACAACGACGGCGCGAACACCCTGAACGCCCTGACCGCCGGCACCGCCCGCGTGTTCCAGTTCCAATACGACCTCGGACCACGCCTCGCCATCCCGGTGCCCGACCAGCTCGCGGTGCAGGATGTCGCCTTCAGCTACATCGTGAATGCCGCGACTTTCGGCGATCCGGTCTATCCCGGCCAGCTCGTGCTCTCGGTCCAGTTGACCGACGGCAGCCCGCTGCCACCCGCCGGCTGGCTGACCTTCAATCCCGCCACCCGCACCTTCGGCGGCACACCGACCGCCGCGGAACGCCGGCCTTACAGCCTGCGCCTCGTCGCCACCAATCCGCTCGGCACCACGGTCACCTCGAACGTCTTCCAGATCTCCTTCGCCGGCGCTCCGCCCAGCCTCGCGCAAGCCTACGCCGGTTGGACCGAGGAAGAGTTCTCCGCGGCCATCCTCGGCAATCCTGCCTTGGAACCCACCGTCTGGGGCCAGGACGCGGACCCCGATCGCGACGGGCACAGCAACCTCCTCGAGATGCTGTTCGAAATGAACCCGAACCAGTCCGACGCGATCCCGCTCGTCTTCACCCGCCTCAGCGCGACCCAATACACCGTCACCTTCCCGCAGTGCGCGGACTTCCCGGCCGACAAGGTCCAGGTCCAGTGGTCCACCAATGTCACCGGCTGGTCCACCACCGGCGTCGTGATGAGCTCCGGACCGGAAGTCAACGGCGTGATCCCGAAGACCGCGGTCATCACCTCGCCCGTCCCGCAGACCCGGGTCTTCGTCCGCGTGCTCGCTGGCGACTGACCTCGCCACGAAAGTTTCCCAGGCCCCCAAGTCTCGAACCGCTTCCCAACCATCGATTCCCGAACCGCCGCCCGATCCGGATTCCCCGGACCGCCGGACTCACTGCCAACCACACCCTTGCCATGAAATTCCTCGCCGCGCTTGCCGCCCTCGCCTTGATCGGGTTCTCCCCGACCGCCTCCGCCCAAGCCACCCGCACCTGGGTCTCCGGGGTGGGTGACGACGCCAACCCGGGCAGCCGCACCGCACCCTGCAAGACCTTCGCCGGCGTGATCTCGAAGACCGCCGAGAAGGGTGTCGTCACCGTCCTCGATCCCGGCGGCTTCGGAACGCTCACCATCACCAAGTCGATCACCATCGACGGCGGCGGTGCCGAAGGCGGCATCCTCGGCGCCTCGACCAATGGCATCGTCATCAATGCCGAGGCCGACGACGTGATCATCCTCCGCAACCTCCAACTCGAAGGCGTCGGCACCGGGCTCACCGGCCTGATCATCCTCAATGCCGGCGCCGTTTATCTCGAAAACTGCCGCATCCAGGGCTTCGCCAACGGCATCGTCGAGACCACCTCCGCCACCACCGGCACCCAGATCTTCCTGCGGGATACCTTCATCCACGAGTGCACCGGCAATGGCATCTCGCTCGGACCGATCGAAGGCGCGGCTTCCGTGCTCTTCATGGACCGCAGCCGCGTCCAAGGCTGCGGCGTCGGAGTGAGCGTCGCCACCGGTGCCCGCGCCATCCTCAACGAATCCAGCGTCGCCTTCAACGTGGCCGACGGCCTCAAGAAAGTCGGCTCCGGCCTGATCCAGTCGTACAAGAACAACCGCATCGTCGGCAACAGCCCCGACGGCAAGGCCGGCACCCTGGCGCCGAAGTAGAACGGATCCGGCTCAGTGCAGGGTCCGATGATCCCGAGGGGATTTCAGCCAGTAGCCGATGGTCGAGCGAAGCGAATACCACCGGACCCACGCCCCGCGAGACGAGGAACCCCGGAAGGGGTTCCAGCCATGCGGGAAATCACGGGTGATTCCCATCTCTCCGGGATCTTGGCGACCCACCCCGTGATCATCGAACGGGCTACGTTCAAGCGGGCTGACTTCAAGTCGAAGCAGCCCCGGCCCGCCTGAAACCCGGCTTGCCGCATCTCTGGCAGGGGGCTACGCTGCAAGGCATTCGCGTCAGTCTAAGCCGTAAAACGTTGGCCACCAGTGCTTTAAATCCGGTAAAATCCGAATAAAAGGTTTGACAAGGTGAGCGGGCCGGCAAGCTCGGCA
>Ga0247843_1003228_pt1 | contig 27375 bp, 20 predicted proteins | sample LaCruzMarch2017__FD_192420 | JGI IMG/M metagenome (GOLD analysis project Ga0247843, IMG submission 192420) | Freshwater microbial communities from meromictic Lake La Cruz, Castile-La Mancha, Spain - LaCruzMarch2017_8m | ecosystem: Environmental > Aquatic > Freshwater > Lake | place: Spain... | reverse complement strand
AAGGTCAGCACAAACCGTCGCGAGCACCCCGAGACGAGGGAGGCCGCGCGAGACATACGCGGGGTATTTCGAGCGCGGCCGACCGCTGGATCGGGGGGCGCAGCAGGTTTGTGCTGACCTTCTCAGGGCGCCCCCGCGTCGGCGGGCGCCACCGGCAGCGCCGCGCTCCACAGCAGCCGCTGCGTGCCGCCGTCCTGGGTCTCGATCCACGACGCCTGCACCGTGCCGTCCGCCGCCAGCAGCGCCCGCAGCGAGGACACCGCGCCCAGCGGCGAGGTGATCACGCTGCGCGACACCGACGGCTGCTCCGGCGACGACCACGCCCGCATCACGAGCTGCGCCCGCGCCTGCGCGCCGTCGGCCCCGAGGGCCAGCGCGCCGCCGCCCTTCGGCAGCCCCACCAGCCACGGCGAGCCGTCGCTCTGGAACCACCCCGTGTTGGCCGTGCCCCAGCGGTCGCCCGCGAGCTCGTAGGTGTTGAAGGCCGCGCGCCGCGGGCCCGCGCCCGGCGCCGCGGGGTTGGTCGTGGTGAGCGACCAGGACGCGAGGAAGCGCCCGCCCCCGAGCGCCACCGCCAGCGCGGCGCGGTTGTCCCCCGTGAGCACCCTGAACGGCGGCCGGAACATCGTCGACGTCGCCCCCGCGTCCGAGGTGACCGACGCCGACGCCGACGCCAGCACGTCCGTCGCCCCGTCGCCCGCCGCCCCGCGCGCGGGGCCCGTCCAGGTCACCAGCAGCGCGTCGCCCGCGGCCGGGTCGACCGCCACGCTCACCTGGTCGAGCCCGCAGGTGTCGGCCACCGGCCGCGACGCGCTCCACCCCGCGGCGGTGCGCACCCGGTGCCGGAGCTGCGCCCCGCTCGCGCACGACCCGCCCGGGATCGCGTAGACCACGTGCAGCGCCCCGGTCGACCCGACCCCCATGCCCGCCAGGCTCGGCGGCTCGCTGCCCTGCAGCGTCACCGGCTCCGGCACCGTCCACGCGGCCCCGAGGAAGCGCCGGACGTACAGCACCGGGCCCAGCGCCCCGTCGGCGCGGGTGAGCACCGCGGGTGTGGGCTCGCTGGTGGTCCACAGCACCGACTCCGAGCGCGCGCCCGCGGGCAGCGCCCACGCGAAGGCCGCCGTCCAGGTGATGCCGTTGCGCTCCGCCACACTCACCGCGGTCGCCCCGTCGGCGCGCGCCGCGGTCAGCACCAGGAAGGTGCGCCCCCCGGCAGCCGCCACCGGCCACGCCGAGCGCAGCGCCCCGTCGGCGCGCTGCTGCACCACCTGCGGCGCGCCGAAGCGCCACCGGGCGTTCGGGTCTTCCCCCGGCGCCCCGCACGCCGCGAAGCCCAGGCACCCCAACCCCACCCACGCCGACCGGAGAGCACCCACGAATTGACCCTTTACTGCGTATTGCCGATGGCAAGGCCCACGTACTCCTGCGACGCCCCGCGCCGCACGAGGAACACCGCGCGCCCGTCCCGCGCCGCCGCCACCACGTCGTCGGTGCCGCGCACCGGGCGCCGGTCGGCCTCCAGGATGACGTCCCCGGGGCGCAGCCCCGCCTGGTCGGCCGCCCCGCCGCGCTGCACGCCCATGATCACCACCGCCGCGACGGGCCCGAGACCCAGCCGCGCCGCGTAGGCCGGCGGCAGCGTCTCGATGGTGATCCCGAAGCCCGTCGGGCCCGGCGCCGGGGGGAGCGGCGGCGGCGGCGCGGCGGGCGGCGGCGACTCGCCCGGCCGCAGCGCGGTGGTCACCGTCACGTCCCGCGCCTGTCCCTCGCGCAGGCTGCCCAGCACGATGCGCTCGCCCGGGGCGCGCGTGGCCATGAGCCGGGCGATGTCGTTGCGGCCGTGCACGGCCCGGCCGTCGACCGCGACGATCACGTCCGAGGGGCGCAGCCCCGCCGCCGCCGCCGGGCTGCCGGGCACCACCACGCTGACCAGCGCCCCGCTGCCCGCCGCGCCGAAGGAGGCCAGGTCGGGGGTGAGGTCTTGCGTGTCGAGGCCCGTCCAGCCGCGGGTCACGCGCCCGGTGGCGAGCACCTGCCGCACGACCTGCTGCACCAGCCGCGACGACACCGCGAAGCCGATGCCCTGCCCGCGGCCCACCACCAGGGTGTTGATGCCGAGCACTTCGCCGCGGATGTTGATGAGCGCGCCGCCGGAGTTGCCCGGGTTGATGCTCGCGTCGGTCTGGAGGTAGTCCTCGACCTCGTTCATGCCGAGGCCGCCGCGCCCGGTGGCGGAGACCACCCCGTGGGTGACCGTGGCCTCGAGGCCGAAGGGCGCGCCGATGGCCAGCACCCACTCGCCCACCCGCGCGGCGTCGCTGTCGGCGAAGCCCGCCGTCGGGAGCGCGCGCGCCTCGATCTTGACCACGGCGAGGTCGGCCGAGGGGTCGATGCCGAGCACGCGCCCGGCGAAGGTGCGCCCGTCGCGGAGGTGCACCCGGATGCGCGTCGCACCCTCCACCACGTGGTGGTTGGTGACGATCACCCCGTCCTCGCGGATGAGCACCCCGGAGCCGCTGCCGTGGCGCCGCTGCGGCTCCTCCGGGGGCGCCCCCCAGAAGCCGGGGGCGTTGTAGAGCATCACGTCCGAGCGGCGGGTGAACTCCACGTAGAGCGTCACCACCGCGGGCAGCGTGCGCGACGCCACCTCGCTGAACACCAGGCCGAGGTTGATGGCCGAGTCGACCGCCGGCGGCGCGCGGGGCGGCGCGGGCGGGCGGGGCTGCGCGCCGGCGGGGGCGAGGGCGAGGGTGAGCGCGAGGGAGGCGGAGAGCAGCGGGCGCCAGCGCATGGGCGGAGCCTACGACGCCCGCGGCGCGATGGCTGTACCCCTGCGGACGAGGGGCTACGGAATCGGGGTGAAGCGGGTGCGCGCGTTGGAGATGATGGTGCAGGAGTTGCCCGAGGGGCACGGGCCGACCGCCTGGGTGCCGCCGGGGTTCTCCATGCCGACGGTGGCGGTGCCCACGCCGGACATGGCGCCGTAGGCGAGGTCGATGACGCCGCTGCCCTCGTGCACGATCAGCTCGAAATTGAGCACGCTCGAGAAGTCTGCGTAGTACCGGGCGCCCGCCCACTGCGCGACCCACCGGCGGCTCGGCGCGGACCCGACGGTGGCGACGCAGACCCCCGACGTTCCGGTCTCGAGGTCGCGCCACTGCGGGGCGATGACCCCGTTGGGGGTGCCCACGCTGGGCAGGGTGCCCGAGAGGCTGACGAACCCGACGCCGGCGTTGACCTGCACGTACCCGTTGGAGACGACATGCATCGGCGCGCCCGCCGCGAGCGCGGCGCCCCACCAGCGCGTGGCGAAGGGGATCGGCACGCTGAACCCGTCGTCGTCGGTCGACTGGAGCATGCGCACCGAACCGGGCGCGCCGCACGCGTCGACGTAGGGGACCGACGACGCCGGGAGAGACGAGTCGACGGCGTAGTTGGCGCCGCCGCCGCACGCGCCCGCGATGCACCACTGCCCGCCGATGCAGGTGCGGCCGCAGGCGCCGCAGTGGGCGGGGTCGGTGTTGAGGTCGACGCACGCGCCGGTGCACACGGTCTGCCCCGCGGGGCACGCGAGGCCGCACACGCCGGCGCTGCAGCTCTCGCCCGCGGCGCAGGCGCGCCCGCACGCGCCGCAGTGGGCCGTGCTGGTCTGCAGGTCGGTGCACGCGCCGGAGCACATGGTGTCGATGGGCCGGCACGGCAGCGTCGGGCCGGTGATGGTCGCGTCGCAGTAGCCGACGGTCTCCATGCCGCTGGCGCGAAACTGCGACGAGCCCTCGTGGTGGAAGTACCATCGGCGCCAGAGGGGCGAGACCGTGAAGGAGCACATGTCCGACAGGGCCGTGAAGGTGGCGAGGGTGCTCACGGTCCCTTCGGGCACGCGCATGCGGGCGATGGCCGTCCCGCTCTGCACGTAGTCGACGTAGAGCGCCCCGCCGTAGAACTCCGCCACGCCCCAGATCGCCCAGCTCTCGCACGCGGCGCGGGGGGTGGGCATCGCCACGGCGCCGAGGTCGATGACGGCGCCGCTCGGCAGGCTGACGTGCCACGCGCGGCCGCCGCCCATGAGGATGATGCGCTCGTAGCCCGAGAAGATGCCGACGCTTCCGGTGGCCGGCAGGGGGATGGGCTGCGAGAGGTTGATCAGCCCGGAGGTGAGCCCGCCCGTCATGGGGTTGAGCTCCATCAGCGAGGTGATCGTCCCGCCCATGTTGGTGACCGGGGTCGAGCCGATGGCGAGGGTGTACAGCGTCCCGGTGGCGAGGTTGCTCACGAGGCCGTCGTACACGCGCCCCACCGACTCGCCGACGAGGGTCTGCAGGTCGAAGCGCCCGGTGCTGGTGTCCCCGGAGTAGAAGAGCCGCGCGCCGGAGACGGCGATGCCGCCGCGGTCGTCGCCGGTCACGGCGACGTGGTCGACGGCGCTGCAGCGGTTGGGCGTGAGGGCCACCTGGAAGTTCGCCCCGGGGATGACGCCCCCGACGCAGCGCCCGAGGGTGCAGCGCGCCCCGGTGGCGCAGGCGCGGCCGCACATGCCGCAGTGCGCGGCGTCGGTCTGGAGGTTGGCGCACGCGCCGCCGCACACGACCGTAGGCGCCGCGCAGACCAGGGTGCACACCCCCGCCACGCACGACTGCCCCGAGGCGCAGGTGCGGCCGCAGCCGCCGCAGTGGGCCGCGCTGGTCTGGGGGTTGACGCACGGCCCGGCGCCGCACTCGCTGAGGGGCGCCGCGCAGCGCGGACCCGTGTCTGCGGGGCCCGTGTCGACGGGCCCGCCGAGGTCCACGGGGGCGCCGCTGTCGACCGGGCCCGTGTCCTCGGGGCCGCCGAGGTCGGTGGGGGCGCCGAGGTCTTCGGGGGCCGTCGCCACGTCGTCGGGCGCCCCCACATCGGGCGGATCGACCGGCGGCACGTCGTCCTCACCCGGGAAACCGACGTCGTCTGCGGGGGCCACCTTCGCGTCGGGGTCGCCCAGATCGGTCGGGTCCAGGCCCGCGTCGACGGCGGTGCCCATGTCCGGCACCGCGCTCTCATCGATGAGCTGCTGGGCGCACGAGAGGGGGAGGAGCGCAAGGCAGAGGGCGATTCCACGCAAGGCAGGCCGTCGGTCCATGGCTTCGGCGAAACTATCGCGAAACCGCGGAAAGTACATGACTCCCGTCGCGCGCCGTCACATCGCATCCGCTCGCAGAACCTTCGGCCGCGCGGTACGCGCTGCGCCCCGAGCGCCGCTTCGTCCCGCTGCTGCTCGGGCTCGGCACCATCACCCTGGCCAGCGGCGCGCTCGGCTTCGCCACCGGGCTCATGGCCACGTTCCGCTACGTCGGCGGGGTCGCGCCGTCCGAGCGCTACGTCGCCCTCATCGGCATCGGCGAGTCCCTGGCCAACGTCGCCTTCGCGCTGGTCTTCGTGGTGCTCGCCGCGCTGGCCGCGTCCGTCGGGGCGTGGCGCATCGCCCGCGGGCACCTCGCACCCGCCGGACGGCCCCCTTCCTGCGCCGCGTCTGGGCCGGATCGCTCGGCTGAGCCCGGAGGGCGAATCGCGCTACCTTCGCGCCGCCATGAACCACCCCACCTCCGCCGAGCTGACCCGCGCCTACGCCGGCCGCCGGGTCTTCGTCACCGGCCACACCGGCTTCAAGGGCGCCTGGCTCACGCGCTGGCTCCTCGACCTCGGCGCCGACGTCACCGGCTACGCCCTCGCGCCCGACACCTCGCCCTCGCTCTTCGAGCAGCTCGGGCTCGCCGCGCACCTGCGCCGCCACCACGTCGCCGACGTGCGCGACGCCGCGCGCCTGCGCGCCGCCGTGGCCGAGGCCGCCCCGGACGTGGTCTTCCACCTCGCCGCGCAGCCGCTCGTGCGCCGCAGCTACGAGGAGCCCCTGTTCACCCTGGAGACCAACGTCATGGGCACGGCCCACGTGCTCGAGGCCGTGCGCGCGGCGCAGCGCCCCTGCGCGGCGGTGATGGTCACCTCGGACAAGTGCTACGAAAACCGCGAGCAGCTCTACGGCTACCGCGAGGACGAGGCCATGGGCGGCCACGACGTGTACTCCATGTCCAAGGGCGCCTCGGAGCTGGTCATCGCGTCGTGGCGGCGGAGCTTCTTCCCCCCGGCGCAGCTCGCCCACCACGGGGTCGCCGTCGCCTCGGGCCGCGCGGGCAACGTCATCGGCGGCGGCGACCAGGCCGTCGACCGGATCATCCCCGACTGCGTCCGCGCCCTCACCCGGGGGACGTCCATCCCCGTGCGCAACCCCGACGCCGTGCGCCCGTGGCAGCACGTGCTCGAGCCCCTCGGGGCCTACCTCCTCCTGGGCGCGCGGCTCCTGGGCGTGGGCACCGCCACCCCCGAGCGCTTCTGCGAGGGCTTCAATTTCGGCCCGCAGACCGAGGCCACCCGCCCGGTGCGCGACGTGGTGCGCGCCCTCATCGGGGCCTGGGGCGGCGGCACCTGGGACGACCGCTCCGACCCGGGGGCCGTGCACGAGGCGAAGCTCCTGCGCCTCTCCATCGAGAAGGCCTGGGCGCGCCTCGGGTGGTCGCCGCGGTGGGGCTTCGAGCGCACCATCGCCGAGACCGCCCGCTGGTACCGCGCCTGGCACGAGGGCGCCCCGGGGCCGGCGCTCGACGCGCTCTGCAGCGCGCAGATCAAGCAGTACCTCGACGCCGACGGGGCCGCGTAATACTCAGGGCACGTCGAAGCGCGCCCGCACCCCGAGCGCCGCGCAGCGCTCCCGGATCTCCCCGGCGTAGTTTCCGTTCATCACCATCACGGTGACCTCCCGGTCGCCCAGCGTGGGGAGCCACTCCGGCGCGTGGATGCCGTGCCCGCTGCCAGGGATGTACTGCCCCTGCTTGCGGGCGTTGACGTCGACGCCGCCCGCGAGCAGCGTCCCGTCGGGGTCGACCAGGTTGGCGAAGACCACCCCCTTGGTGGCCATGCCCCAGAGCACGCACGGCCCCGCGGCCCCAGCGGCCCGCAGCCGCTCGCGCGCCCCCTCGATGCGCCGCTGCTCGGCCTCGGCGTAGCGGGTGACCCGCGCAACGAAGTCCGCCACGCCCGCCACCATCGCGGGCTCGCCGCTCGTGCGCGCGACCCCTTCGGCCCACTGGTACTGCGCCCCGAAGGCGGTCTTCGACGAGGCCACCGCCACGCCGCCGCGCTCGAGCGCGTGGACGAAGCTCGCCCGCGTGAAGTAGTTGCAGTGCTCGTAACAGAAGTCCCAGAAGGCTTCGTGCTCGATGATCCAGTCGAGGTCGGGCACCTCGAAGAAGAGCGGCACCGCGGGGTCGCGGCGGATGCCCTCCACCACGGCGCGGATGAACTCCACCGGGCGCGCGATGTGCTCGATGACGTGGCGGCACACCAGCAGCGACGGCCGCTCGGCCACCAGCTCGGCGCGGAACATCTCGCGCAGCAGCGCCACCGGTCGCTCGGCGTCGGCCTCGCGGGGGGAGCAGCTCGGGTCGACGCCCACCCCGCGGGCGCCCGGCACCGTGGCGCAGAGCACGTCGAGGAAGGTGCCCTTGCCGCAGCCGACGTCGTACACGGGGCCGCGGTGGAGGTCGTGCCGGGCGGCGAGGTCGCGCGCGATGGAGCGGTAGTAGTCGGTGAACACCGCCGAGGGGACGTCGTTGTCGTAGCGCGGGTCGTAGACCATCAGCGCGGCGTCGAAGCGGGTATTGAAGGCGAAGCCGCACCCGCGGCACACGCCCAGGGAGAAGGGGGCGCAGGGCGCCGCGAGGGCCTCGTCGCGGGAGGGCCACACGACGTTCTGCATCACCGGGAGGCGGGCGCGCGCGACGAGGTCGACGACGTCGCGGCCGTCACAGACCGGGCACGCGGGGGCGGTCACGGGCGGCGCATCAGCCAGGCGCCTGGCCAGTGGGTGATGTGCTCCTGCACCTCGCCCTCGTTGAACACGAAGGGCGGCGGCTCTTGCAGCTCGAACTCCGCGTGGCGCTCGGCGAACTCCCGGGCCGCGGCGGTGGGGTTGTCGTCCTTCCACTCGGGCTTACCCCGGGGGACGTCGTCGAGGTACTGCATCAGCCCGTCGGTGGCGACGATGTACGAGCCCGCGGTGACCATCGGGGCGTAGGCCTCGAGCTCGGCCGCCACGTGGGCCTTGGTGTGGTTGGAGTCGAGGAGCACCAGCACCTTCTCGCCCGGCTTGATCATCGCGCGCACCCGCTCGACCACCGACGCGTCGACGGAGCTGCCCTCGACCAGGGTGATGGAGGGCGACAGCTCGTGGGCCTCGATGGCCGCGCGGTTGTGCGGGCGCACCTCGATGTCGACGCCGATCACCCGTCCGGCGCTGCCCATCATCTTGAAGAGGCTGGCGTAGAAGATCAGCGAGCCGCCGTGGGCCACGCCGGTCTCCACGATGACGTCGGGCTTCACCCGGTAGATGACCTCCTGGGCGCGCACCATGTCCTCCGGGAGCTGGATGATGGGCCGGCCCATCCAGGTGAAGGAGTAGATGTGCTTGAGCGCCCAGCCGACCTTGATCCACTCCCGGGAGATCGCCGAGAAGGCCTCGCGGCTGTAGAGCGGGAGCTCGCGCGCGCCGTCGGCGTCCTCGCAGGCAACGGTCCGGGCTTCGGTGTCGATCGTCAGCTTCATGGTTCGGTGATTCCTCGATGGGGCGACGACGCTCACCCACCGCCCGGTGCGATGTCAACGCTCTCCGCAGCCGTGGGCGCTCGGGAGGGTACTGGCCGCATGCGTTGCGGGCGCCACGCCGGGGCATTCACCATTGACTGGCGCGGGTGCTCGGGCATTGTCCGCGGCCGATGAATCCGGGCGCGACGGCGCGCCACGGAGCGTCGCAGACAACAGCACGAGCCGAGAGCGAAGCCCATGAAGGTGATCATCTTGTGCGGGGGCCAGGGGACCCGGATCCGCGACGCGAACGAGCTGCTGCCCAAGCCGCTCCTGCCCATCGGCGACCGGCCGATGGTCTGGCACATCATGAAGTCCTACGCGGCCCACGGGTACAACGACTTCGTGCTGGCCCTGGGGTTCAAGGGCTGGCTCATCAAGGAGTACTTTCTCAACTACCGCTCGATGACCGCCGACCTGCGGGTGTCGCTCGGGCGCAACGAGGCCGTCGAGGTGCTCCACCGCCGCGGGGTCGAGGACTGGAACGTCACCCTCGCGGAGACCGGCGAGGCCGCCATGACGGGCGCGCGGGTGGCCTCGCTGCGCCGCTACGTGGAGGGCGACGACCTCTTCATGGTCACCTACGGCGACGGGGTCTCGGACGTCGACATCGGCAAGCTGGTGGCCTTCCACCGCGCGCACGGCAAGGTCGCCACGGTCACCGCGGTGCACCCGCCGGGGCGCTTCGGCGAGCTGGGCATCCGCGACGGGCTGGTGTGCGAGTTCAACGAGAAGCCCCAGACCACGCTGGGGTTCATCAACGGCGGGTTCATGGTCTTCGACGCCAGGCGGGTGTGGGAGTACCTCCCCGAGGGCGACCCCGGGCTGGTGCTGGAGGTCGAGCCGCTGCAGGGCCTCGCCGCCGCGGGCGAGCTCGTGGCGTACGAGCACCAGGGCTTCTGGCAGCCCATGGACACGCTCCGGGAGTTCACCCTGCTCAACAACCTCTGGTCCTCCGGCAATGCGCCGTGGAAGACCTGGGCCGACTGACCTCTCTCCCCCCCTAAACCCCTCCCGATGCCCGCACCCTACAGGGACCTCCCCATGACCCACGCCCGCTCCTTCCGCTGCTGGTCCTGCCAGGGCGGCCGCCTGACCCCGGTGCTCGACCTGGGCTCAACCCCCCTCGCCAACTCCCTCGTGCCGGAGTCCGCGCTCGACCGCACCGACCCGGTGTTCCCGCTGGAGCTGGCCTGGTGCGCCGACTGCTCCCTCGTACAGATCACCGCCTCCGTCCCCCCGGAAGACCTCTTCCGCGACTACCTCTATTTCTCCTCGTACTCCGACACCATGCTCCAGCACGCCGAGACCCTGGTCGAGCGCATGATCCGCGAGCGCGGCCTCGGCCCAGGGTCCCTCGTCGTCGAGGTCGCCAGCAACGACGGCTACCTCCTGAAGTTCTACAAGCGCGCCGGGGTGCAGGTGCTCGGCGTCGAGCCCGCGGTCAACGTCGCGAAGGTCGCCGTCGAGCAGCACGGCATCCCCACCATCACGGAGTTCTTCGGCGACGGCATCGCGCAGACCCTCCGCGCCGAGGGCCGGCGCGCCGCCGTGATGCACGCCAACAACGTGCTCGCCCACGTGCCCGACCTCAACGGCTTCGTGCGCGGCTTCAAGACCCTCCTCGCCGACGACGGCGTGGCCCTCTTCGAGGCCCCCTACGTGCGCGACATGGTCGAGGGCTGCGCGTTCGACACGATCTACCACGAGCACCTCTGCTACTACTCCCTCACGGCCCTCGACGCGCTCTTCCGCCGCAACGGGATGGTCATCGCGCACGTCGAGCGGGTGCCCATCCACGGCGGCTCGCTGCGCATCTTCGCCACGCACGACACCGCGACCCCCGACGACACGGTCACCGCGATGCTGTCCGAGGAGCGCCGCGAAGGGGTCGACAGCCTCGCGTACTACGAGGCCTTCGCGCGGCGCGTGCACCGCCTGCGGGGGGTGCTCACGGGCGTCCTGCGCGACCTGAAGGCAGCAGGGCGCAGCATCGCGGCCTACGGCGCGAGCGCCAAGGGCAGCACCCTGCTCAACGCCTTCGGCATCGGGCGCGACGTGCTCGACTTCGTGGTCGACCGCTCGCCCCACAAGCAGGGGCTCTACACGGCGGGCACCCACATCCCCATTCGCGCCCCCGAGGCCCTCGCCACCGAGCGCCCCGACTACGCCCTGCTCCTCACCTGGAACTTCGCCGACGAGATCCTCGCCCAGCAGAAGGACTACCTCGCCGCCGGGGGGCGCTTCATCGTGCCGGTGCCGCAGGTGTGCATCCTGTGAGGTTCACCGAGACGCCCGTCGTCGGCGCGTGGGTGATCGACCTCGAGCGCCGCGAAGACGAGCGCGGCTTCTTCGCGCGCACCTGGTGCGAGCAGGAGTTCCGCGAGCGCGGGCTGCACGAGCACCTCGCGCAGTGCAGCGTGTCCTTCAACCACCGCCGCGGCACCCTGCGCGGGATGCACTTCCAGACGGCGCCGCACGAGGAGGCCAAGGTGGTGAGCTGCCCCCGCGGGCGCATCTGGGACGTCGCCCTCGACCTCCGTCGCGACTCCCCCAGCTACTGCCAGTGGTTCGGGGTCGAGCTGTCGCCGGAGAATTACCGTGCGCTGTATGTCCCGCCCGGCTGCGCCCACGGGATGGTCACCCTCGAAGACGACACCCTGGTGCAGTACCAGATCTCCGTCGCGTACGTGCCCGGCCACCAGGCCGCGGTGCGCTGGGACGACCCCGCCTTCGGCATCGCCTGGCCCGTCACCGACCCCTTCCTCTCCGAGCGCGACCGCGCCCTGCCGGACTACGTCCGATGAAGGTGCTGCTCACCGGGGCGGGCGGCTTCATCGGGTCGCAGGTGGCGCGGCAGCTCGTGGCGGGCGGCGACCACGTCGTGGCGATGCTGCGGCCGGGCGAGTCGACGGCGCGCATCGACGACGTGCTCGGCGCGCTGGAGGTCCGCACGCTCGACCTCGCCGACACGGCCGCGGTGACGGCGATGGTGGCCGACGCGCGCCCCGAGGCCTGCGTCCACCCGGCCTGGAACGCCGAGCCTGGCAAGTACCTGCACTCGCGGGAGAACCTCCGGCTGGTGGACGCCACGCACCGCCTCGCGGAGGCCCTGGCCGACCACGGCTGCGCGCGCTTCGTGGGGGTGGGCACCAACGCCGAGTACGACACGAGCTACGGTTACCTCTCCGAGCGCACGCCGACGGCGCCGACGTACCTCTACTCGGCCTGCAAGCTGGCGCTGTCGCACTCCCTCGCGCAGCTGGGATTGCTCACCGGGATGCAGGTCGCGTGGGCGCGGCTCTTCTACCTGTACGGCCCGTGGGAAGACCCGCGGCGGCTGGTGTCGTCGGTGACGCGCGCGCTGCTGGAGGGCCGCGAGGCGCCGTGCAGCAGCGGCCTCCAGGTGAGGGACTTCCTGCACGTGGCGGACGTGGCCTCCGGGCTGGTGGCGGTGCTGCGCTCCGGGGTGACGGGCCCGGTGAACGTGGGCTCCGGCGAGCCGGTGACGGTGCGCGATGTGGTGACCCGGCTGGGCGCGCTCATCGGCCGCCCGGAGCTGCTGCGCCTGGGCGCCATCGAGCCGAAGGCGGGCGAGCCGGCCTTCGTGTGCGCCGACAACACGAAGCTGCGCAGCGAGACCGGATGGCAGCCGACGTACACGCTCGACCGCGGGCTCGCGGACACCGTGCGCTGGTGGCGCGAGCGCGCGGGGTAAGAGGGGGGGCGCCGCAGGGGCGTCACACGACTGCTGCCGATGCGGACGGGGCAAGCCCCACGCCTACGGGGCATAGGCGTTAACCGTCGATCGCCCACCGTGCCCGCAGGTTGAAACCTGCGGCAACGATGGTCCCGCTGCCCGGAAGTTCGATGGAAGTCCGCGGCGGACTTTCGTGGAGTTCACCAACCATCCCTTTCAAGGTGCCGCGGAGCCCGTCACCGCGTGTTGAAACACGCGGCAACGCGTGCAGCGGTGAAGTCCGCAACGGCCTGTACGATGTCAAGGACTGCGACCAGCCCGCTCGCGGGCTTCACTGCTGCTCGCGTTGCCGCGTGTTTCAACACGCGGTGACGGGCTCCGCGGCACCTTGAAAGGGATGGTGCGATCGCTCCTGGAGTTGCGACGAGCGGCGACGGGTTGATCCCACGGGGCGATGCCCCATGGGCTTTCGAGCGGTTCTCCACCGCGTTGGGTACGTGACCTCACCCCCAGCCCCCTCTCCATGAATGGAGAGGGGGTCGGAGTGGGACGAGATCGCTTGAATTCTCGCTCATTGCTCCCCCTCTCCATTCATGGAGAGGGGGTTTGGGGGGTGAGGTCGCTGAACGCGTACCAGACGCGTTGGAGAACCGCTCTAACGCTCTGGCCGGGAGGTCGACGGAGTTCCTGTTCGACAGCCCGCGGAGCGGGCGCCCGCTCTCGCTTGCCCGGGGTGCAGGCGAACGCCAAACCCCGGTCCGCAGGGTAGGCGAACGACGTGGGTGCCCCCAGGAGACGCAAGAAAGTGAGCCGTTCTGAGAGATGTGTCCCGAAGTGAACGCCGCGCGGGCAGGTCCGGTGATGGCGTAGCGCCTGGCGCTACGGGCAGGCGCCCTCGCAGGTCCGCCGCGCGGCCCCGCCCGGGCAGGCGTCTCCCGCGGTGTCGGCGCAGCGGCGGGCGCCGAGGGCGCGCAGCTCCACGCGAATCGACGCGCTGTTGTTCGCGTAGTTCGACTCGCGGTACAGGGGCGTGGCGGTGCCGTCGCCGACGTTCACCGCCACCATGAGGTTGTAGATCCCGTCGGCCACGTAGTCGGCGCCGTCGCTCGCCCGCTCGGGGCCCACGTCGAGCCACTGGCACGAGAGGTCGCTCGGGTACTCGTCGCCCCAGAGCGGGCTCAGGCCGAACTCCGGGCGATCCTCGTAGGCCTGCTCCGCGCTGAAGAGCTCGCAGAGCGGCGGGGCGTAGCGTCGCAGCGCGGGGTCGCCGCCCTCCTCGCGGATGTTGTCCTCCAGGCAGAACGACTGCTTGCGCCCGCGCACGGCGTCGGCCCCGGCGAGGGTGCGCAGCGCGTAGTCGCCCCAGCCCCGCGCGTGGAAGTGACCATGCGCGGTGAAGAACTCCCAGTGCACCCGGTCGTTCTCGTCCGGGCGACCGAGGTTGAGCGGCCCGCTCCCGATGTTCACGGCCGCGAAGTTGAAGCGCAGCAGCCGACGCCAGCCGATGCCCCGCACGCACCCTTCGGCCACCTCCGGGTCGGTGGTGCGGAAGCGGGTCAGGGTCATGCGGAGGATGTTGGGGGTGGGCTCGTCGGTGTCGTCGGCGATCCACTCGCGGCGCACGATGATGTCCGGCGCGGGGCACTGCCCGCCCACCGACGGCGTGCAACGGTGCCACGCCGCGGGCTCGTCGCGGAAGGCCGTGACGGGGCAGCGGACCTGTCCCGCAGGGCACTGCCTGCCGCCGTAGCGATCGGGCCCCGGGTCGAAGCGCCGCGCACCGACGGCCCCCGCATCGCCGACATCGACGGGCCGCGCCGTGTCCAGCGTGGTCCCCGTGTCCCGCAGGCTCACCGCATCCGGGACGGCCCCCGTGTCTCGGACGGCCCCCGCGTCCCGGACGACCCCCACGTCAGACCCGCCCGCGCTCGCATCGCGGCAGCCGCCGTCGGAGGGGCACCGCACGCAGCGGCCGGAGGCGGTGTCGCAGTACTGTCCGCCCGGGTCCTTCGCACAGTCGTCGTCGAGCTGGCAGCCCGCGGACAGAACCCGATCGTCGGGTCCTGCGTCGGCCGTCGCGACGGCGCCGGGCTCACACGAAATCGCCCCGACGACGGTGAGCATCGCGGTCGCCCACGCTCCGCCCACCGCCTTCGGGCCATGCGGCCATCGAAGTCTGTCCATGGGGTCACACTCCTCCCGGGGACGCCCCAACGCTTACGTCATGCCACGCTTGATTTTCAGCGCTGAGCGGCGCGCATTCCGACCGGCCGGGGAGTGCCACCGCGCCACCCCCCGAGGGTCGCGCGTGGGGCACTGTGGCACCCGCGCACATCGACTCGGGAATTGGAGTCCATCGAGCGCGCGGCGGGGGTACATCCTTGGAGTGCGCAGCGGCGACCGGCGCCCCCGTGGCCCAGCGCCGCGCCATCCGTGAGGTGCCGAGATGAACGTCGACAAGCTCTCCGCGACCGATCGCGTGTTCTTCGACATCGAGGGCGGCGCCCTGATGATGCACCTCGGCGCCGTGCTGATCTTCGAGGGGGCTGACCTCGTCTCGCCCGCCGGCGCCCTCGACGCCGCGCGCCTCACGCGGCTGCTGGAGGCCGGCATCGGCGACGTGCCGCGCTTCCGCCAGGTGGTGCGCGAGGTGCCGGGCCTCGGCGCGGTGTGGGTCGACGACGCGCGCTACCGCATCGACTACCACGTGCGCCACGCGGCCATCCCCCAGCCCGGCGACGACGCCCAGCTGATGCTGATGGCGGGGCGGGTGTTCGCGCAGCCCCTCGACCGGCGCCACCCGCTCTGGGAGGCGTGGCTCATCGAGGGCCTCTCCCGCGGGCGCTTCGCGATGATCTTCAAGGTGCACCACGCGATGGTCGACGGCGTCGCGGGCATCGGCCTGCTCGCCTCGCTGCTGCGGGTCGAGCCCGGCGACGACACCCCCGTGCCCGCGCCGTGGACGCCCCGACCCCCGCCCGGCACCCTCCAGATCGTGACCGCCCTCGCGGCCGACAGCGCGCGCTCGGTCGCGCACGCGCTGCACGACCTGCGGGTGTCCCTCGGCGACGGCGGCGCCCACGCCCGGGACATCGTCGGCGGCCTCGCCGAGACCCTCCGCGAGGGCCTCGTGCCCGCGTCGCCCTCGTCCATCAACCCCGCCGAGGTGGGGCCCCACCGCGCGTACCTGGGCACCCGGATCGACCTCGCCCGCGCCAAGGCCGTGCGCACCGCGCTCGGCGGCACCCTCAACGACGTGGCCCTCGCGGTGGTCACCGGGGCGCTCCGGCGATACCTCACGCGGCGCGGCGACGAGGTGAACTCCCTCCGGGAGTTTCGCGCGCTGGTGCCGGTCGACCTGCGCGCGCGCCAGGGCGACGAGGGAAGCGGCAACCACATCTCGCTCGTCCTGGTGCCGCTACCCCTCCGCGAGGCCGACGCGAGGGCCCGCTACGACGCGGTGCACCGCGCGAGCGAGCACCTCAAGCACGCCTCGCACGAGGTCGAGGGGGCGGCCTTCATCGAGCGCATCGGCGACCTCGGCGGTCCCAACATCGTGTCGGCGGTGTTCCGCATCGCCTCGATGCTGCGGGCCTTCAACGTCACGATCACCAACGTCCCGGGCCCCCAGATGCCCCTCTACGTCGGCCGCGCAGAGCTCACGGCCATCCACGCCGTGGTGCCCCTCTTCACGCACCAGGGCGTAGGCGTCGCCATCCTCACCTACAACGGCGGGATGTTCATCGGGCTCTACGCCGACCCCGACGCCGTGCCCGACGTCGAGGCCCTCGCCGGCGACGTGCACGGGGCCTTCGAAGAACTCTGCGCCCTCGCGGGCTGCTGACCTCCGACGCCGCGACACACTCTGGCACGCCGCCCCTCCCGCCCTCTGCCTCTACGTTTCCGACGTAATCCCGCGGGCTGTAGCGCTCGCCGCGTGGCACGGCCCTTGAGACACTGGCGCCCCTGATGGCCCCTCCCCTGCCCCGCGCCTTCGTGCTCCTCCTGGCAGCGCTCGTCGCGCTCTCTGCCCTCGGGGGTTGCGGCGGTGACACCCCGCTGCCGCCCCGCACCGACGCGGGCGACGTGCCCGGCGACGTGGTGGTCGAGCCCGACTTCGCCGATCACACGGTCGCCCGCCTGGACTCCGTGGCGGACTTCGAGCGGGTCGCCGTCCAGGCCTACGGGCTCTCCACGGCGAAGTTCGTCATCACGGCCTTCGGCGACCCCGAGAACCGCGGCGCGCGCTTCTACGACGGCCGCTTCTACACCCTGCACGACCAGTGGTACTGGTTCCGCCTGCTCAACGGCGCGCGCGTCCCCGGGGACTTCGTCGAGCCCGTGCGGGGTTTGCATTTCGCCACCATCGACGAGGCCACGGCGTGGGCCCGCACCCAGCCCATCCTCCCCCTCGACCTCGCGTTCTACGGCGACCGGCTCTACTCCAACCGCTTCTACGACTTCTCCTTCGGCGCCGCGCGGCGCTACGGCCTCGCCACCCTCCTCCGCGTGCCGCCCCGCGGGGCCTCGCCCGAGCGCTGGGCCTTCGAGCTGGAGTACAGCGACCAGCTCTGGCACCCCGAGCTCGTCGTCTTCTTCGACGCCCTGCGCGCCCGGCTGCCCCCCGACATCGCCCGCGAGCTGCGCTTCCTCATCCGCTCGCCCGAGCAGGAGACCCTCGGCGCCCGCATGGAGCAGGACCGCCTCGCCAACTGGGACCGCCTCCTGCGCTACCGCGACATCGTCGTCCCCGGCGCCCGCGAGGTGTACAGCGAGGGCATCGCCGCCGGGCCGCTGCGCATCATCCGCGCGGGCGAGTCCTTCGGCTCCATCGCCCCGACCGACGTCGTCGTGATGGAGTCCACGCCCGACTACCTCCCCAACCTCTCCGGGCTCATCACGGCCGCGCCGCAGACCCCGCTCGCGCACATCAACCTGCTCGCCCGCAACCGGGCGATCCCCAACGTGCACGTCGCGGGCGTCCTCGACGACCCGCTGCTCCGCCAGCTCGAGCGCGGCTACGCCCCGGTGCTGCTCTACGCCGAGGCCCCCGGCCGCGCGGTCATCGCCCCCATCACCGACGAGCAGTACCGGCGGTACCGCTCGCTCGTCGAGCGCCCCGCGCGCGTCGTCATCACGCCCCCGGTCGACGCCATGCCCTACGTCATCGACCTCACGAGCCGCACGCCGGACGAGGTCCCCGCGCTCGCGTCCACCATCGGCGGCAAGTGCGCCGGGATGATCCCGCTCATCCACCAGCCCGGCCTCGCGCGCCCCGACGCGCCGCAGTCGATCACCGTGCGGGCCTACGTCGAGCACCTCGCGCCGCTGCGCGGGCGCATCGCCGCCGCCCTCGCCCACGAGGCCTTCGAGGCCGACGCCCGGGTCCGGCGCATCGCGCTGGAGGGCGAGGCGACGTACCGCGCGCGCAACCCGCAGCCCGCGGAGATCGCCTTCGTCGAGGCCTTCCTGCGCGACCACCCGGCAACCGGCCCCCTCGGCTCGCTCGCCCGCGCCGGCGGCATCCGCGGCGCGGTGGAGTCGGCCCCCATCGCGCCCGCGGCGCTCGGGGAGATCGAGCGCTCGCTGCGCACCGCCTTCGCGGCGCTCGCGGTCACCCAGGGCGTGCGCTTCCGCTCGTCGTCCAACGTGGAGGACATCGAGGGCTTCAACGGCGCGGGACTCTACGAGTCGTACACGGGCTTCCTCGACGCGGCCGCGCAGCCCCGCGCGTCCGACCGCGAGCGCACCGTCGAGCGCTCCATCCTGCGGGTGTGGGGGTCGTTCTGGTCCTTCGAGGCCTTCGAGGAGCGGCGGGCCGAGCGCATCGACCACCTCTCCGCCGCCATGGCCGTGCTCTCGCACCCGCGCTTCGACGACGAGCTCGAGCGCGCCACGGGCGTGTGCACCTTCACCGTGATGCCCCCAAGCTCACCCGACGCCGAGCGCCTGGAGGTCAACGTGCAGATCGGCGACGGCAGCGTGGCCAACCCCGACCCGACGATCCTCCCGGAGGTGGTGCGCCTCGCCCGCGCCCGCGGCGGCGACGCGGTGCGCATCGAGCGGGTGCGCCGCGCCTCCGGGGCGCCCGACCGCGACCTGCTCTCCGACGAGGTGCTCCAGCGCCTCTTCGCCGACACCGGCAACGTCACCCGCCGATGGCTGGCGCGCGAGAACAACCCCCGCGCCGTCGCCCGCCGGGCCCGCACGCTCACGCTCGACTTCGAGTTCCACGACATGCTCCCGGGCTGGCCTGCGCAGCGCGACGGCACCGTCCAGCCCCCGCGCCTGGTGCTGAAGCAGGCCCGCACGCTCGAGCCCGCCCCCCGGGTGGCGACCGCGGAGTCCGCGGGCTGGGCCGTCCCCTACGACGTGCTCGCGAGGGCGCGGCGCGTGCTGCTGGAGACCTGCACCGGCGAGGTGTCGGCGGGCGTGGCGCTCACCACCACCACGCTGCGGGTCATCACCGACCCCTCCATCGCGCCCGACGTGGGCTTCGGCGTCCACGCCCTCGACGCGTCGATCACCGTGGCCGCGCGCGGCGCCCTCGCGCCCCTCGGCTGGGCCGCGGACGCGAGCTACACCGTCGACCACGCCGACCTCACCGCCACCCGCGAGGGCACCAGCCGGGTGTACGCCGTGGCCGCGGGGGCGACCGCGCGCGGGGGCTACGACACGCTCCGCCACGACGCCGACGGCACCGTGACCCTGCGCCACGGCGAGCGCACGCTGACGGCGCGGCTCACCTGCCTGGAGGAGCTGCGCTTCGCCACGCCGCGCGATTACCTCCTGGGGCTCATCCCGCCGTAGGGCCCCGGCGGGGCGACTCCCAACTGGCGCCCCGCCGCGGCCCGGTGCATCGTCCCCCTGGACTCCTGACGACGATGCCCGACGCCGCCCCTGATCTCGCCGTCCTCGCCGTCGCCACCCGCCGCGTCCGATGGCAGCGCGCCCTCCGCGCCGCCGCCTCGGCCGCCGTCCCCGCCCTCGGCGCCTCCGTCGCCCTCGTCCTGCTCACCCGCCTTCACATCCTCCGCACCTCGCACACCGTCGGGCTCGCCCTCGCCCCGCTCTGCCTCCCCTTCCTCGGCGCCCTGGTCAACGCCCTCCGCCCGGTGCGCCCGCTCGACGCCGCGCGGCGCCTCGACGCCCACCATCATCTCCACGACCGCCTCGGCATCGCGTGGGAGTTCCGCCAGCGCGCCCCGGAGGCCCGCACGGCCTTCATGCAGGCCGCCATCGACGACGCGGCCGCCCACGCCCGCGGCGTCGACGTGCGCGCCGCGCTCCCGTGGCGCCTCCCGCCCGAGCTCCGCGTGGTGGCCGTGCTCGCCGCGCTGCTCGCCCTCGTCGCCCGCGTCCCCATTCCCGCGCGCACCCCGCCCCGGCCTGCGCGCCTACCTCCCGCGGTGCTCACCCGCGACGCCGCCGAGCTCCACGACGACGACCTCGCCGCCTTCCGCGAGGCCGCCCGGCAGATCGAGGCGCAGGCCCGCACCGACGAGGCCCGCCGCGGGATGGAGGACTTCACCCGCCTGCTCGACGACCTCGCGCACCGCCGGCTCGACCGCGACGAGGCCTTCCGTCGCCTCGCCGCCCTCCAGGAGTCCGCCGCCGCCCAGGACGCCGCCGCCGCCCGCCGCGTCTCCGAGGCGCTGCGCACGATGGGCGACGAGATGAACCCGCGCGACCCGGCCACCCGGCGGCTCGCCGAGGCGCTGCGCCAGGGCGACGCGGGCGCGGCCTCGCAGGCGATGCGCGAGCTCTCCCAGACGATGCGCGAGGGCTCGATGACGCCGCAGCAGCGGCAGCAGACGGCGCAGGCGCTCCAGCGGGCGGCCGAGGCGCGCCCCGACGCGGAAGAACTCCGGCGGCAGGTCGAGCAGGCCCGACGCGAGGTCGAGCAGATGCTCCAGCGGCAGCGCGAGCGCGCGCTCACCCAGCCCGAGGAGTCGCTGCTACGGCGGCGACAGAGCGAGGCCCAGCGGCTCACCCGCGAGCAGCAGCAGCGGGAGGAGCAGCGGCGCGAAGCCGAGCACCTCCAGCGCGAGCTCGCCCAGGCGGCGCAAGACCTCGCGCGCGACCTCCAGGCGGCGGGCGCGGACCTCCAGCGCGGCGCCGAGGAGCTCTCCCGGATGCACGACGAGCAGCAGGCGCAGCGCTCCAACGAGGAGCTGCGGCAGCAGCTCGAGCAGCTCCGCGAGCTGATGCGCCAGCAGCGCGGACCGGGCGGGCAGCGGCAGCAGATGCGGCTCCAGCAGTTCTCGCGCAACGCCAACGGACAACCGGGGCAACCGCAGGGGCAACCGGGGCAACCGGGGCAACCGGGGCAGGGCAACCAGCCGGGCCCGCAGGGGCAGCAGCCGGGAGGCTCGCAGGGACAGGGCGCACTCCAGCCGGGCGGACAGGGCAACGGGCCGCCGCAGGGCATGGTGCTGATGCCGGGCGGCGGCGGAGTCCCGCTGCCGATGCCGGGGGGATCACCGGGCCCGCAGCGCCCGGGCGGACCGCCGGGGCAGGAGCCGGGCGGCGGCGGCGGGGCCGGGGCGCAGCACGACGAGAACCTCCGCGGCGCGGCCATCAACCCCCTCGGGCGAACGCAGGCGGTGCAGGTGCAGGGGCAGCAGACGGGCAACGGGCCGTCGCGCTCGCAGGTGATCCGCACGGCGGCGGCGGGGGGATTCGCGAGCCGGCCTTACCGGCAGGTGTATTCGCCGTACTGGGACCGGGCCCGCGAGGTGCTGCACCAGGGCGAGGTGCCGCCGGGGTTCCGCTCGTACGTGCGAAGGTATTTCCAGTTGATCCGACCGAGGGAGGAATGAATGGCGTCGAAGGCTGAGGTCGTGGCGGCGGCGCCGAAGGAGTCCGTCGAGCGCTTCCAGCGCGACCTCGCGGCGGTGCGCACCGAGGTGGGGCGGGTGATCGTCGGGCACCAGGGGATCGTCGACGGGGTGCTCACCTGCCTGCTCGCGGGCGGCCACGCGCTGCTGGAGGGCGTGCCGGGGCTCGGCAAGACGATGCTGGTGCGCACCCTCGGCCGCGCGCTCGACCTGCAGTTCTCGCGGGTGCAGTTCACGCCCGACCTGATGCCCTCGGACATCCTCGGCACGCAGATGATCGCCGAGGACGAGAAGGGCGGTAAGCGCTTCGAGTTCCAGCGCGGGCCCATCTTCGCCAACCTGGTGCTGGCCGACGAGATCAACCGCGCCACCCCGAAGACCCAGAGCGCCCTGCTCGAGGCCATGCAGGAGCAGTCGGTCACCATCGCCCGCAAGACCTACGCCCTCGACCAGCCCTTCTTCGTGCTCGCCACGCAGAACCCGCTGGAGATGGAGGGCACCTACCCCCTCCCGGAGGCGCAGCTCGACCGCTTCTTCTTCAAGCTCCAGGTGCCCTTTCCGAAGCGCGAAGACCTCCACGCCATCCTCGACCGCACCACCGGCAACGTCGACGCCGAGGTGAAGCCCGTGCTCGACCGCGCCCGCATCCTCGAACTCCGCGCGCTCACCCGCGAGGTGCCCGTCGCGCGCTCGGTGCAGGACTACGCCATCCGCCTCGTGCTCGCGACGCACCCCGGCGAGGAGGGCGCGACCCCGTCGGTGAAGCGCTACGTGCGCTTCGGCGCGTCGCCCCGCGGGGCGCAGGCCATCCTGCTGGCGGCGAAGATCCGCGCGGTGATGGACGGGCGCTTCAGCGCCAGCGCCGACGACGTGCGGGCGAGCGCGCCACCCGCGCTGCGCCACCGGATGATCCTGAACTTCGAGGGCGAGGCCGAGGGCGTGCGGCCCGACGCGGTGCTGGAGGAGATCCTCGGGGCCGTCAAGCCGGGGGCGTGACGGTGCGCTGGCTCGACTGGCTGCGCGCGCCGAAGCGCCCCGACGCGGCGGAGGCAGAGCTCTTCGACGAGGCCTTCCAGCGCAAGCTGGAGTACCTCGCGGTGGCCTCCCGGCGCCTCTTCGCGGGGCGCCTGCGGGCCGAGCGGCGCACGCGCATCTCGGGCAGCGGCATCGAGTTCGCCGACCACCGGGCGTACACGCCGGGTGACGACCTGCGCGCCCTCGACTGGAGCGTCTACGGCCGCACCGAGCGCCTGCTGGTGAAGCGCTTCGAGGAGGAGGAAGACCTCACCATCGCCATCGTCCTCGACGTCTCCGGCTCGATGGCATTCGGGGGGAGAGGCCGCTTCGACCACGCGCGGCGCCTCGCGGCGGCGATGGCCTACGTGGCGCTGAACAACCTCGACCGGGTGACCCTCATCGCGGTGTCGACGAAGGTCGAGCGGCGGCTCCCGCCCGCGCGCGGCAAGGGCCAGATCTTCAAGGTCTTCGAGTTCCTGCGGGGATTGAAGCCCGGCGGGGAGACGGCCCTGGCGGAGGCGGCGCGCACCCTCGGCGCCGAGCTGAAGCGCCGCGGCGTGGCCATCGTGGTGAGCGACCTCTACGACCCGGCGGGCTTCGAGCGCGGCATCAACGCGCTGCGCTACCAGAAGTTCGAGCCCATGGTGATCCACGTGACGGACGCGCGCGACGCCGACCCGGGCGCCCGCGGCGACGTGCTGCTGGTGGACGCGGAGTCCGGCGACGGCCGCGAGGTGACGCTCACGCCCGCCCTGGTGGCGAAGTTTCGCGACGCGCACGCGCACTGGCGCCGCGAGGTGGAGGGCTTCTGCAAATCGCGCCGGGTGGCCTACGCCCCGGCCGACGTCGAGGGGGCCCTCGAAGACCAGGTGCTCAACCTCTTCCGCCGCTCCGGGCTGGTGGACTGATGGAGTGGCTCGGCCTCGCCACCGCACAGCTCGCCTGGACGGGCGCCCTCGCCGGCGCCGCCGTCGTCGGGCTGTACCTGCTCCGGCAGCGCCGCCGCCGGGTGCTCGTCCCCTTCGCGCCGCTCTGGGCCCGCGTGCTGGAGGAGCGCCCCTCCGCGCGGCTCTTCGAGCGCCTGCGCCGGCTGCTCTCGCTGTTGCTACAGCTCGTGTTGCTGGCGCTGCTGGTGTTGGCGCTGGGCGACCCGCGGCCCGCCGGGGCGTCGCGGCGCGGGCGCACCACGGTGCTGCTCCTCGACGCGAGCGCGAGCATGGCGGCGACGGACCTCCCCGGCAGCCGGGCGGCGGCGGCCCGCGAGGCGGCGCGGCGCATCGTGCGGGCGATGGGCCCCGACGACCGGATGCTCGTCGCGCAGATGGACGCCGAGGTCACGGCGCTCACGCCCCTCACCGACGACGGCACGGCGCTGGAGGCGGCCGTCACGGCGTACCGGCCCCGCGACACGGGCCTCGACCTCTCCCGCGCCCTCCGCTTCGCCCGCGACGTGCTGCGCGGCAACGCCCACGGCGAGGTGATCGTGGTGGGCGACGGGGCCTATCCCCCGGTGGCGCCGGACGTCACGACGGCGGGCGCGGCGCTGCGCTTCGTCGGGGTCGGGCGTCGCGGGCGCAACCTGGGGCTGACGGCCTTCTCGGCGCGGCGCTACCCCCTCGACCGCTCGCGCTGCGAGGCGATGGTGGAGCTTCAGAGCTGGAGCGACCGCCCCGAGTCCGTGGTGCTCACGGTGAGCGTCGACGGCGCGCCCATCGAGCGAGCGCGGCTGCGACTCGCCCCGGGCGAGCGGGTGCAGCGGGTGATCGAGCGCCTGTCGGGCGGCGGCGAGCGGCTGGAGGCGCGCATCGCCTTCGAGGACGGCACCCGCGACGACCTGCCCCTCGACGACGTGGCCTACGCGACGCTCCCCGAGCGGCGGCGCGCGCGGGTGCTGTCGGTGGGCGAGGGCAACCGCTACCTGGAGGCGGCGCTGCTGCTCGACGAGTACCTGGAGGTGGTCGAGGCGACGCCCGCCACCGCCGCCGCCGCGCTGGCGCAGGGGCGCTACGACGTGGTCATCAGCGACGGCGCGGCGGTGACGGTGCCGCCCGGCGTCGGATGGATCTCCCTGCGCCCCCCGGTCGACGGATCGCCCCGCCCGGTGGAGCCTGGGCTCTTCAGCGCCCCGGCGGGCGGCGCCATCGGCTTCGACCGGGTGGACCGGCGGCACCCCGTGACGCGCTTCACCAGCGACCTGGAGGAGGCCCACATCGGGCGCGTGGCGCGCTACCGGCTCACCCCCGCCGACCGGGTGCTGGGCGGCGGCAGCGCGGGCCCGCTGCTGGTGGCGGGCGAGCGCGAGGGGGGCGGGCGCTTCGTGCTGTTCACCTTCGACGTGCGCGAGAGCGACGTGGCGCTGCTGGTGTCGTGGCCGGTGATGCTCATCAACGCCATCGACTGGTTCGCCGGGGAGGACGGGGCGTTCCAGTCGTCGTACCGCACGGGCACGGCGTGGCGGATGCCGGTGCCCGCGGGCGAGCGCGAGGCCACGGTGGAGACCCCGTCGGGTCGCCGCGTGCGGGTGCCCGTGATGGAGGGGCGCGCGGTGTTCTTCGGCGCCGAGGCGGGCTTCCACCGGCTGCACGCGGGCGGGTCGCACACGCTCGTGGCGGGCAACCTCATCGACCCCGACGAGTCGGCCTGCGCGCCGCGGGCGACGCTCTCCGTCGGCACCACGCGAGCGACGGCGCCGCTGCCGGGGCGTCCCGGGCTGCGGCGCGAGTGGTGGGTGGCGCTGCTCGCCGCCGCGGCGCTCATCGTGGTGGCCGAGTGGGCGACCTGGCACCGGCGGGTGACGGTGTAGCGTGGACGGCGCCTGCATCGTTCGGGAGCAGGTGTCGCCCGCGCGCGCATCTTTCGTACGACCCTCGCGGCACCCATGCGGACCGCCGGCCGGGCGACCACCGCCTGGCAGAATGGAGTTCGACGACATGGACAGCGGAATTTCCGGAGCGGTGAGCGGAGCCGGGCGGCGCGTGGCCCGGCGCACCCGCGGTCAGGGTCACGGCGGACTTCGCGTCGATGCACACCGGCGCCCTCGTCGGCCCGGAGCCCATCGCGCAGGGCGAGCTCGCGGTCTTCGCGGAGGGCGACGGCGCCCTTCATTTCGAGGCCTCGGTGGCCACCGACCTCATCGTCGGCTCGGCCGTGAAGCACCCGCACGCGCTCGTGCTGGGCCACTACTCGGTGCACACCTCCCCAGCGGCGCTGCGCGAGGGCGAGGCGAACATCGTCCGCCTGGGTCGCGAGCTGCGCGCGCAGGGACGGCTCTGACCGGCGCCCCACTGCGCCCCCCGGTTCACCCCTCGACCTCGCGCAGGAACTCCCCCACCACCGCGGCCACGCGCGCCGGATCCTCCACCTGGGGGTAGTGCCCGAGGTCGCCCCAGGTCACCAGGCGCGCGCTCGGAATCTCCCGCGCGAGCTGCTCGGCGATGGCGGGCACGGCCACCGGGTCGCGCAGCCCCCAGGCCACCAGCGTCGGCAGGTCGAGGCGGGTGAGCGCGCCGATCCAGCGGTGCCAGAAGCGCTTGCGCTCGGCGATGTAGCCGATGATGGCGGGCAGCCGGAGGGCGCCGTCGTCGCGCGAGACCAGCTCCCACATGGCGTCGAGGTCGTCCGGCGACGGGGGCTTCGCCATGATGGCCCGCATCTGCGCGACGAAGGTCTTGCGGGTGTTGAGCCGCGCGAAGAGCGGCCCGAGCGGCGAGCGCAGCACGTGCTGCCCGAGCGTCGGGTGGGCGAGCTCGACGTGCACGCTCCCGTTCATCAGCGCGAGCGAGCGGACGGTCGGCGACAGCAGCCCCCGCTCGCGGCGCGCGAGCAGCTCCGTCGCCACCGAGGTGCCCATGTCGTGCGCCCACAGGTGGAACTCCCCGACGCCGAGCGCGCGCAGCACCGCGAGGGTGACGTCGCACTGCTCGACGAGCGAGTACGAGAAGCCCGCGGGCTTGGCCGAGTACCCGAAGCCGAGGAAGTCGAAGGCCACCACGCGGCGCCCCTCGGCCAGCGCGGGGATCACCGCCGCGAAGTCGTGCGACGACGTGGGAAACCCGTGCAGGATCACCAGCGGCGTCGCGCCGTCGGGCCCCGGCGTGTCGTGCACGAAGACCGACCCGTCGAGGGTGTCGATCATGCTTCCTTCGCGGCGCCACGTGGCGAGGTCGATCCGTGTGGGGCTCATCGCCCGGGACGATACGTCGTCCCGCGGGGGCGGCGGTGGACCCACCCGCTGGCGATATCCACGCCTCGGCCACGAGGTGTCCCCCGTCGCCAACGGCGACACGGTCAGCCTCACGCTCCTCCAGCGAGGCCGCCGACCTGGTGATTCACCGATGTTCCCGTTGCGATCGTTGCCTGCCACGCAACGAAGAGTTCCTGAAGGGCCGATGGTCGCGTCCCTGCGAACGTCCTAGTACTCCGGCACGGCACCGGACGCTCCGTCCGACCCCGATCGCAGGAGTTTCCCCGATGCGCTCCCTCTCCATCGCCCTCATCGCGCTCGCCCTCGCCGGCACCGCGGCATGCAAGGACCCGAACGCCAACGTCGCGCGCGCCACCACCAGCGCCGCCACCACCCCGGCCGCGGCCGCCAACGCGAGCGCCACCGAGCGCCTCGTCATCAACCCTGCCGCCTCGCGGGTCGGCTTCACCGGCGCCAAGGTCACCGGCGCGCACGAAGGCAGCTTCCCCGCCTTCACGGGCACCATCGACCTCGACCCGGCGCGCGTCGAAAACAGCCGCATCGCCGTCGACATCGACACCACCTCGGTCACCACCGACACCGACCGCCTCACCACCCACCTGAAGTCCCCGGACTTCTTCGACGTGGCGCGCTTCCCCCGGGCGACCTTCACCTCCACCGCCATCGCCCCGGGCGGCCCCAACGGCGCGACGCACACCATCACGGGCAACCTCGCGCTGCACGGCGTGACGCGCTCGATCAGCTTCCCTGCGACCGTGGCGGTCACTGCCGCCGAGGTCACCGCGACGGCGGAGTTCGTCATCAACCGACGCGAGTACGGGATCGTCTACGCCGGCATGCCTGACAACCTCATCCGCGACGACGTCGCGATGCACCTCAACATCCGCGCCCCTCGCGCGACGCGCTGAGCCCCTGGGCCTCCCCCCCCCCCCCCCAGGCCTTAC
>Ga0247843_1003227_pt1 | contig 27377 bp, 18 predicted proteins | sample LaCruzMarch2017__FD_192420 | JGI IMG/M metagenome (GOLD analysis project Ga0247843, IMG submission 192420) | Freshwater microbial communities from meromictic Lake La Cruz, Castile-La Mancha, Spain - LaCruzMarch2017_8m | ecosystem: Environmental > Aquatic > Freshwater > Lake | place: Spain... | reverse complement strand
CCCTCACTTGGAGATAGCGCAGGGGTTTTCGGCGCGGCTCTCTTGGTCGGTTAGAATCTAACCAGACTTGCGGGCACGGCGTGCATCGATAAACGACTTCACGCACAGCACGAGAAAAATCAGGCAGACAACGCCCATGGCGATTTGCATTCCAGAGGCAAGTGGGCGTGCCGCAGTGCCAGCAATCAGTGCCCCCAACTTTGGAAGGCCCATGCCCAGACCACCAAGCGTTCCCAGTAAACCTACCAGTGCTGCTACATGCATGAGGTGCATCCGAATTTTAGGAACAAAAACAGAGATCAACCCAGACAAAAAAATAAGCGTTCCAAAACCCGATGGGATCAGAGAAGTGTAGGCCCCTGAGGCCACAAAGGCACCAAATCCCATCGCGTTGAGAACGATTCCAAAAACTATAGCAAGTGTCGGCATGGCGCGAAAGCTGGAGAGAAAGAGATCCGAATGCAAGTGTGAAACGAAAACGTGAGACGGAGAACAGGCCTCGGTGGTTCACGGTGGCCCTGGCATCGTCAACTAACGCGGGAGGTCAGTGAGCTGACGAAATTCATTAGCCAGCTAACGCGGGAGGTCAGTGAACTAACGAAATTCATTAGCTAGCTAACGCGGGAGGTCAGTGAACTAACGAAAATCGTTAGTCAACTAACGCGGGAGGTCAGTGAACTAACGAAAATCGTTAGTCAACTAACGCGGGAGGTCAGTGAACTAACGAAAATCATTAGTCAACTAACGCGAGAGTTCAGTGAACTAATGAAAATCGTTAGTCAACTAACGCGGGAGGTCAGTGAACTAACGAAAATCGTTAGTCAACTAACGCGGGAGGTCAGTGAACTAACGAAAATCGTTAGTCAACTAACGCGGGAGGTCAGTGAACTAACGAAAATCAATAGTCAACTAACGCGGGGCGTCAGTGAACTAACGAAATTCATTAGCCAGCTAACGCGGGAGGTCAGTGAACTAACGAAAATCATTAGTCAACTAACGCGGGAGGTCAGTGAACTAACGAAAATCATTAGTCGACTAACGCGGGAGGTTAGTGAACTAACGAAAATCGTTAGTCAACTAACGCGGGAGCGAGGAACAAGTTTTTTATGTTCTTTTAGAATGGAGCTTGTTTTTGGACGGCTCCCGTCGTTTGCTGTGATGCGGACAAGGGCAATCGCAGCATGGTCCAAAAAAATGGGACCCACCGGGCTGCAACCCGATAGGTCCCGTGGTGTGGCAGGCCGTTAAGGCCGGCTGTTCTTCGCTTCCTACTCCAGGGTGGTCTTGACTTTGGCCTTGCGGTTGCCCTGTCCGGCAAACCGTTGGCCGATATTGTCGCTGATGTCGACGAGCCCCTCCGGCTTCACCTTGGTCTTGGTGAGCTGGTAGATGAGGCGGGCGTCATCGAACAACTCGGCTCCGGTTGCCATGAGCGTATCGGAGAGCCGCTCGTTGAGCTGGCCCACGCTGCGCTGTATGCCGCGGAGTTGACCGCTGAGGGCCAGCTTGGCACCGAGCCGCTCGGGATCGAGGGTGCGGGGCAGCATGCCGGGGTTTTCGATGCCGACCTTGATCGCGTCTTCCACGAACGAGCGGCTTTTGTTTCCCATCTTCATGATGCGCTGGGCTTCCTGTTGGCTGAGGCCGATGAGGAAGTCCAGTTCCTGATTGATGGTGTCAAGGCTATTGGTGATCGAGGTGAGCTGCGCCTTTGTCAGCGCCTCGTTTTTGTCTACTCTTGTAGGCATTTTGTCTTTCTAATTCCCGCCGCTTTTGGATTGTTCGGCCAGTCCGCATCGTGCGGGCGGTCGGTGGGCGTCGGGAAAGTGTTCATGCGAATACCTCCGCAAAAAGATCGGGTTGGTCGGGGGTGATGTCCGGGTAAAGACCCTCGATGCGGATGGCCGCAAGTTGTCGGCTGACATGAAAAACCGCAGAGGTCGACACCGCAGCTTCGTCGCGGAGAGGGAAGGGGAGCCGGAGCGTGCGGACTCCGTCTTGAGGGCCCGTCCAGTGCTCGAGATGTCGCTGGAGTGCCCGGCGTGGAACGAGCAGTGCACCCATGAGAAAATTCGCTTGCCACTCGAGCCAGCAAAACGAGTTGCCATTGTTCTGTTGCTGCCCGACCTCACGGATGTCGGTCGTGCGGCAGGCGTGGTGCGCACGCTGGGGCTGCGCGGGATCAAAATCCGCCTGCTGACGCTCAAACTCGAATCGCTGCCTGTAAAGCGGAGTGTGAACGAGCCCGTGGCCGAGTTCGTGTGCGATGGTGGAGCGGCGGCGGCGGTCGAGCGTGGGGTCGTGGCCGCAGAGCGACAAGGACTCGTGGATTTCGACCTTCACCAGACCTTCTGGTTCAAAGTGGGCACATCCCATCACATCCTCCGGAAGCGGTGAGTAATCGACGCCGAGGCCGAGACACTCCTCCAGCACATCCTCGATCGGAATCTCGCCCGGATCGGAATCCGTGCAACCGGCCTTGTCCAGGGCCTGTGCGGCGATTTCCTCAAGTCGGTTCGGAGTAAAAAACGGGCGGTCGAAAAAAATTCCGTAGGCTGTGTTGTAGGTTTTCATGGGTTGTCTTTCTTGTTCTCGCCCGAATCCATTTCACGCAGGATTTCCGCCGCGCTGAGGTGCTTCGATTTTTCGACGATACGGCGGAAGACCACGGCGTAGTCGGGACTGCGCGCCACCAAGCGGCGGGCGTCTTGAATCGGCGCCTTGACATCCCTCGCCGCCAACTCCTCGAAAGTTGTCTGGAGCGTCTCCGCCAGTTTTGGCCAATGCTCCTCCGCCAAATGCCGGGTTCCAGACTCCACTTCCGAAATAAAGGCGATCGAATGCATGCCGAGGGCTTGGGCCACGGCACGCTGAGTGAGCCGCAATTGCTTGCGGCGGCTTTTCACATACTCACCAAAAGATTCATTGTTCACAAATAAGAAGTTCGCATAATTCTGCGAAGTGTCAAATCAAATTCTATAAGATGAAGAAAAAGTTTTTGAAACCACCACATATTGTGGTCAAGCGCATGTCTCAATATCATGGCCCTTGGTTCGATGAGTAATCCGAGACCAGGAAGAATGACATTACCGGCAGAGATGGTGAACCTGTCATCGGTGTGCAGGAACCAATGTGAGTAGCTCCATAAAGGTAGGGCTTTCTTAAAGAAAGGTCCTAAAATGGAAGAAAGACAAAGCAGGTATGCGAGGTGTTAAAACCGCGAGTTCAAGGAGAACGCCTTGCGGTTCGTTGGGACCGGCAGGAAAGTCAATGATGTTGGACTTCGAATCTGCAGGCGGCGTGATAACTCAACCTGCCCCAGTTTTCAGTGCCAGAAGGTTCGATTTGGCCATCATGAGGAAGGGTTTTGCAATTAAATCACGATAGCGCATTCCACCATGCCAGATAAACTAGCAAACAAGACCACATGTTTCAAACCTGCTGCGAGTTCCCCTATTTACAAGTCTTCCCCAGCCTTGTCGACGATTGCTTGGAGTCCTTGACTGACCTCCGAAAAAATCCGTCGCTCACGCTGCTGGGCGGCGCTCTGCTCGGAGTCCGTGCGACTGCGCGCAATCAAACCACTTCGTCTTGGAGTGCTCTTTGGAAGCGGAATTGGCCTCAACCTCCTGCTACTCCGTGCCAAGAACCGCAACCGATAGGGGGCGCATCTGCAAGGTATCGCAATAACTGATTTTCTTACGAAATTCCTTTGCAGTGCAATTTATCTTGAAACTCATTAAACAAACTAAACGAGGAAATGGCCTTTCTTGTGCTAATGCAAGGAACGCATTGCGGAGTTGCCGACTTTGCGATAAGGGCAAGGCAGGATTTACATTGGTTGAACTCCTTGTGGTGGTTGTTATTATTGCTATCTTAGCCGCCTTCCTTTTCCCGCTTGCAGACCGGGCCATGGACAAAGCGCGCATGTCTAAGTGCGTCTCCCAACTCCGAACCATAGGCCAAGGGCTCAATCTGTATGCGGCAGAGCGTGACATGCGCTTTCCAGGCATTGGACAGGGTTCCGGTTCCCGCTGGCTTCATCAAATTGGCCCCTATGTTGGGTTTAAAGCAGATCAAACTTACTTTGGGGTCCCATGTTACAGCCAAGCATATAAAGCCCCGCTTTTCAGCTGCCCGATGGTCGCTCGTTGGATTCTCCCATCGGGAAGTGATCCAAGTAAGTTTACAGGCTACTATGGTTTAAATAGGAACTTCTACGACAACTCTGCCGATCCAACTCAGCCCAGTTGCATGTATGGCTACTCCAGATTGATCGTCCGAAGCCCTGCGAAGACGGTGATGGTCGCAGAGAGCTGCACTGGCGGTCCCGGTGCTGCAGCCTCATCCTACCCAGACCAGCGTCAAGACACAGGTATCTCTGCGAACCACCGAAGCGATCGAACGCCCTCGAAAGGGCCGGACGGTCCAAGCAACTACCTGTTTGTCGATGGTCATGTCGAAACCCTTACCAAGTTTATTGGCGCCACTGCGTTTGATCCCACGAAGTAATGAGATTATTCCATCCATCGGCATTACTAAATGGCATAGCCCTGAAGACCAACTTGAAAGCTCATCCATGCAGCGGCCCTTCGCGGCAGCCCGCTTTAGACACACTTTGGAGCCTCGGAGTCGAGCCATCAGAACCTAAAGCATGAACAAGCCAATACGCATCGCATTGATAGGCATTGGCGGCTTCGCTCAATTCCACTACCACCGCATCAAGGAGCTCGAGCCTAATGGCTTGATCGTCCTACGAGCGGTGGTGATCCGCGAGTCAGATTTTCAACAGTTTCCGGATATCATCACGGCCCTCCAAGCCGCCGGCACTCGGATTTACACTTCCTTCGATGTGATGCTGGATACCGAGCAGGGGAAGGTGGACTTGGTGGACATCGTCACGGAAATTTCCGCGCATGGCCCGATGAGCATCGCGGCGCTGGATGCGGGGTATCATGTGCTTTGTGAGAAGCCGGTGGCGGGCACAGTCGCGGAATGCCTGCGCATGAGAGAAGCTCAGGAGCGAAGTGGGCGCATTCTTGCGATTAACTTCCAACATATCTTCTCGCCCGCCATCCAGCGGATCAAGCACATCGCACTCGGGGGCAGTCTGGGTGCTTTGCTGACCGCCAAAACCCATGTTCTCTGGCCGCGCGCGCAATCCTACTACCGGCGGGCACCTTGGAGCGGCAAGCTCAAATCCGGTGGCACAATTATCAATGACTGTCCGCTGCAGAATGCGACAGCACATTTTCTCAACAACATGCTCTATGTGGCAGGGGCTAGCCCCTCGGATGCGGCGGAGCCTGTGTCTGTCTACGGTGAAAACTACCGCGTTATGCCGATCGAATCCTGCGACACCCAATTTCTCCGGGTGGTCACCGATACAGGTGCCAAACTTCTCTTTACTACCACCCACGCGACCAACATAAACGACCATCCCGTTTCGGAATATTTTTTTGAGAAAGGAAAAGTCACCTGGTTTATGAACGGGGAAACGGTCGTCGAAAGCCTTAAGAACGGGTGCTTGGTCGAGGCGGAGCGACTCGGCAAAATGGAATTGAATTTTCTCGCTCCCGTTTATGCGAATGTGTGCGAGTCGATCATCGCGGGAACCCAGCCTCTCGCTTCGATTCACAACAGCATCCAGCATGTTCATTGCGTGGAATCCAGCCTGCGCTCCGGCCCGATTGTGGATGTTCCTGCGGATTACATCGAAAAGGCTGTTATTGGCGAAGACGACGATTGCCTCAAAGCCGGCGACACCAATGTATTTATTCGGGGCATCAAGCCTCTCGTCGATCGCATGCGGGCCGGAGAACTCAGTTTCCACGAGGCTGGTTGCCCATGGGCCCAGGCCTCCCGCACGATTCATCCTGTGTCTCCCTTCCTACGATTCGCGGAGGAGGAACGACCTGCCGCTCGATCCACTGAACTTTCTTTTTCCGCATAAAACCCAAACCAGAAACACCAATACCCATGAACACAACCCCACAAACCCCTATGAAAATCATTTCCCTCGGACTGATCGTCACCATCGCCACAGCCAACCTCCACGCGCAGGAAACCGGATTGCGCACGGATTGGAGTGGACGAGGAAAAGACGGAAGTATGCGCGATGCATCGAACTGGACAAAAGGCCTGCCAACTCCTGCAACCGTCTGTGTTGCCAAGAAGGGCACGCTACAACTCAGTCCAAATTCCGGGTCCGAGACGGCGTTCACCTGCGCTGCTCTGAGCTTCCAGGAAGATGAGGGAGGGGATCCCGCCCCAAAAAAATTGGAAATTTCCGGCGACTTGGTCATGAAAGATACGGACAGTCGTTGGCCGAACAGAGGGACCCTCAAAGTTCACCAATCCGGAGGGAACATTTCCTCCGATAGCGACCTGCTTTTTGCCGTCAAACCTGAGAGCCACTTAGACTATGTTTTGGCAGCAGGCAACTTGACGGTGCGCAAGTTGGCCACTGGCGATGGGAAGACCTCGTTTCGACAAACTGGAGGCAAGATGGATGCCGGGCAACTCAATCTCGGAGGTAACGCGCTCGGATCTGTGGATTACACGATTTCCGGCGGTGTCCTCTCCTTTCAAAAGCTGATTTTAAGCAATGGAGGGGCTGCCACGACACTCACGGTTTCTGGAAGCAATCCGGTCATCGCTGGCGACGATATGCAAGTTATGCCAAGTGGTCGCTTGGTTTTTGTGCTGGATGGAAAGGGAGTCGCCACAGTGGGAAGCGAGGAGACGCCGCTTTTCAAGGCTGTTTTAACGGGCACAGTCGCGCTCAAGTATTCGGGGACTGCTCCCGAGTCGGGAAAAGTTGTTAACCTTATCTACGCCAACAATATCGATGTGGATGGACTGGTGCTCGATCCGGAGACTGCTGCCAAGTGGGAACTTGTTAACTCGAAGATCCCAAAGTGCTCCGTGTTTGGGCTCAAAGCGAAATAAAGGAACCCCGGCATGTTTTATCGCCATCCCTTGATCCCGAGCGCATCGGTTGCTGTAAAAGCTTCTGTCGTTTTCCTCTTGTCATTATCCATCGCGAGGGCGCAGAGCGATCGGGATTCTGGGGATGGTGAACCAGCGGGTAGTCCGGGCAGCAGCTCTGTATCTTCAGCGACAATTTCCTCCGAACCAACTCTCGTTTCCGGCGAGCGTAGGGTGGGAGATGTTCCCTATCCTGACCCGACAGTTTTTTTCAAAAAGGATGGCACGCCGGATTACCGCGCCTTTTACAGCGATCGTTACGATTACATGGCGGAGCATTTTTTTGCGCCAGCCAATGATCCAGAAATCCAGCGCTTGGAAGATATCCAGTTTGGCGACGCCGTCACCGCCATGCTCTGGCTATCGAAAAATGATGGCGGAGCAAAGTATCTTCAGCGCGGGCGCGATCTGTTCGGCATTCTCATAGGCTACGCAGATCGCAACAAGGTCACCAGCCGGGATTGCTTTGGCTATTATCCAGTTCTGAAGGCGGCATTGATGCTCAAAGAAGCTGGGCAGTTCGACCTGGCTTGGGAAGCCCCCTTGAGAAGGTTCGCCGAGGACGGGGCCAAATTCGTGAACAAGCGGTTCCCTGACGGAGATACCGGGAACGGCGCATTCGATGGCAACCAAGGAATGGCGCGGATGTATGGGGTCCTCCTGGCCAAAAAACTTTACCCCGATATGCCGGCGGCCGTTGAGGCTTCTGCAAAAGTCAACGATGCCTTTACTCGTATCATTCAAGGCGGAGACATTGCTGTCGATTCCCGAAATTACTTTGAGGTGTCGTTCATCTTTTTCATCCAGATTGCGAGGGAATTGGGCCGCGAGGGCGAAATTGCGAAGTCGCCCTGCTTGAAACGCATGTTTGCGAACATTCGTGATGCGGTCACTCCCAACGGATTTTTGCCGGAATTCGGCTCGGGATATTTTTCTCCAAATACTTATGCCTACACGCCCATCTTTCTCGAATACGCTGCGGCGCTTTATCAGGATCCATCCTTCGCCGCTGCCGCGCGGCGCTATTTCGGCATGCTCGTTCAATCAGGCCCCACCCGCGACAGCAACATCAAGGCGGCTATTCACAGTTGCGTTCACATGATGCCGCAATTGCTGGACTGCTTTCAAACCTGGAGCGGGCCGGTGATTCCCTCGGATTTCGTTTCGGGGGTCACCTATCGCAACACCCGCCCCGGCGGAGAACGCCCAGCATTTCTGATTCTTCGCCCCTCGGTGTCGCCCGGTGCGCCGATGGTCCTGATGGATCTTCTTGGTGAGGGCGATCATTGCCATAAGGAATTCAACGCATCAATTGCCTACTACGAATCCGATCATGTCCCGCTTTTCTACCAATACGGTCGCTATCTAAGCTCTGCCACCCGTGGCAATCAGGTCGTTTTCGGTGCGGCTGGGGCGACCGAGCCCGATCCCGAGTGGAAAAAAGACACCTGGCGCACATTTTGTATTCCCTCGGATCGCCTAACCAGACCGGATGGTCCCGGTGTCATAAAAAACATAACCTTGCGCACGGCTGACCGGAACCCAAGCAATGATGCCGCAGTGGTGCTGGGGAACCTGCGCCTGCGCGGTCCGGCCGGAACCAAATCTGTTGCCGACCTTTCGTCTGGAACTTGGAAAGGAAACACTCTTTCCGTGGTTGAGGGCCGTGAGCCAGGTTCGAAAGCCGTTCGCGTGCAGATGAACGGGCAAGGGGCCACCCTGTCTTCATTCGCTCCCCTTGAGTTTGACCCTGCGGAATATGTGGAGCTCCTCGGCGATGTGAAATGGTTTGGAAAGGCCGGGCCGTCGCAGACGCAATTTCGCCCGACAGATGATGACCGCTCCTGGATGTCGATCCGGGACAGCGCCCTTCTTGCCAAGCTCAAGGATATTCGCACCGAACAGCGCGACGGAGACTGCTGGGCGCGTTTGGAGTTTTTGCCCTACGGCACTTTCGACAGTTCACTGGTGCGCCAGATCGTTTTCACCAAAGAAGGCGTGCTGGCCGTGCGCGATGATATCCTGCCAGGTAAAAATGCCAACGGCCTGCCCGCATTCACGCTTTGGCAGATGTATTCCATCGACGCCGAGGGCAAGAATCGGTTCACCAGTTTCGGGGAGTGCGCTTATCCCTCCTGCGTCATCGGAGACATGAGACGCTATCGCCGCGGAATGAGCGTGTTTTTCTCGGCACCTGAGGGCACGGAAACCGGCAAGCAGATCATTCCGAATCTTCGCCTCGGCAACTATCGAGACATCCAGAGGGATCGCCATCTTCGCACGACATTTGCCCGCTTGACATTGCAAGCTGGCAAGCCAGCAAATCTCAACTTCCTGGTGGTGCCACACGCGCCGGATGCCGATCTCCCGCAGCTCGACTCCGCGACTTCCCTTGCGAACAAGGCAGGGCATACGGACTTTAAAACAGTCTGCGACGGAGTGTCCGTTGCGATCCGGATCGACCATAGCGGCAAATGGCAAGTCGAGCGGAAGAACCAGGAAACTGCTTCGAATGGTCTTTAAAATTTTTTCCATGATGAAAATCCCATCTCTCTTGACTCTCGTAGGCATTGTCCTTTCGGCTTCAACAAACGCTGCTTCGGCGGAAAGCCAAGTCCTCGAGACATTCCATCTTCAGGATCGCATTCATTTCCCAGCGTATGCATGGCCTCGCACCTTGCTGAGCTACCGCGTTGATTTTGCGAACAAGCCGGTGGATCCAGCTCGCCTGCACCTGAAAGATGCCTCGGGTATGGATGTTCCCTTCCAATTAACCCAGGTCAAAAAAAACGGTGACCGGCTAACGAGTGCCACTATCCAGTTTTTCAGCGATCTACCCAGCGGCGGGGAGCGGACTTTTCGTCTCGTCGAATCAGACGGCGCTGCCGCCCAGGTCGAACATCCCGTGCGATCCACGACGACGGCTGAAGGTATTGAAGTCGCGGGCGGAAAGATTTCGGTGCGACTCCCGCTGTCGCAGACATTTTCTCCCGGGACAACCGTTCCCGGTCCCATCATGGCGCTTAATCGCGGGCAGGGATGGATCGGGCGATCGGAGCTAGTGAGCCCCAACCGGCGAATACTCTCCGTGAAAACGGAGCCCGTCACGACGGGGGACTTGGAGCAAACATGGCGTGTGTTCTATGAGTTTCAAGATGGAGGAAAATATACGGCAACTGTAAAGGTTGTTTCCGATTACGAGTTTATCGAGTTTTTTGAACTGATCGAAGGGATCGCGGAATCCGATGGCGTCAAAAATGAAATGCATTGGACAGGGTTCGCTCCCAACCGAAGGTTTGGAACGGAATCGAGCATCTTTAATTTGCCCAACAATCAAAAATGGCCCGCCATCGATTGGAATGCGAAGACGGCCTATGTGCAAGAGGACCCTCGCTGGGACCCAGGCATTTTGGAAGATGTGAGCAAGGAAATGTGGATGAAGCTCAGCCCCAGCAGCGGGAACGGCGTTCGCGAACTGCATTCAAGCTGCAGTTTCTGGAATGATCAACTCGGCGGCGATGAACTCGGTGTCTTCACCCTGGAGGCCAGGCATTGGCAGGACCACAACTATGGCATCTGGCAGCCAACCCAGGCCTTCCTGGTCACGTTTCGTTATCGTGACGGTTTGTTGACATGGACATGGCCGGTCATGAACGGCTCGCGCTCCACGGCCATCAACTACCACCCGGTGGAGGTTGGTGAAATGGCGACCAGTGCGATGGAAAACATTTACAAGGGAATCGAAAGAAAAATCTCTTCGCGTGTGGATTGGACCTCCGCCTGCCGCTTCCGCTACAATCGGCTTCTTCAACAGCAATATGGCCCGCTGTCGCTGGATAAAGTCAAAGATTGGGTGCTCACATATCCCGAGACCGCCAAGCGTCCACCTTGCCTGTTTGATCAAGGCTCGGTGAAAACAGCAGATGAACTCGTCGAAAAGCTCTTCCGCTCTGGTTTTGTTTTTTATCCTCTTGGTCAAGGTGGCCCGCCCGGCGTTGATTCGATCGGCCACCGGTTTTTTTACGATTGGGGGGTCGATGGGTTGATGCGTCTGGGCGACGCCCTCACGCCCGAGCAACGCGAGCGTGTGGACGCATTGTTGCTGTTCGCGGGTTATGTCCTGAGCGGGGACGATATGAATCCCATCCGGAACTGCCTCGATGGCACGCCGAATATGTCTGCGGATGGCTGGGCTCAGGTCATGATCATTGCGGCGCTCTATCCAGAGCATCCCATGTCCAAGGAGTGGCGCGAATACTTTGCGAAGCAATGGGACGTGAATGGTGTTTTTTACACGAGACCGGAGGTGCCTGCCTGGGACGCTCGCGGCGGCCGATGGACGGAAAGTCTTAGTGTTTACCACTGGGCATATATCTCGCCGACTGCAAAGGCACATGCAATGGGGTTCCTTTGCGACGGCGTGAATCGCTGGGCCACACCGGAGACCGCGCTTCGCGGACGCTGGCTCATCGATATGCTCACAGCACCAGTGGTTGACCCAAACCGCCACTCCGTGGAGACAGCAGACAAAAATAAAAGCTTGCTCTCCAAGTTAGCAAGCGCTGAGGCGTCGCCCTCGCGCGCTTACCCCGCTCACGGAGCGCATGGAAGTGGCACCACCGTTGAGGTGACGTCTGTTGTGAATGAACTTGGCTACTTCTTGCGCAACTATGATCCGCTCACGGCAGAACATCTGATGTGGGCCAAAAGCTCGGAGAAACTGTTTGATTCAAATCCCAACAAAGCACCGTTTTACCGTCTGCTGCTGGACCGGTATGCGATGAATGCCGGAACGCCACCGGACTTGGAGAGTTGCAAATACACGGGCCATGGAGTCGTGCTCCGCAGCGGAGTAGATAGCCCGGATGAGGTCTCTTTGCATCTCCAGCAAGTCGATGCCGGGCCAAATTATCGCTGGGGCTGGGGCGGCAATGGGGCGAGCGGGAGCTTGTATCTTTACGGTGGAGGAAAAGTGTGGGCCGGCCATGAGCGCGAAGATGCGGGCGACCACGACCTGAATGCCGGAGATGGCGTGACCAGCTTCTCAGTGATGAAAGACGATGCCTACCGCAGCATTGGCTACAATGAACTGGAGCGACCCTTGATCAATCTCGGCTTCGCGCAATTTGCCGAAATCACTTCCAAGCCGGAATCCGATGCTTGGCCCGAATATGAATCACGATCGATTTTCATGGTGGGAACGGATTACTTTCTGATCTACGACAAAATGGGCGTCGTGGGCCGCCGATCAGGTCGTTTCTCTTGGTTTGTATCCAAGAAAGGTGAGTTTCCTGACATTGTCTTCCTGAAACCGCTTAGAGCTCGCGCTGACCATTACCGCGAAGTCCTCACTGCCACGGCCAAAGGTTTTCAAAGGGATGCCGGGGGCTCGCACCTGACCTTCGTGACGCCAAAGCGCGGTGAGGTGAAGCTTGGCGGAGTAAAAGCAAAAGAACTGCCTTTTTTGACCTTTGCCCCGTTGAAGGAATACACCAAGGATCCCAGGCTGCCGAAAAAGGTCTGGCAAGTTGAGACACCGACCTCGAACGACACCTTCTGGCGCGATGAGGATGTGGTGGAATATTCAAGTCCGGCCGAGTCGTTTTCTGGAAACACGGGCGTCATCCGCCGGTTGAAGTCTGGCGGGTTGCAATTGGCAATCGCGGGAAGCGGATACATCACGACCGAGGGATTAACCATCAGAGTCAAGACAGCCGATACTGGAATCAGCCTCACTCGCGAGGCGGCAGTTCTTTCCGGTATCTGTTACAGCCCGGGAAACGGGGTGGTCGAATTTGATTTTGGTTCGCTTCCCGGAACCCTCTATCTGGATGGGGAGCCAGTTCCCTCCAAGTCTCTGACTTTGGCCAAAGGTCATCATCACTGGGAATACGCCACCGGACCCTGTCAGCCCATGCGCCCGAGCATCGAGCGAACCGAGAATTCGTCTCAGGGTGCCAAGGTCTATTTTCAACCGGCTGCGGGAGCATCGAGCTATCAGATTCAGGCGACAGCGGATAACGGTGCGAGCTGGAAAACACTTGCGGAGGGGCAACAATCTCCAATCCAGATGGATCATTTAGCCAACGGCACGAAATACCGTGTGCGACTGGTCGCCCTGAATGGCCAACGCACCAGCAAAGTCTCCCCCGAGTATCCGCTTTACATCAATGCGGAACCGCCCGCATATCCCGATGGATTGCAGCTCAAATTAGGGGTTGATAAGATTCGATTGACTTGGGGTGAGGTGCTCGGTGTCTCAGAATACCGTCTCTATCGCCGGACTCGGGGGGGGACTGATTGGAAAATGATCCGCCAGGGCTTGGAGCGGTCTTTCTCTGACGATTCCGCCAAGGGTGCGGTGCCACACTGCGATTTGCCTGGCCAGCTTGATAACGAGCCTTACGAGGGCATCATCTACGAATATGCCGTCTCGGCGGTTAATGGGAATGGTGAGGGGCCAAAATCGCCGACCTGCACCAGCGACCCCACCTCATGGCTCAATTGGTGGCCCGACGCTCCGAGGCAGTTCAAGAGGCAAAGCGAATACACCAAGCCCCCCTATGTCAAACCGCATAAGGTCCCACTGCCGTTTTATCCTGCCTCGGAAAAAGCGGAATAATCGTTGTGAATCCGCGCTGACTCATCTCACTTCCGCCGCAGTCAAAACCACCAATTAAGTCCCTTCCTATGCTCTTGCTATCCACGATCACACCCCGCACTCTCACCGCGCTGGATTACGCCGCGCTCGTATTATATTTCGCTCTCAACCTTGGCGTCGGTTGGTGGTGTGCCCGTCGCCGTCGAGACTCATCTGGCGACTTCTTTCTCGGGGGTGGACGAATCTCTTGGTGGGCTGCCGCAATCAGCTTCTTTGCCACCGCGACCAGCAGTATCAGCTTTATGGCCCTGCCGGCCAAAACTTATTCGACCGACTGGGGCGTTTTTCTTTCCTCTCCTGCCCAAGCTCTTGCGGGTGTAGTTGTGGGTCTCGTGTTTGTGAATCTCTTACTGCGCCTGGGAGTCGTCTCGATTTTTAGCTACTTGGAAAGTCGCTTCGACCGCCGTGCGCAACTCTTAGGTGCTGGACTTGGTATCCTTCTCAAGGTCTTCGGGCGCATGAGTGTCGTTATGCTCCTGCCTTCACTCGCGCTTAGCACTGTCACCGGCCTCAATGTCTATCTCAGTATCGCCCTGATCGGTATTGTCACCACGATTTACTCGCTGGAGGGAGGTTTCGAGGCGGTGATCTGGACCGATGTGCTCCAAGCCTTTGTTATGCTCGGCGGCGTGGTTTTGGCACTTTGGTTTCTCGGGTCAGGCCTGGAAGGCGGTCTCGCCAGTGTCATTAGCCAAGCCTCCGCGTCCGGCAAGTTCAACCTCGTGGATGTCAGCGTCGACATCACCCGACCTACCCTGGGCGTTTTTGTGCTGCTCTTTTTTGCCACGATTTTTATCCAGATCGGTGATCAGCCCCTCATGCAGCGCATGCTCTCAGCCAAGAATGAGTCCGACGCCCGGCGGACTGTTATCCTTGGCAATATCATCGGATTCGCTAGCTCTTTGCTCTTCTTTTTTGTCGGCAGCGCCCTCTGGGCATTCTACCGCGCCCACCCGGAGCGGCTGGCCACTGGCCTTTCCAACGATGCCATCTTTCCATACTTCATTGCCAACGAATTGCCACCGGGGGTGGTCGGTGTGATCGTAGCCGGTCTTTTTGCCGCTGCCATGGGTGCGCTCTCGAGCATTCTCAACAGCACTGCTGCCGTGGTGGTCTCCGACTTTCAAGGTGCGATCCGCCCTAACGCGACCAACCTCGAGCGTCTCCGGTTGGCGCGTTGGTCGACTATTCTTTGTGGTGCACTCGGCATTGCCATGGCCTCGTGGCTTGCCGCGCAAAATGCTGCCTCGCTTTGGGATGAGTTTATGAAGTTGATCGCCTTGCTGGGCGGCGGCTTTGCCGGTGTTTTTGCACTCGGTCTGCTCACCCGCCGAGCCCATTCCGTCGGCGTCATTATCGGAGCCCTCGCCAGCATCCCCATCACTTGGATCGTGCAAAACTACACGGATGTCAATCCCTTTGCTCATGGATCTATCGCCATAGGATCTTGCATAGTTGTTGGTTACATTTCAAGCTTCATGATTAAAAATCCTCAGCCGGGTCGCGATCTCCGCGGCCTCACGCTCTGGGATGTTTCTTTAAAACAAAATCCTGAACTCCGTTAGATGGCGTGAAGTATATCCGTATTTATAGTTTATAAGTCAAACGTTTTCAGTATAATATTATCATGTTTTTATTCCTGCCAGCCGATAACCAAATGCCTAGACTCACCCCCAGCGCTTTTTCAACAGGAGGTATCCGATCAAGAGGCACTGCAGCTGACCTCTGGAAAGCCGCCATGCATATCGGACTTGCCATCGGGTTGGCGGCTTCCGCTTTTGCCGCTGATAGAAAAAAGGATGAGGCCCGTATGCTCCCGCAGGACATGCCCTCCGACCTGAGAGTGCTCGATAACATCCTCTACAAGCAAGCCGCTGGACAGTGTCTCTGGATCACCTTTTTTTCTCCGCTCCAGAACACCGAAGGCCCCACTCCTCTTGTTGTTTATATCCATGGAGGTGGATGGACTGGCGGAAACAGATACGGCATGATCCGTCCTCAGATCGCAAATGTTATTAGAAACCTGAATCATGCTGGCATAACCTGCGCCAGCATCGACTATCGGCTCGCCTCACCGGGAAAAACCTCTGTGATGGAGAGTGTCGCCGATTGCAAGGATGCATTGCGCTTTCTCGTAAAAAACGCCAAAAAGTTTCGTATCGATCCAGATCGGATAGCTCTTTTCGGTGAGTCAGCCGGCGGTCACTTGCTCTTAGTCACCGGATTGGGGGACGAGGAGGATTACCCCTGCGACCACTCCATTCCGGGAGCCCCCGTGAAAGTTCGTTGTATGGTCTCGTATTATCCTCGGGTCTCTTTTTCCGATCCTGCCCTCTTGGTTACGGAGCAATCTGATCTGGAGCAAATTGAAAAGCATATGCAGCGAATTCTCAATGTCCCTTGGAAATCAGATCCGACACTGCTTCGCAAGCTCAGCCCCTTGGAACTCGTCCAAAGCAACAGCCCAGCTATTCAGATCATCCATGGGGATCAGGATAAGGTGCTACCCGTGGCCAATGCGTTGGCGATGCAGGACATCGCCGCCACCAAGGGAATTGAACTCGAATGCATCATCGTGAAGGGGGCGGACCATTGCTTCGACGGAAAGGATATTCACCCGACCGACGAGGAGATCCAAAAAAGCACTGTCGACTTTCTGATTAAGCATTTGAAACAATCAAACCCCGTTCACACACAACAAGCCACGCCATGAAAAATCGATCCACAACAATTTGTTATCAAAATTCACAAGCCTCCATCGCAATCATTCCCATGAAAAATCCCTTACCGCGCCTTTTTTCAGCTGCGCTTCTAGCGTCCCTCTGCCTTTCCGGTGAACTCCTGGCCGAGGTGATCCCCAATGCTCTCTTCGGCGACAATGCGGTCCTGCAGCAGGGAAGGCGGGTTCCCGTCTGGGGCAGTGCTGAAGAAGGTGAGAAGGTCACCGTCTCTTTCGGAGAACAGAAAGCCGAAATTGTAACCAAGGATGGAAAATGGATGGTCTGGCTTGATCCGATGAAAGCCAACTCAAATCCCCAGACGATGACCATTGCAGGGGCCAACAATACCGTCACTCTCAGCAATGTCCTGGTTGGTGAGGTCTGGGTCTGCAGCGGGCAGTCCAACATGGAATGGAAGCTCTCTAGACTAGTCGATCCCGGCACGAAGCGAGGCACTCCCCAGAAATGGCAGCAGGATGTTGCTGCGGCGGACTACCCTGAAATCCGCCATCTCACGGTTCCACATCAAAGCTCCAAGAGTCCCTTGAGCAACCTCGACGCCAAATGGGAAATTTGCTCACCCCAAACAATTCCCGATTTCTCTGCTGTCGGCTATTACTTTGGCAGGGATCTGCACAGAGAGCTCAAAGTTCCGATCGGTCTGATTCACAGCTCTTGGGGTGGGACACTTGCCGAGGCTTGGACGAGGCATGAGGCTCTCTCATCGAATCCCGCCCTGGCCTCGATCCTCAAGCGATACGCCAGCTATGTCGAATCATTTCCCAAGCGTCTCGCCCAATACAAGGCCAAGGAAGCAGATCTTCTGGCCGAGCATCAAAAGGCATGCATTCAAGCTGAAAAGGAAGGAAAAGAGCCGCCTAGGGCGCCGGCCCCCCCTCATGATCCGCACACTTATCACAACGTTCCCTCTCGTCTTTACAATGGGATGATCAATCCGTTGCTTCCCTATGCCATTCAAGGTGTGATTTGGTATCAAGGAGAATCAAATTCTGGAGCTGCGGATGTTTACAGGAACCTCTTTCCCGCCTTGATCGCCGACTGGCGCGCGCAGTGGGGGCAAGGTGATTTTCCCTTTCTCTTTGTCCAGATTACTCCCCACAATAACATGACCCCCGAAATCAGAGAGGCACAATTTCTCACCCTTGGGAAAGCTTCGAATACTGCCATGGCAGTGACCACGGATGTTGGCGATGCGCAGAACATTCATCCGATTAAAAAGGAGCCCGTTGGACAGAGACTTGCCCTTGCCGCCCGTGCCATTGCCTATGCTCAACCGATCGAATACTCGGGACCGCTTTACAAGTCGGCGCAGATCAATGGCAACTCAATGACCATATCCTTCGACCACACGGGCACGGGTCTGCTCGCCCAGGACGGCCCTCTCAAGGGATTCGCCATTGCGGGCGAGGACAAGGTTTTCGTCCCGGCTCAAGCCGAAATCAAGGGGGAGACAGTAGTGGTGACTGCCCCGCAGGTGACCAATCCCATCGCGGTGCGTTACGGCTGGGCGAATGTTCCTGAGGTGAACCTCTACAACCAGGAGGGACTTCCTGCATCTCCCTTCCGAACAGATGATTGGAAAACTCAACCTGCCTCTGTAAAACCATCCCCAACACCATAGCAGCGGGCTAGGCTTTGACTCTTTGGGGGGTGCGATCGCTCTTTCCTGCATGAGGGTTTTTCAGGGCCGACTATGTAAATTATTCCAGTTCACTTTGAACCGTCTCTATTTTCCACTTTCCACTTTTGAACCGTCGCCGACACTGATGAATTTTTGGCTTTTCCATGACATACAGGCGGTAGAAAAATCAGCTTTGGCTGGCATCCAGCGAAACCCTCAAAGAACGCGTTCATGCCCGCTAACGGATCACCAGACGGGTGGTGATTCCTGCAACCAATTATCATTATGAAATACGGCACCGCCTACTATCCAGACTATTTTCCAGAATCCGAGTGGTCTCAAGACCTTGATCGAATGGTTTCTTGCGGAGTGACTTCCGTCAGGATTATGGAGTTTGGCTGGTGTTTTTACGAGCCGACGCCGGGTATGTTTGTGTGGGATGGAGTGGATCGTTTTCTTGACCTGTGTCTGGCCCGCAAACTGGCGGTCTGCCTTGCAACACCGACGGCGACACCACCACCGTGGTTTTTTCAGCAATTCCCGGATGCCCGGCTTTTGGATCGTGACGCGAGACCGTGTTTTTCCCACCGCCACATGACTTGCTGGAATCATCCGGCGGCCAGAGCTCGGGCTTTTGCGACGATTGAAAAGCTGGCCACTCGCTACGGGAACCACCCGGCCGTTTGGGGCTGGCAGATTGATAACGAACCAAACTATGCCGAGGACCCCAACGGGTTCTACGATTTCAACCCACACACGATTCAAGATGGTCAGGCCTGGTTGCGGAAACGCTACGGCACATTGGATGCGCTCAATGAGGCATGGTTCAATGTTTTTTGGTCTCAACGCTTTAATGAGTGGGAGCAAATATGGGTCACTCACAAACCGCAGGTCAATCCAGGTTCCATGCTGGATTTCCTGCGCTGGCGGGAGCATAACATCGCCGAATTCGTCCAATCCCAGGCCGCACTGCTGCGGCGCTGCACCACCGGACAGAAGATCGGTGTAAACATTCCGGAAACTGGCATCCTGTTCTCCTCCACCATTGGACAGGATTACTGGGCTCAGGCAGCTGGGCTGGACTGGGTCGGCACCGATCTCTACACTGGGAGTGCAGACCGTTCAAGCGACCTTCAGGCGCTACGGTTCTCTACCGACCTGATGCGCAGCGTCCGGGATGAAGCGGCACCAGGTGCGGAGTTTCTGATTGCCGAAACCCAGGGCGGGCCGCACTTGCGCTCGTGGTCCTGCGGATTTGCAGGGTATCCTTGGGATCCCTCGTTTCTGGCGGATTCCGTTCAGACTTACGCGGAGCGGGGTGCGCAGCAGACGTGGTTCTTCTTGTGGCGGCCCGTCCCCGGCGGGCAGGAAATCGGTATGAATGCCACCACCGGAATGGATGGATGCGAGACCGAATACACACTCGCGATTCGCCAGATGGCAGAGCGTGATACCCAGCTCACCGCTGATGCGCAGCAATATGCCGCCCGGCCGCTGGCGCTCGTCCACTATAGCCGCGACACGATCCGATTCCTCAGCCATTGGAAAGACTTGGAGATCGTATCGCGCAGCATGCTTGGCACGCATTTGTGGCTGGATCGCCAAGGATACCGCATTCAGTTTATTACGGATGCGGCGCTGGAGACTCCGCTGCCGTCTGCGGAGATTTTGGTTCTGCCCGAATCGCATCTTCTCTCGGATCGGGCTTGGCAACATGTGATCGGGTGGGCGGAAAACTTTGCCTCCGGGCAGCTCCACATGGGACCGCACACAGGTCTCCTCGACGAGCGCGGCCAGTGGCGCTCGCCAAAACAGCGATCGCTCTTCAATGAGTTGGGGGTTCGTCCCGGAAAATGGTTCGATCTCGCTGTTACTTCCCAGCATGGCGGACAGCCGGTCAGCGGCTACCGTCTGTTTGAGACAGAATCGGAGATTGCTGAGTTTCTCGAATCCTCCGACGGTCTGATACCCTCGGTTCTAAAAGCCCGATCCAATATCCACGTTCACACTCATCGCTGGTGCGAGCACTTGGGAACTGGCCGGGGCACACAAGCTATTCCATCAAGCGATGACTAAGCGAGGTCGGCGATGGATTGTCGTGACTCGGCCTTTATCAAGTCATTGCTGGGATTGCTGTTTCTGAGCCCCAATCATTACGATCGCCCACTCAACCTGCGGCTCTCGCATTGTAAGCATTGACCCGAGCACCACCTGTCTGCTCGGGCCTGTGGATGATGGCCAAGCGTCTGGAGCAGGTGACCAATTCCGTCGCTGTGCGTTCCGGTTGGGCGAATGTTCCTGAGGTGAACCTCTTCAACCAAGAGGGACTTCCTGCATTTCCCTTCCGGACCCATGATTGGAAAACTCAACCTCCTTCTGCAAAACCATCCCCAACACCATAGCAGCGGCTAGGCTTTGACTCTTTGGGGGGATACCAAACAAGCCCGAGTTGGCCCCCGCCGAAAGAGGCTGCAAGAACTTAGCCAAAGAATAAACAAACCTGATTCCGACCGCCCGACTAGTCTTTTGGCAGTTTTTCCTCCTCCCGCGCCCACACCGGGAGCGTCTTGCTGGTTCCATACATTTTTCCTTTTACCCAGTCGGTCGGCGTATCGCCGTGAAATTGATGGAAGGCCCGGTAAAATTGACTGAAGCCCGCGAATCCGCAGAGGATGGCGACCTCTTTCCGTGATAAATTCGACTGGAGCAAAAGTTCTCTCGCTCGCTCCATAACAATCTCTTTGAAAACAACTTTAGGTGGCTTTCCTAATTCACTGACAAACAACCGTTGCAGATACCCCGGTGAAACACCGATACTGGCGGCCGCAGCACTCACCGAGGTGTTTTCTGAGAGGTTTTCGCGGAACCACCGCATGACCTGGGCCACCTTGCGTGCCGACTCGTCAAAGGCTGGAGTTTTCGCGAGGGATGAGTGTTCGATGTAGAATGCAGAGAGCTCGCAGAGAACGGCCTGGAAATACAGCGCGCTTGCAAAAATCGGGTTGTGATAATGGGGGACTACTCTGAACAGCAACTCCTTGAGCCGGAGACCGTCTTCGGAGCAAAATTTGACGCATCCATACTTCGTTCTCGAGAGTAATTGTTCCAGCGAGGGGGGAATGGAGGCGAAGTGCATGACGAAAATCCAAGAGGATTCTCCGGGTGGGAGGCTCCAGCCGTGATCGGAACCAGGGGGACAAATCCATAGGGAATGGGATTGAAACGACTTGCTCAGCAGATTTTTTCTGCTGTGGGAAACGAGTTTTTGCCGCCCCTCGAGCACCACCATGAACTCCCAGTTTTGCCTTTTAACGCCACTGACCACAGCTGGCTCGGCGCTGGCCACTTCCTTCCATGATTTGGAGAACTTGCGCAGTCTGGCTGGCACGCTGATCTGGCAAGGTGGGTGACGCGGGGGGGACAAAGGGTTAAATCGCCAGCCACATGCAAGATACATCAACATAAATGTTTATTGAATATAGATATGGGAAGTTTGGCGGGAAGGCTTGAAAAGGACTTCTGAACGTAGCGAATGAAACGCATTGCCGATCTCTTGTCAAGGGAGGGAAACTTGCGTCGTGTTCCCTCTCTCCTGATGCAGAAACTGCCCGCCTGGGAGTTCGCATCGCTGGCCATTTGCAACTCGGATGTCATCCGCCGTTGCCGGTTGAAAGGTCATAATCAAGTCGTGGCAGACTTCTCCTTGGAGCCTGGCCCGGTTCATCTCCGCGTGGATGTCGATGAAAATGCCGTTTGCAGATTTTCCTTTGCAGTCGGCGATAAGGATTCCCAAAAAATCGAAACACCGTTCGTGGCCAAAGAGGGAGGCTGGATCGGGGCCAAAAGAGGCATCCACTGTTCGTCGGACTCCAGGGGATACGCGGATTTTGATTTTTTCACGATTCTACCTGGGACAGCAAGGGGCAGTGGGCGCTGATGGGTTTTATCGTTTCCACCCCTCGGAAAATTTGTGGGAGTTTGCGAAATTGATGTTCAGTGTATAGTCCTTCCGCTCACCGCATCCTATAGCGCACACCATCTTCAGTCTGGGAACTAAGTGAGGCATCGATCGGCTCAGGCGCGAGTTTTGGTTGGATTCCGAATCCGCAAGCGGTGCAATAACTCAAGGGGCCCCATTTGCAAGCGTCACAAGGTTCGATTTGGCCATCACGAGGAAGGGTTTGGCAACTAAATCCCGATGGTGAACATCTACCTCCTATCTAAATTGTCAGCATCGTCGAGATTACTTAAACCACCTCGACTTACCCTCTATGAAAGTCTTCCCCTACCTCATCAACGCTTGCTTGGCCTCATTGACCAACCTCCGAAAAAATCTGTCGCTCGCGTTACCAGTCCTCGGCTTGTTCGGAGTCGGCGCGACCGGGTATGCTCAAACCACCTCGTCCTGGACGGGCAGCTCAAACTCCACTTGGAGCACCGCAGGCAACTGGGGAGGAGGACTCCCCAGCTCGACTGTGAGCGCCCTTTTTGATGGAACATTCACTAACCAGCCCAACCTGACTACTGGCAACACGACCCAAGGCATTTGGTTGACAAGTGGCGCGAGCCAAGATGTGACGATCGGCGCAAGCTCTGCACAAACTTTGGCTCTTACTGGCAATGCCATGCTCAACGGCATCTCCAATGCTGGAATCTACATGAACGATACAACGAACAATCGCAATCTCACGTTCGGATCCAATGTTACAGTGCAATTGGCTAATAACACTGGCTTTTACAACTCCCAGTTAAGCGGCGCGCTGACTTTCAATGGGGTATTTAATATCAACGGCAACAAGGCACTCACGTTGGGCAGTGCCAACGCCACCGGCAATGTCGTCTTCAATGGGGGTATCAATAACCTGCAAACTTCAACCTTTATAGCCAGCGGCGGAAATGTGACTGTTAACGGGGCATTGGGTGGAACCGCCACGACGACAGGTGGATTCAGGCTGACAGCAGGCACGCTGACCATGAATCTCACCAACACGGGGCACACTTTTCACATCATGAGTGGAACTACGAACGGAAACACAGGCACTCTGCGAATCGCTTCAGCGAATACCTTGAACGGCACGGGAAACTTCACCTTCGGTGATGGGACAGTGTTAAACACCTCCGGGTCGGCGATCACATCCGGTATGACGGCCCTGTTCAGCACGGCGAACAGCAATCGTGACATCTTTTTTGGACAAGCGGGTGATACCAGCGCAAACAACCTCACTTTCACCGGCGCTGGCGCATCGACGGTGGATTTCACCGGCAGCATTATCACTATTAACGGAAGTGGTGTTACAATCTCCACCAATACAACTTGGACCAATGCCAACACATCAGCCAGAACGTTCACGGTAAACGGCGCAGGAAACACCTTTGTTCTTGCCGGACTCGGACTCGGTGCGACGGGTGTCACAGCAACTCAAAGCCAAACCATCACCGGCACCGGCAACCTCTTCATCACGGGAGCTGTCACAAACGGCAACTCCGCTTTTGACCAAGGAATCACAAAAAATGGAACGGGCACACTCACCTTGGCCGGCTCAAACACCTACAACGGCACGACCACGATCACCGCTGGCACCCTCCAGATCGGAAATGGCTCGACCACAGGCAGCCTCGCCGTCGCCAGTGCGATCACAAATAATGCCATGCTTGCCTTTAATCGCAGCAATAATATGACGCAGGGGACAGATTTTAGCAGCACGATCTCAGGCACGGGTGGCGTAATCCAAGCTGGAAGTGGCACGCTCATATTCTCCGGATCAAACACCTATACAGGTGCTACCGCCATCAATGCTGGTGCCTTGAACCTCCAAAATGCAAGCGGACTTGGGACAACTGCCGCGGGAACAACCGTGGCCTCTGGAGCTGCACTCCAACTCCAAGGCGGCATCTCGGTAGGAGCTGAAGCCCTCACCCTTTCTGGCACTGGCGTTAGCAGCGACGGCGCCTTGCGCAACATTTCGGGCACAAATTCCTACGGCGGTGCCATCACGCTCAACGACGCCACCCGTATCAACTCGGACGCTGGCCTGCTCACCCTCTCCGGCAACCTCGGTGGGACACAAAACCTCACAATCGGCGGTGCAGGCAACACGACGATCAGCGGAGTCGTGGGAACTTCTACTGGCACACTTACAAAAGACGGTGCTGGCACACTCACCCTCTCTGGGAACAACACCTACTCGGGTGCGACTACCATCAGCGGAGGCAACCTCACGCTACTTGGAGGCAATTCCCTGTCCAACACCGCAGCAGTCATCCTCGCCAACACAGGGGGCGTTGGCCTCAATATCAACGCCAGCGAAACCATCGGCCCCCTACAAGGCGGTGGGGGCATCGGTGGCACAGTAACCATCGCGGCATCACAAACCCTCAGGGTCAACCAGTCCGCTGACCAAACTTTCGCTGGGTTTATCGCCGGGTCAGGTGCACTCACGAAGAACGGCAGCGGCGTGCTCACGCTGAGCGGCAGCAACACTTACACAGGTGCCACTGCCATTAATATCGGCGCTCTGAATCTCCAGAATGCCAGCGCCCTCGGGACAACAGCTGCCGGAACAACCGTTGCCTCCGGGGCCGCACTCCAACTCCAAGGCGGCATTTCGGTTGGAGCTGAATCTCTCACCCTCTCGGGCACTGGCGTGAGCTCCGACGGCGCCCTGCGCAACATTTCAGGCGATAATTCCTATGCGGGAAACATCACGCTGAACGCCGCCACCCGCATTAACTCGGACGCTGGTCTGCTCACCCTCTCCGGCAACTTTAGTGCTGCACAGAACCTCACAATCGGCGGTGCAGGCAATACAACGATCAGCGGGGCTATCGCCACCTCCACAGGCTCAGTCACGAAGGATGGCGCAGGCTCACTGACCCTCTCGGGCAACATCAACTCCACTGGTAACATTTCGGCCAATGCAGGCACGCTGACCCTCAATCTCACCAGCACTGGAAATAGCTTCAACATCGTCAGCGGCACAGCGAACGGATCAACGGGCATTGTGAGAATTGCGAATGCGAATTCCTTGAACGGTAGCGGAAATTTTACCTTCGGCGATGGCACGGTCTTAAACACCTCTGGAGCGGCGATCACATCCGGTATGAGGGCCCTGTTCAGCGCGGCGAACAGCAATCGTGACATCTTTTTTGGACAAGCGGGTGATACCAGCGCGAACAACATCACATTCACAGGTGCTGGCGCATCGACGGTGGATTTCAGCGGCGGCATTATCACTATTAACGGAAGTGGTGTTACAATCTCCACTAATACAACTTGGACCAATGCCATCGCATCAGCCAGAACGCTCACGGTAAACGGCGCAGCAAACACCTTTGTTCTTGCCGGACTCGGACTCGGTGCCACAGGCGATGCTACAAGCCGGACTCAAACATTTACCGGTAGTGGTAATCTTTTTATCTCGGGAGCCGTCACAAACGGCAACGCCTCGTCCGACCAAGGAATCATTAAAACCGGAAATGGCACACTCACCTTGGCCGGCTCAAACACCTATACGGGCGCAACCGCAATCAATGCGGGTGTTTTAAATCTTCAGAATGCCGACGGCCTTGGCACGGCTGCAGCGGGAACAACTGTGGCCTCTGGAGCTGCACTCCAACTCCAAGGCGGTATTTCGGTGGGAGGCGAGGCCCTCACACTCTCAGGCAATGGCGTGAGCAGCGACGGCGCCTTGCGTAACATTTCGGGCACGAATTCCTACGGCGGTGCCATCACTTTGAACGCCGCCACCCGCATCAATTCAGACGCTGGCCTGCTCACCCTCTCCGGCAACCTCAGTGGAGCACAAAACCTCACAATCGGCGGTGCAGGCAATACGACAATCAGCGGAGTCGTGGGAACCTCTGCCGGGACACTCACCAAGGGCGGCGTTGGCACACTCACGCTCTCCGGAAACAATACCTACTCGGGTTTAACCACAATTAGCTCCGGCGTTTTATCGATTAATTCCACAGCCGCTCTCGGATCAACCTCTGGCGTCAACCTCGCCAACGCCACCGCGCTCCTTTACACAGGTTCTGACGCCACGCTGGACCGCAACATCACCGTCACCTCCGGAACCGGCACGCTCCAAAACACAGGAAGCGGACTCCTCACCCTCTCCGGCGCCCTCAGCAAAAACGGCACCACACTCACACTCGCAGGCGGCAGTAACGGCATCACGGTAAGCGGAGTCATCAGCGGCTCCAACCCCAACTCCGACCTCGTCATCGACGGCGGCACCACTACGCTTTCAAACGCGAACAATTCCTACAACGGCCCAACATTCATCATCAACAGCGGCACCCTGAACGCCAACTCCGCCGGAGCCCTGCCAACCAGCACGCTCACTGCTGTGACCATCAACGGCAGCTCCACACTCGCCCTCGGCGCCAGCCAGTCGGTCGCTTCCCTCAGTGGCACAAGCGGCTCCACAGTAAATCTGAACAACAATACGCTCACCATCAACGGAAGCGCAACCACCACCTACAGCGGCGGCATTTCCGGCACAGGCAACCTTGTGAAAAACGGCAGCGGCACCCAAACCCTCGCCGGAGCGACAACATTCAACGGCACCACCACGGTCAACAGCGGCACCCTCCAAGCCGCCACAGCCAACGCACTCGCCAACACCTCCCAAGTCGTCCTGAACAACGGCGGTTCCTTCTTGGTCACAGCAGAGAACGCCGTCAACGACAACGCCGCCATCAATCTCAATGGAGGCCGCATAGCCGTAAGTGGAAACTTCGACGAGACGGTGGGTCTTCTCACCCTCAGTGCCAACTCCACCATCGATTTCTCTGGCTTCGGCGGAACTCTGCGCTTCGGTGGCATAGGCTCTTGGGCGCCCGATGCGACTCTGGCGATCTGGAACTGGAGTGGAACGCCGCAATATGGACCGCCAGTCAACGATTACACAAACCCCAGCAACCTTGTCTTCACTGACAATTCCAACATCAACTCCAAGCTCGCCAATATCAGCTTCTACAGCGACTCCGGCAGCAGCTTCGTCGGAAATGGCTTCGAACAAGGATTCTCTCCCGGTGTCGGCACCGAAATCATAGCCGTCCCCGAACCCGAAGCCTTCTTCTATGCCGTCGCCCTCCTCGCCGGCCTCGTCGCCCAATACCTCCGCCGCAGAGCCAGGCGGAAGTCCTTGCAGAATCATCACCCCGAATTCGCGACTCGCGCCATCGCGCACCAGCGCGATCTTTTGCCAGGGTAGGGAAGCCGCGACGTCGGATTGATCGTGCAAAAGTGCGATCGTTCGACAGGAGATTCATCCATCTTGTTTGCGATGCCTTCTCGCCTCGCATAGGGGCCTCTGCCGAGCGGTGAGAAATTCGGGACGAGGTTTTTTGGAATCAC
>Ga0247843_1003226_pt1 | contig 27380 bp, 29 predicted proteins | sample LaCruzMarch2017__FD_192420 | JGI IMG/M metagenome (GOLD analysis project Ga0247843, IMG submission 192420) | Freshwater microbial communities from meromictic Lake La Cruz, Castile-La Mancha, Spain - LaCruzMarch2017_8m | ecosystem: Environmental > Aquatic > Freshwater > Lake | place: Spain... | reverse complement strand
GACGTTACTTGAGGGGCAAAGATCGATTTTTTCACTAAACCTGAGCAGATTTACCAAAGATTTAGCTGAAATGAAGTTTAGGTGCGCCGGTTAAAGCGCACCACGCTCTAATTAAATCAATACGATCATCCTCATAAATGTAAACATCATCATCCTCATTTTTGTATTCAGAGACATAAAAACTTACAATTTTTTTTCCTGACTTTATTTTACTCATTTTATTTTTACATGCTTCATGAAAAACATTTTTAAGAAAATCATTTACATCAATACTACGAAAATAGATGGCCTCCATATCATCCACTCCTAAATAGGGAAATGCTCTTTTTACAGGAGCAACTAATCTTGCCAAACGGATAATTGGTGACATCATTTCAGCGAAAGTAAACTCATTTTTAAAAAATGCAAATTGATGATCTGCCACACATGATATTTTTTTATCTTCATTTGCGACAAGACCATAATTGTTAATAATGTCATCATAAGTATCAAAAGAAGGAATAAACTTTTCTGGGCAAACACCTCGGTCTAAAGCATGTTCAAGAACTTGATTAAGAGTTGCACCATCAAATCCAGGGATAGTATTTGGTTGCTCCACCATCTTTGCCAAATAAAGAGCAGAGTAATTTTCTTTTTCTTCAAAATTTAAAAGTTCTGTGGCAGCAAATGCATAACAAGTGCCTCCTATCTGTGTATGGACTTTGCCCATGTTGGCCGTGAGATTCACTGACAGACAGTTTTCTTTCTGAGAGACGACTCGCCTTACAGGAAAAGGCGTATTTCCAACCTGTTTAAATACTTTTTTTTTCCTATACAACACACTTCCTCGAGGTGTGACATCAAGCTTTATTGCTGGAGTATCTTCATGCAAAAATCGTAATGGTTTATCTTTATCATCAGTCTCCCAATATCCATTTTTGGGCTGTTTAAACAATTTTATATGTTTAGAGGAAACAAAAAGCACATCTTTTACGCCATAGGAAAAAGCGAGGTTATTGGATATAAGATAAAAGACTAAAATAAGAAAATATGATCGAACATTCACTTCATCATTTTACTAAAGGCCTGGAGTCGTGCATTTTAAAATCTGAAGAGGCATATTTTTCTAGTAGAATCTGGTCAGTTTGACATTTTGTTTAGAACAATTCCTGTCATTTTTATCGGCAATAAATCTCATACCCTCTTTTACTTCAAATTCGTAATAATTCCCTGATACTGCCTGTAACTTAACCGTATGATATACCGTCGTGGCCGTGGCACTCAAATTTGTAAAATAAACCAAACAGCCTTTTTTACTTTTTCTAGAGCATAAATCTGTGGAGAATTCTTCATTTTCAATTTCAGAACGGGCGTAGGCAAGAGCGTGAACTCCTGTGTCACATGTATCGATCCAGGAGCTTGCAAAACAAGCACTACTTAATAGGAACATTAAGATGACAACCGACAGAGGACGTTTCATTAAAACTCCTATATTGGACCTATAGTTATATATAACATGGACTTAAGCTTCCAATATGGGCAGAAGCTTAATCTTGAAGTTATTACATAGAGGATCTAAGTTTTGTCCAGGCCTTTTATCGTGTCAGAATTCAGTAATGTAAGCAAAATAGGGTTGTACAAACTAGGGGTTAGGCATAAACCAGACGATTACCATGATATTAGGACCCTTTATTCTTATTCACGTTACTTATTTGGTGGCAGTACTTAAAAATAATTTTAGTGTCATTGATATTATCTGGGGCCTGGGTTTTGTGGTCCTTGGCGCTATTGGCTGCAACCTCTCTTCCTGGGATAATTCTCGAGAGAATCTACTTTTTACTCTCATCCTTATTTGGGGGCTACGTCTATCCACTTTTCTCCTCATAAGAAACACTGGAAAAAAAGAAGATTTCAGATATGCTCAATGGAGAAAACAGTGGGGTGATCAGGCCAATAGGATCGCCTATTTTAAAGTATTCCTTCTACAATTTATGTTGATGTTAATCGTTGGACTTCCTATCTTTGCTGTTCACGAAGGTAAACAATCAGCACTGTCTCTATTAGATTATCTTGGTATTTTTATCTGGATGCTAGGCCTTGGGTTTGAAGCAGTCGCTGATCACCAAAAATCGGTTTTTAAATCAAAACCTGAAAATAAAAATAAAATATGCCAAGGTGGATTATGGCATCTCTCACGGCATCCTAATTATTTTGGGGAGGCACTGCTATGGTGGGGACTGGGAATTATAAGTATAAATACAAATCAGTACTGGGGACTCTTAGGTCCCCTGCTTATTAATTTTCTACTATTAAAAATTTCTGGAGTTCCTTTGCTCGAAAAAAGATACGAAAATAATAAAGAGTATGAGGCCTACAAAAAGATCACTCCTCGTTTTATACCAAGTATCTCCAAAGTTTTTAAATCGTCATTGTATACATCCCCATGAGGAGCCTCTGTGAAAATAGCAATCATAGGTAGTGGAATTTCAGGTATGACATGTGGCCATCTTCTGGCGCCACATCATGAAGTGCATCTTTTCGAGTCCGCTGCACGTGTTGGCGGACATACTCAAACCCATGAAATTAAAACCTCATCTGGGACTTATTCAATTGATACAGGTTTTATCGTCTTTAATGATCGAAACTATCCAAACTTCACAAAACTCATGAATAAGTTCCATGTGGCCTCAAAACCTTCTGTGATGAGTTTTAGTGTGAAGGTTCAAAAAAATGGTCTTGAGTACAATGGTACCACTATAAATTCCCTTTTCGGCCAACGTAAAAACCTACTCAGACCCTCATTTTACCGCATGATTTCGGACATTCTTCGTTTTAACAAGGCCGCCACGGAATACTATATCAACAACAAAAATGATCTAGGGAAAACCATCGAAGAATATCTCATTGAAAACAATTACTCAGAAGACTTCATAGAACACTATATCATGCCTATGGGAGCGGCCATTTGGTCTGCTGGACGGGACGAGATGAGAGAATTTCCATTATTCTTTTTTGTTCGTTTTTTTCATCACCATGGCATGCTGACAGTAAATGATAGGCCTCAATGGCGAGTACTTGTCGGCGGATCAAGCAGCTACATCAATCCTCTGACCGAAAACTTTAAAAAAAATATTCACCTTAATAGCTCTGTTGAGAGTGTCACCCGCTCTTCAGTGGGTGTAAAAATTGAAATCAAAAAAAATGGCCAATCTAGCTTTCAGGATTTTGATCGCGTGATTTTTGCTTGTCATGGTGATCAGGCCATTAAGATCATTAAAGATCCTAGCGAAAAAGAACTCTCTGTATTGGGAGCATTCACCTATCGACCCAATGACGTGATCCTTCATACAGATACAAGCGTGTTACCTAAGAAAAAAATATGTCATGCTAGCTGGAATTATTATTTGCCAAAAACGCAGAAGGAGCGAGTGGCCGTAACATATCATATGAATATGCTTCAAGGCCTAAATGCACCTGAGACATTTTTAGTTTCATTGAATATGAATGACCTTATTGACCCAGAGAAAATCATAAAAAAAATCCCCTACACTCATCCTGTGTTTACCCTAGATGCTGTAAAATCCCAAAGTCTATGGAGTTCTATTAATGGAGAAAGGACACATTTCTGTGGTGCTTATTGGGGTAATGGCTTTCATGAGGATGGCGTTAAGAGTGCCCTCTCAGTGGCCAACATCTTCGGTGTGAGCTTATGAAAAAAAGCCTTATCTATGTTGGAGAAATTTCACATCGTCGTATGACACCTAAAAGACATCATTTTTCCTATAACGTTTGTTATTATTATCTGGACCTTGATGAAGTTAAATCTATTTTTAAATTTCCATTTTTTTTAAGTTATAATTTCCCTGGACTTCTATCTTTTTGGCGTAAAGATTATTTAGGAAATTCCTCGCAAGACTTAAAACAGACCGTTCTAAACCTTATACAAGAAAAAACTCATCAATCTTTTACTGGATCTGTGAGAATGCTCACGAATATTTCTTATTTTGGGCATTGTTTTAATCCCGTAACTTTTTATTACTGTTTTGACAAAGAAGAAAATCTTAAATTTGTTATTTCAGAGATCACCAATACTCCTTGGAACGAGCGCCATTCGCAGGTCTTTCCGATTGATTCTAACTCCCCATCGACTTTTAAGTTTAATAAAGAATTTCATGTTTCCCCATTTATGCCAATGGCAATGGACTACACTTGGATTTTTCATAGTCCTGATGAGAGATTGGAAGTTCTCATGCAAAACAGATTAAAAGGTGAGAGTCATCTCTTTTTTGATTCAACCCTATCTCTTAAGTCTAGACCCTTAAACACTAAAAACGTGCTCACATCCTTCATCACGTTTCCTTTCATGACTTTTAAAACTGGCGCGGCCATTTACTACCAGGCCCTTGTTCTTTTCCTTAAAAAAATTCCTTTTTATACTCATCCCCCAAAAGGAGAAAGCGCATGACGGCCCACCCCTTACCTAAAGACAAATCTTTGAGTCAGTATTTAAGTAAGTTTCGTTTTATTGATTCCGCCTGCCGATCTCTTTTGCTTAAAAATCTCAAACAACTTCAAGGAGGAAGTATCTGTATTGAAGACTTCACGGGCCAAGAGATCAAACAATTTATTGTAGGTGACATCAATATTGGAAACCAAATAAAAGTCTGTGTTCACCGCTCTAGTTTTTATTCACGAACTGTCCTTGGGGGAAGCATTGGCAATGCCGAAAGTTATATTGATGGGGATTGGGAGACAAATGAGCTGACCGATATCATACGTCTCTTTGTTTCAAATAGAGATGTCTTAAATGCTCTGGATAGTGGTCTGGGAAATATTTTTCGCCCCTTCCAAAAATTTTTCCATGGACTAAGAAACAATACCATTAAAGGCAGCAGAGAGAATATTCGTTCACACTATGATATTGGAAATGATTTTTTTAAACTTTTTCTAGATAATACAATGATGTATTCAAGTGCTTTGTTTGATCATTCTAATACCTCTCTGGAAGATGCCTCTATTAAAAAGATTAAAACTATATGTGAGAAGCTTGACTTAAAAAAAGATGATCACCTCTTAGAAATAGGAGCAGGCTGGGGTTCATTTGCCATTTACGCGGCCACTCATTATGGCTGCCATGTCACGACCACGACAATCTCCACAGAACAATTCCAATATGCCTCTGAAAAAATTAAATCATTGGGCCTACAAAGTAAAATAACGATTCTTTTTGAAGATTACAGAAACCTCACAGGATCCTACGACAAACTAGTCTCTATTGAGATGATTGAGGCTGTAGGTCTCAAAAATCTTAAAACCTATTTTAAAAAATGCTCAAGTCTCTTGAAAGATGATGGCATTATGGTTCTTCAGGCAATTACTATTCGTGATCATTTTTATGAAAATGCAAAACGCGAAGTTGATTTTATTCAACGACATATTTTTCCGGGAAGTGGCATACCATGTATCAGTGCGATGATGGCAGAAATCAAAGACCATACGGACATGATTCTCATCGAGCAAGAAGATTATGCCGAAGACTATGCCCATACACTTTGGCACTGGTCCAAAAATCTCAAAAGGCATGAAGATGAGATCATCAAATTAGGATATCCCTCTTTCTTATCTCGGCTTTGGCAATACTACTTCTCTTATTGTGAAGGCGGATTCCGAGAAAGATCTATTGGTTTATCGCAGATGATTCTAGCAAAAAACAACTATCGAAATCGGAGACTCCTATGATCCATCAATTCATTAAGGCCATGGAAAATGGGTATCTTCCTGATGCCGCAATTAGATTTGGCATAAGAAAACTTTGTCATACCCGTTTAAAAGAACTTCATTGCTCCTCCCTTGAAGAAAAAGAAAACAGGGCACAAAACTATAAAGACTCACTTTTGAATTCCCCGCTGGCCGTACATACAAAAGATGCCAATAAACAACATTACGAACTTCCACCAGAGTTTTTCTTCCATACATTAGGAAAAAATCTTAAATACAGTTCTGCCTATTGGGGCCAGGAGACTCAAAGTCTTGATGAAGCTGAAGAATTGGCCCTTTCCATATCTTGCTCTCGAGCAGAAATATCCGATGGTATGACCATACTAGAACTCGGCTGCGGTTGGGGATCCTTAACCCTTTATATGGCAAAAAAATTTCCAAACTCTAAGATCGTTGCAATCTCAAACTCAGCTCCTCAAAAAACTTTTATTGATGAAGTGGCCAAAAAACGTGGGCTTAAGAATGTGACCGTTTTGACTCGAGATGTTTCCCAACTAGAAACTCTGGCACTGGAATTTGAATCTTTTGACCGTGTCGTAAGTATTGAGATGTTTGAACATTTTAAAAATTATGAAATTCTTCTCTCTAAAATATGTCATGTCCTAAATGCTCAAGGTAAACTTTTTGTGCATATTTTTACGCACAAAGAATACTCTTATCCTTTTGAAACCGAAGGCGAAGACAACTGGATGGGGAAATATTTTTTTACCGGCGGACAAATGCCATCCCATAATCTTCTTTATTCCTTTCAAAAAGATTTGTACCTACAAAAGACTTGGGCATGGGATGGAGTGCACTACCAAAAAACTTCTGAAGCTTGGCTCGCTAACATGGACAAGAATGCAGAAATCATTAAAGGCATCTTTCAAAAAACTTATGGCGATGAAAGTCTTCAATGGATAAACCGTTGGCGTATCTTTTTCATGTCATGTGCAGAGCTTTTTGGCCTTAACAAAGGATCCCAATGGGGCGTTTCACATTATCTTTTTTCAAAAAAATAGTTATTGCTAGTCTAGCAACTTCATTTATTTCCGCTGTAAACGCAAGAGTCATTCAAGGACTTAATATACCTGAGTCCAAGGAATGTATCGGAGAAAAAATCCCTCTTCAGGGAGCAGGAATGCGTACAGCAACTCTCTTTAACATTAAAATTTATGTGCTCGCCTATTATGCGCCAAAGAAGATCCGAATCTCCGAAGATTTTAAAAATATTTCTTTTCCAGTATGTTTTGACATCATCTATTTAAGAGATTTTGATAATGAAGATGTGGATAAGGCCTGGGAATTTCAATTTAACGAGAGCTCCGAACACTCCTACCCACAACTAGCGGAACATATCACCAACCTACAACGTTTTTTTGGCAGTCTCAAAAAAAACCAAAAACAAAGTTTTTTATTGGATCAAAAAGGTACAAAAGTTTTTGATGATGACGTTTTAAAGGGAGAAATTCTAGGTGATGACTTTAAGAGAAGTTTTTTGTCTTTATGGATTGGAAAAAAACCTCCCACTAAAGAGTTACAAGATGAATTGTTTAAATAAAAAAATGCCGTTCCACTACTTAGACACATTTCTTGTTTTTTTTACATAGAATGTTAGCGACTACGTCTATGATCGAAAGTCCCTAATTGATAACAATAACTCTCCTGAGAAGAAAGATTATTGGCCTCAATCCCTAATTTTCCTTTTTTATAAGCAGCAATACAGCTTGGGCCACTGACATCTGTGAAACCCTCGCGAGCAGCGGTTCCCAGATCACCTAAACCTGAAGTATAGCCTAAATTATAACAAGGAACTCCGGCACTGTAGACAGAGGCCTTTAGCCCCTCTCCATATCCCGCTTTGTAATCAGTGATACAACTTGGTCCTCGAGACTTTTGGGTGTCTCGAGCGATCTCAAAACCTAATTCAAAACATAACTGATCATGGTCCCTGGAAGTTAAGGCGTATTTTGAAAAGGCCGCACCAATACCCCTTCCGTAACTATCAAATCGGCCATTTTGCTCGCAACGAGATGAATAGGGATTGATAATTTCACGAGCATCTACCACAGAATTGATAAGAAAAAACACATAAACCACAACTGCAATACGGAACATAATGACCCCAAGAGATATAAGTATTAGTCCTATACACTTTAGTGGGGTTATTTACATGGTATTAGGTAAATTTTGCTAGAATTTAGAATTTAAGAGAGTCTCCTGGCCCTTCAAAATGTTTTCCATTCCAGCTCTCTAAAAGATTGAGACTAATGGATGAGCGGTCCTCTTTAAAAACACATCGAAGATAGGTTTTATCTGATTTTTTGATCTTAAAAGTATCATATGCTCCATCTAAGTTCGTACAAGTCACTAACCCTGGTCGATTGAGCACAGAATGAGAAAGACCTTTTTGTCTAAGAGTTTGAATGAATTTGCAGCTCATATCCAAGCAGTTTCGTGAGATAAAATAACTCTCATCCTTTAAAAAACAAAACTCGACCTTTTCTTTTAAGGAAAGGATCTCACTCTTTAATGAGACTTGACGGCATTTATAATCACTGCCAAAACCAAAGGTCATGCTCAAAGCAAAAATCATCGTTATTAACATTTTATATCTCCTAACAGGGACCCAACCATGGCCTTTACAGTATAGAACTGAGGCCATCGAAGTGTCTAAACATTGATAAATCGTTAACAATTGCCTTTAAAATCATCGAGAATCCAAAGGGTTAAATTCAGCTGGCCGGCCCTCATTTTGCTGTTTATGAATGCATGAAAACATTTCCTTTTATTTTGTTTATGTTTCTTGCACTCATTTCCTGTGACAAACATTCAGGTCATTCTAAAATGGTTAAAGGATACTGGGGACACAACACTTCTGCTTCCAGCGTGTCCCCAGAACTTAAGGCATTATTAGGGCATGTGAAAAAGAATATGACTTATAAGATCTGCCTTGCCAACTACATGGTAAAAGAACATCCAGGTATCGAGAATGAGCTTCGGGCCGCCATCAATATTTGGGGCCACTATATCGGTCGAAAGATTAACATCAGTATGACTAAACTTGATCTTCCTGAAACTGAACTTACAGGGCCTCATCCTGGGAAAAATTTTTATTACCCACTTTGTCCTCCAGGAACAGACCTCGTTGTTGCAAGGCTGGCACCATCAGATGCCTCAGAAGTAGGTCAAACTGTTTTAAGATATGATAATAAAAAGTTCAGTCGAGCACTTTTTTTGCGACAACCCCATAAAGATCAAAATGGATGGCTAACACTCTCTGAGGCCTTAAATAAAGAACTAACTGAAGATGAGATCATTGAGATTTATAAAAAAAGAGATCAAACGATATATATCAAAGAAAATAAACTCTTGACCATGCAAACGATCCTACACGAGATGGGTCACGTGTGGGGATTGTGTGATCAATACCGTCTTGACACCGAGTCTGGAACAAACTGTGATCCCAATTTTGCAAGTATCAATGAAGAAGGACACATTATACTTCACGATGAAGCAACCATGGCAGCAACTCACTGGCATCCAAATCTTTACTTATCTGATGACGATATTGAAGGCATTAGACAATTGGCCGAGAGAGATTCATTTGTACATGACTGGAAAAAAGAAGTGCGAGAGATTCCTGTAAATGAGATCTCTGGCCCGCCACCCATTGCTTTTGTGCATATAAAAAAATCTTCCTATGATGGCCATCTTTTTACAATTGATATGATGTTGGTCACACACGCACCAATAAAAGTGAAAATGCGCTTCTGGAATACCGTCAAGAATGCCTGGATTAATTTTGAAAACAGTTTCTCAATACCTGATAGTGCAGAAATCTTTAGTTTCCACTATTCATTGAGGATGGATCGGGATTATCCATTTTCAAAAGTTGAACTTACCTATGAAGTTAACGAAACAGGGGCAAAAGATGACTCTAGGGTGATCAAGGTAGAAAATATCCTTAGGGTTCCTGTTGATACAGATGAACATCAACAAGAGAATGAATAAACACTTTAATGCCTTTTCTCCTTAGGTGCGTAAAAAGCACTTGTTTTCTCTATTAGATGCTGGCGATTTTATGAACCATAAATGACCGACACTTTAAGTTCACTTCTAAAGAACATACGGCCCCTTTCCGATAAGATGCAGAGAAAGGGGTTTATATGAAAGTTTGTCACTTCGTTTTTATTTTTATGTTTGTTTGCCATTCTTTGGTCTGGGCAGCAAAACCAATACTCCTTGTCTCTCCTGAAGTTTTAGACAAGATCACTCAACACTATAACTCCCTTTCTCAAAGTGAAAAAAAAATAGCATTAAATAAATGGGTCAAAACATTGCCTGTTAAAGATAAAACCTTTTTTGAGGCCCATGCTCAAGATCTTTCCAAAATGGTGTTTCCCGATATCAAACATACTGATGGCTCTTTGTTATTTGAAATCAATGATAAAAAAATAAAAATTGATTCCATTCATAAAGATTTTGGTTCAATGAAAGTAGATGGTTTTGTACTCAATCTTCTTCCTAACAATCTACAAAAAACGTTTAGGACCCTTCAAAAACATTTTGTTACAAAAAATATTAGCTTCCTTGAGATGATCATTTCCTCGGCGTATGCAGAAGACTCTAACAGTGCCCTTCAGATTTATGGGGTTATTGCCCTCTTGCTCGATGGACATTCAGAAATCAACATAAAAAATCTTCTTTCATTATGTGACGATTTAAAAGAAGCAATCTCATCAGGGGAAAAGCTAGATGAATCAGAGCAAACAAAGATTAAGGAAGGTATCAAGGGTATTGGTATGGAGCTTCTAGAACTTCGTTTTAGCAAGAACTGTGAAGGCTCCTGCCACATGCCCCATTCTAAAGTTAAGATGTGCCTAGACGATATAAAAAAAGATTTAGAATTAAGGGGTGCCCATATAAATAACTCGGAAGAGAAAAAAGTGGTTCCAGAAGCTAAATCTCTTGAGCGCATTTTACCAGGAGCAATTGGGAGATAACGCCATTTTTCTGACTCAAATAGAGGACTTCAACTTCACTTTAAAAAAGTTTATAATAGACATCAAGATCGTCAATAACACTATCCAGAAGAATTTCAGGTTTTTTTATGGCCTCTTCATCATACTTCTCCAATAGAGACGCTAAGTGCACAGAAATCATTCCCCCAACAGAATTGAGAGTTAGTGCATTTTCTCCAGGTGAATAAAAGGCCACATAGAGACGAGTTTCTTCATTAAATTCTTGCATCGATGTTGAAAAATGTTCTTTCATGAAATTTAAATACATGATTTTTTCTTTCATACGTGCAGAGATCTTTTTTCTTTGTCCTAAGAGTGTTTCTGCTTTTTTAATCCATGTGGCCCTATCGACCACCATGATATAAGTGCGAGGTTCAAGTTTTATCACTCCATTACTTTTATTTTTTGCAAAAGAAAATTTTTCGCACAAAACCTTTTCTTGTTCAGATAGACATTTAGGATTTTGAATCATGCCTATGAGATGACTTCGGTGAAGGAGCTCTCCTTTTGGAATACGAAGCCCCTCTAATTCTGCTTCTATCTCTGAATCACTACTCGACCTATTTTCCATCTTTTTAAAAACACCTTCTTTTTCTTGTTTTTTCATATTCTGGACCCATAACCGATTAAGGCCAATCCCCAAAAACAGAACAACACTCACGATGATTGCGACATGTTTATTTCTCGTTTTTTCTTCTTTTCTTGCTTTGAGCTCAAAAAGCCTTTTTTCCTGACGTTTTTTAAGTTTCTTTTTATCGGAAGCGGCCTTAGCGGCCTTTAGCGCGGCGATGGAAATGATTTGTGTTTTATTGTGACGTTCTTCTTGTTTAGGATCGATCTTTAACTTTGAAGATGCATAAAGAGGCTGTGCATTTTTGGCCTCTTTTAAAAATGTCAGTTCCACTTTATATCCCAATCGGATGATAGCACCTTCTGTCACTTCTTCTTTTTTTCCAGGAATAATCTGCTGCTCATTTAAAAAAGTACCGTTGGTACTGCCTAAATCAGAAATAAACCATTTTTTTTCACTATAATAAAATCGTGCATGCTTTCGGCTTATGGAGGGGTCATTTAAAACAAGATCCGAAGTTGGCAATGAGCCAATAATGACTTCAGTCTTAGTGTGAAGTGCAAAAACAATAGGATCAATTGAATCCACTGAAAGTTCTAAAAACATCTACTTATCTTAAAGACATTCATTTCGTAATGCAACTGATTGAATTTATTTATTATCTTCGGCGATTATATTTTGCACATTCAGGGGCCTCAGATTCGGACTGAAGACATTTCACCTTCATATTATATTCTGCAATTTCGGCCTGGGCGGCCTTCTTTTCTTCCAAGTACTCTACTGTTGTCTCAGAAAGCTTCTCTACTGATTTAGAGAGCACTTTAAACTGTTTGGATTTCTCACGGTTAAGAATGATCTCTTTTTTCTGTCGAACGATTTCAGTTTGAATGGTTGTAAGTTCTTGATCTTGGGGTTTTTCGTCTCTAATAAAACCATCAACCTCAATCATCTCAGGATTTAGGACGATTGCATCGGCAATAACAAAGGTCGCATTCATCAACAAAAGAGTCATAAATACAATCACTTTCATTATATCCTCCTGGGACTCCTACAGGATAGGGCAACCCTGGCCTTGATATAAGAGGACAGGAAATTAATACATATACCAGTATCTCATGGCAAAAAAATGATAAATTAGGAAAAACAACTTTGAGGAATTTCATGAGAATATTATTTGCTCTTGTTCTATCTGCGGCCCATTCTTTCTCAACATTTGCCGCAACTGAAGACATCTTCGTGGTTAAAAAAAGTTTTTCACCTCATAACGTCATTCATTACGAAGCACATATCGAAAACTGCAAACTCGTCCACCCATTTATCAGCGCTTACTGGATCATGGGCGAAAAAGGCGGCAAGGTGGCAAAACTTAATTTCATTCAAAAAAAATTCCTTTCCCCCGTCGTTATCGAATCTTCTGAGCAGGAAGTTGAATTTACCCTTAATGCTTTAAATGATTTTGATATCCCTGGTTCTGACAAAAACTTCAAGGCCACTCTTTCAAATTGTCACCCCATAAGCTCAGTGAGCCTAGATGGTCAAATCATTGAGGTTAGTGAAATCTATGCTGACGGTAAACTCGGCCTCTTCGGGATGGACGTCAATTTCATTACCCTTACAGGTAAGTACCCAGATGGCACAAAACTGTTACGCAAAATCAACAACAACTGACGCCAAGCCTCCTTTCAAACGAGAATGATTTTTCTTCGATTGATTCTAGACAAAGCCCATTCATTTCCCTTACCTTATAGTCCTTCTTTTCTATATCCTATGCTCGGGTGGTGGAACGGTAGACACACTGCCTTGAGGTGGCAGCGCCGAAAGGTGTAGGAGTTCAAATCTCCTCTCGAGCACCATTAAAACAACTCCATAAGTGGCCCTGATGAGAGCTTAATTAAGCTACCTACATTCTTTTCTCATATAAATGACTTACTCATCCTAAATTGCTGGCCTATTGAGAGTGCTTCTTGGTAGCAGTGTCAAATCTTGATGTTTTTAGAAAAATAAATGAGTCATGTTTATTGTTATAAGGATGGAAATATGAAAAAAATGATGCTTCTCATGTTTATATTGATCTCAAATGCGCATGCGAATTCCGTTCCATGCTCATCTTTATGGAACCTCGGTTTTCCACAACGAGGTCATGAGAGGGACGCTGGAACTTGTCACCAGTTTTTTCCTGAAACAGTGGCCCTTCCCTTTTCGATCGAAATTTACTCCCAAAATGAGTTCACTTTAAGCACTGAAATAAAACAACAATTGGAATGGACGGCAGACGCCGCCATCTACTCAACGGCAAAATATGAAGCCTTTGGAAGTGTTCCAAAGTTAAAAATCATTTATTCAGAACTGGCCAATCCAATGAATGCTGAAGATTTTGCGAAGGCCTATTTTCAGTTTTTTCAGCTAGGCACAGAATACTGCCCCATCATCATTTATCCACGTTCTAAGGAATTGAGTAAGGATCATTTCTATCAAGTTATTGCGCATGAAATTTATCATTGTGTGCAAAAAGTGAATTTTCCTGCTCAAGTTGGGAATGCAGCTAATTCTAGCGAAAATAAATTTTGGCTTGAAGGGATTGCTCAGTTTATGAGTAATGAGGTCTATCCTGTTAATGACTTTGAATATCATCCGATGTTTGGTGTTTTTAATCAGATGACGCCTTTTTTCACCCAGGCAACTCCTTATCTTTCTCATAGTTTTTTTCAGTCTTACTTTTGGTATATGGGGAGCAACGCGAATCAAGTGCATCGATTACATCTCGGTTTCACTGGGGCCCAGGCCGGAGAAAATGAGGTCTTATCTATTCCAAGAATCTCAGATGCTTTTTTAAACTATGCCAAAGAAATTTCCTTCAGAAACTATCGTGACTCTTCTGGGCGCGAGGTTAATTTTAATATCTCTAAGCAGATTGTGATGGTCAGCGAGGATGCTCACAGTGAGTATATGGTCAACTTTGCTGATTTCACGGTGGAGCCGTTCGAGCTAACTTTTCCTAAGAAAGGCCAATACAGGGTGAGTTTAGTAAGGCCTGACGGGACTAAATTGGCCATCCGAAAGCAAGGAGATACGGTTTGGAGCGATGATATTCAGAACGAATTTTTGACTGATTGTGACGTTGATCGCAAGCTTGAGGGAGTCTTCACTCGTGCTAGCTCCGACATGTCGATGAACTCTGTCAGAATTGTTGTTGATAGAAGGGCAAATTCGGCCTGTCCTTGTGACTACATCTCAAAGCCGCAGGATGCCTGTATGTTTGGAGTTTGGGAAATTGACCGTGACCACTTTGCCAACCATTTTGTGCAGATGACTGGTGGAATGATTGATCTTACTGACAGTTCCGGATCCATCAAGCTCACTGTGACAGCTGAGAATGATTTCATCTGGGATTTCCAGAATCTCAGCATAAGCGGAGTTACAAGGTCCGCAAGAAGCCCCACTCAAATGAGATGGAACTGGAATGGCGTCAATAACTTAAGATATTCATCTCAAAACCGAACGAACTCAGGATTGATGTGCGGAAACGTCGTTTCTTCAACGGTTGTCGGTTCTGCTACAATGACGGTAAATGGGCAGACCATGAATATACCGGCACAGAGAATCCCATTTGTGGGTGCTGGTGAAAGTGAGTACACCTGCTCCGAAGACCAGCTTCATTTTTCCTCTCCGGAAAGTCGGGGAATAAGAAACGCTTGGAAGTTCAGAAGGGTCAGTCACTAGCTACAACGCGTTGAATTGGTGGGGGTCAAAAAATGAGAGACTCCCACGCACTTATTAATTTAAAGGGGCCTGTGAACGATAAAAAAACTCATGACCTTCTCCACGGCAAGACCCTAGAGTCCATTTTAGTTGAACTCCACGAGTTCTATGGCTGGGAACAACTGGGCAGCATGATTAACATCAAATGTTTCCAGTTTGATCCAAGTATAAAATCAAGTCTCGTTTTTTTAAGAAAAACTCCCTGGGCAAGGGCCAAAGTAGAAAATCTCTACCTCTATATGAAAAGCAATTCATGAAAAATAAGTTTGTCCTCGAGGCCAAGAGGCTTGTGAATTTAGGTGATAAGTTCATTAAAAAATCAGGAACAAAAAACTTCCACACTTTTGCTCATGATCAATTGGCCGCCACCAACCTGCCTAAGCTTTTTGATTACAAAGCACTCGTCGAAACATCTTTTTCAAAAGAGTTTAACCATCACCAAAATTTCAGTTCTCTCGAATTTAGTGATCTCCCTATCACAATTGCTCGTGGCAAAGACTGTTTTATCGACGTCTATTTCTGGCGTCGCCGTCCCACAGTCATTCACAATCACCATTTTTCTGGAGCTTTCCAGTGCCTTCAGGGTCTCAACGTAGACTCTGAATTTAAATTCAAGGCCCAAAAGAAACTCACCGTCCTCCACACTCTAGGAGAACTCACTCTTCACCGAACTCAAGAACTTAGACCGGGCGACATTATGGCCATAAATGTTTTGGATAAATTCATCCACCAAAACCATCACCACGCCGACCTTACAATCAATTTATGTTTCCGAACCCCCGAACTCTCTAACAAAAATCTCTCAAACTATCTGTTCTCAGGTTTAAAATTTGAAAAAGATCCCCTTGCCATCGCCCGCGCTCAAAGGCTCTACGCCTTTACCCGCATTGAAGACTTCAATGCAAAAAAAATCAATATCACCATGACTGATGCTTTCTGTTTTTTAACTCAATTCTTTTTTTCAAATTCCCAGCACTCACGGCTTCTTGCGTTAAAAAAAATCCTCGATCAAAAAATAAAAAAAGAATTTGGCCTTAGTCTCACTCAACTTTTAGTTGCTCACGAGGAAGAACTCGATAAGATCCAATCTTTTTACGAATAAACTCTAGGGCGCTTGAGCACGGAGAATCCCGAATCTTAGATTTCCTCCTATGGTAAATTTTATCTCCCCCCCCTTCCTACCCAAATCTCACATGCTATAAGCCAGAAAAAGAACATACCCAAAGGACAAAACAAGTGAAGATTTTGATCATGTTAGTAACATTAGTGGCCAGTTCATATAGCTTTGCCGAAACCGTTTTTATCGTGAAAAAAAATTTCTCTCGGAAAAATATCCTCATCTTTGATGCTCATGTTAAAGACTGCAAGCTTGTTGATCCCTATATCACTGTGAACTGGTTTAATACTGACAAAAATAGATCTGAACGACTTGGTAACCTTGAAAGAAATCACTTCACTCCCATCATCCTTGAGAAGACCACTAAAACCATTTCTTTTACTGTTGGTGCTGGAAATATGGTTAATTTAAGGCCAGAAGAAAAAATCGGTCAATTACAGCTTGATCCTAAATGTAAACCATACGTGCTTATGAATGTTGAGAATCAAAAAATTCTACTTAAAGAACTTTATTTTGGTGTTGGCCTTACTTTTAAAGGCTTTAAACTTCATACAATGGTTGTTGACGGACTTTCAGACGATGGCACTGAATACTCAAACGAAATTAATTTTTAATACGGAAGGAGATCTTCTAGATCTCCCATGTAAAACTTAATCCGCTTCACACTCTCTCTTAGTTCTGCCATCTGTAGATCTAAGATATACATTGATTGCTCTGGATAAAAGTCTTCAGACACAAGTTTTGTGGCCCGAGGTCCAGGCACAGACATATCTGAGCTAAAAGCTTCGGACTGAGCTTCAATTAAAAGCTCACAAAGAGGGTCCCTTAGGGACACCATAGGCACACCAAATAGGGAGAGAACATTCTCCATATCTTTGTCCGAATTAGAATGACCAGTCACGCTCATACATCCCTTTCAATACCCTTGATGGGTTCACTTAAAACTTTGCACATTTGGGGCCACTAAGATTGGTCCCAACTTGTCACTGGTTAAGGTTTCTTTAGGGTATTAAATCCGTATTTAAGGCCCACGAGTAGAAAATCCGAGGGTATGTGTAAAGCTTACTATGACTGTCTAAGGGGTTAATCTTGCCCGGGTTTCAGAGGCCCAATAAATTATTTAGAATGAATTCTATGAGTAGGCCTAATTGCAATCAATGCCGTCACTTTTATATTACTTGGGATAAAAAGACACCAAATGGGTGTCGGCAATTTGGTATCCAATGCAAAGAGAGTCCCTCTATGGTTATTTCCTTGGCGGGACTTGGTGATTGTCAGGGTTTTGAGGAAAAAGGCAAAAAGAGGCCTAACGATAAGACCTTAGATTTAAATAGGAAGGACCTTTGGTAAAGGAAGACCTAATTCAAAATAGTTAGGTGAAATCTCCTGAATGATTCCTCCCCCTAAACAAATATCTCCATCATAAAAAACAACCGACTGACGTGGAGTCATGGCCCTTTGTGGAAAATCAAAAATCACAACAGCTCGATCATCAGAAACGGTCACCGTACAAGGTTGCTCATTCTGGCGGTAGCGAACCTTGGCCTTACATTTAAATGTGCCCTGGGGGGCCTGCACGAGCCAATTAAGCTCAACGGCAGTAACTCCATCAGCATAAAGTCCTGGATGGTCCAGGCCTTGAGCGAGAACCACTTCATTTTTCGTATGATTTTTGGCCACCACAAACCAAGCTTCTCCTGGCCCGCCGATCCCCATACCCTTACGTTGCCCGAGAGTATAAAAACAAGTGCCATCATGGGTGCCAAGGATTTTGCCGTTAAGATCCACGAAGTGACCTTTCACAGAAGTGATGTACTGAGAGAGAAAGTCCTTAAAATTTCTTTCTCCAATAAAACAAATGCCTGTTGAATCTTTTTTAGTACTAGTGGCCAAATCAAAATGAGAGGCCAGCTCCCGTACTTTAGGTTTTTGAAGGTGGCCTATAGGGAAAAGCACATTCTTAAAAACGTCTTTCTGAACAGCGTACAAAAAGTAAGACTGATCCTTATTAGTGTCGGCACCCTTAAGAAGCTTTCCATTTTCAATTTGACAATAGTGCCCTGTCGCTAAAAAATCGGCCCCTAGAAGTTTTGCCTTCTGGTAAAAAACCTTAAACTTAATCTCTCGATTGCATAGGATATCAGGATTTGGAGTAAAACCGTTTTTATAATCATCTAAAAATTCTGCAAAAACTCCATCCCAATACTCTTTAACGAAGTTTACTGAATAATAAGGTATATCTAAGTTCTCACAAACTTTTATGACGTCTTGATAATCGGCATCAGCGCTGCAAGTTCCATCGGGATTTGTTTCATCCCAGTTTTTCATGAAAAGACCTATAACTTTATATCCCTGAAGTTTTACGATGAGGGCCGTAACTGATGAGTCTACACCACCTGACATTCCCACAACCACCGTTTTTTGGGTGTTGTTCTGGTATTCCTTAAGGTCCAAGGAAATGCCATACTCCGATAATAAAACTGGATCATAGTTAAAAAGCATGGACCTTTATAATGCTATAAATACCTTTTTCCAAGGGCCTGTTCTGGATTTTACTTAGTGATTTCCAGCAAAGTGCCTAACACGGCCCCACCGATGTACTGGTAAGCATGGTGTAATGTATCGTGATTAAGGGTCTCTGGAGTATCAAGTGGGGTTTGGTAAAATTTAGGATTAAAATCATCCTCCCAATTCTGTGAAAATGTCACGGCGACTAAATCTTTTTCCCAGTACCTAATATTATCGGAGTTTTCAAAACTGTTTGCTCTCATCTCAAAAGTTACTTTAGAGTCAATCTTAGAGCCGTGCTCAACAAGCTTTTTGGCAAATTTTTCTTCTTCGGACACTGGGCGAAGATAAAGACTCATGTTGCCGATTTTTTTTGTCTTATCAAAGTAGCTTGTGTCTTGTCCCAACATTTCGAGATTAATGACTCCCAATATTTTTTTTCCAGAAGACTTTAATTGTTGAGCATGATGGTAAGAGCCTAAAAATCCTACTCCCTGCCAATCCAGAAAAACCACTTGAACTGAATAGTTTAGATCCATTTGTGCCAGATGTTGAATAAGACCTAAGGCCACGGCAACTCCTGAGGCATTATAATTAGCACCAGGCATGGGCACATCATTTTGAACCAGAAGTGTTTGAGGATGATGAGAAATCGTATCATAGTGGGCCGTCACCACGAGGACTTTGTTCATATCAAGTCCCTCTTTTTCCCAAATGATGTTTTCGCCCTGATTCGTTTTTAGTTGGTCACTTATCTCTTTCATGTGTGTTGTGAAAAGTGACCACTTTAAATACTCAGGACATTGTTTTGAGAATTTTCCTTCAACTTTTTTATCAAAATCTTTTTGATAAAAAAGTTTGGCCTCATTAACATCAGGTGCGAAAGTCGACAATGTCATCTTTCCTGTTTTTTTAGCATCCAATTTCAGAATGGTTTCTTCAATGTATTCTCTGGCCTTTGTATGCCCTGGCCGGCCCACCATACGTGTGGGCCCACTGGCCTTAACAAGACCATTGACCCAACTCACCAGTTCCTTAGAATATGTTTTTTGTAGTTCAGTTCTAACCTGATGATAGGTTGCTGGAGTTTTTGCCAAAACCAGCATAGGAAAATTACAAATCGCGAGAATGATCAGACTTTTTAACATTTTTATCCTCTAATTCGACAATAGGTTCTGGTGGTAAATGACGGACCATACCGGTAAAAAAAACTTTGGAATTCTTACCTTTCTTTTTATAAACGGAAACAATATCGCCTTCTAAAACTTTATAAGGCCCTTCCCATTCCACGAAGGTTGCTTTTAAAGATTTAGGGTAGACCCAACAATCAACAAAGTTCTCACCTAACTGAATCACTGCCTTAAAAGGCTCAGGCCATGAAGTATCTTCAGGCGTTTCACAATTAAGGAGAATGATTTTTGTTTTTTTGAAACTGTCTTCATGATCAACCGTGAGAATTTTATCAGAAATTGAATACTTACTTAAAAGTAACGAAATATTTCTCTGCATGAGAGTGTCTATAGTTCCACCATAAACATGCCGATAGACTCCAGTGTGATCTCCAAACTTATTAGCAGCTTCTTTATCTAAAATTTCTCCTGTGGCCTTATATTTTCCAGGAATTTTTTCTTCTAAATACTTAAGCGCTTCTGGGCCATCAGTAAAACATTGATGCATCTTCACTTTTTTATCAAGGGAGCTTAAACCAAAATTTTCAGACAGTTTTATCACTTCTTTTTTCTGAAGATCAGAAAGAGGCAACATGAGGCTGATTAAAATATCATTTGGTAAACGTGACAAGAGGGCAGACTGATCGTTTAATTCATCGTTGGCAGTATGTACTGATACAGACTTGCTTTGTTCATGGTAATAAAGTTTCGCAAAATGTCCTGTTGCAATGGTGTCCGCACCAAGTTGAAGCATTTTTTCATACAAGATTCGCATTCGAAGTCCATGGCAGTTCCAACATGGTTTATAAAGTGTTCCTACCATACGTGAGGCCACCCAACCTTCTACAACTTCTTCTTGAAATTCGTTGGAAGATTTTACCACCTGATGGGGAATGCCTAATTGTTGACAGAATTCGTGAATCATTTCAATTTTTTCAGGAGTGACTAAACAGGACAAAGTATCCGACTGATTCCCTTGATAATTATCCCAACTATTAACGACCGTAACTCCAATAAGTTCATATTTTTGAATTTTTAAGAGATATGCCGTAACCATGGAGTCAATTCCACCAGAAAGACCGACAACAATTCTTTTTTTTCGGCCTACGGAATCAGGTTTATAAGCATCATGCAATTTTTGTTTCATATCCATATCAATAGTATACGAGACTTTTCTTTAAGGTTCTATGAACTTCTGTCGATAAATTATACAATGGAACAACAGACCCCTTACGGACTATTCATTTATAATAAAGATAAAAAAGATCAGAACGTCTTAAAGGACCTTCTTCAATTAGTTCGCACTCATCATGTGCGTAAGTTTGTTACATTTGCCTATGTTGAAGCTCATACCTCACTTATCCCTCATTTAAGTCTTTGGGAAAATCTACAAATCGTGATTGGTGGAGAAACATGGAAAGACACATGTAAGTCTATTGATGCTGAATGGATGCCCTTGATTAATCTTATTAAAAACCCTCATCTTTCTACTGAAAAAGCTGCGGCCTGGGAGAAGTTCATTATCAGTCTTGTAAAGGGACTTGTGACTCCTTCTAAAACTCTTCTTATTGATTTTAATGAAGATCTGATGTCTCCTCTTATGATTCAAAATTTTAAAAAAGTTTTCTTGAAGGCCTGTGAACAAAAAACTATTTATCTCGCTACAGCTTCCACTTCTTTATGGCTTGATTGTGCCTACTGTCTCGTCACACGAAATAATTTTGAATTTGAAATGGAAATGTTCGACGCCGCAAGTATTAAACGTCATTGGGCCGCTTAACTTTCACTGAACAATTCATTTTAATCGCTGTAGTCGTAAACTTATTCATTGGTTTAACTCTGATTTGCAGTGACCAATTCCCTACTTCAACTTCCACAGAAGAAATCTCTTGAAAGGCCATGATACGAGCATCTTTTAGCTGAGGGCCAATCTCTTTGTAAGGGTGAATAATGACCTCTGCTTCATGGGAAGTTTTAAATTCATGAAAACAAATGACTTGAACAATTTCATGACTACCAAATCCCATGAGAGGGGCCAGTGATTGTGAAAAGTTCTCAGCATTTTGTTTTTGAGCTTGGGTCATAATGTGATGAATTTCGTAAGCAATGCGAGCGTAGTATCTTTTTAAAATAGCACGTTCTTCTTTTGAGAGTTCCCCTGGAAGTTCTGAAAAACCATGTTGCACCCAAAGATTAAAGTGTCCGGGATATTCTAAATCATGAAAAGCATGAAGTTCGATACTCATGCGGTTAAACTCTAGGTCCACCAACTGACAAAATCTCTGCTGAACTTCTGAATCAATGAAGGGAAAATAATGAGTAAAAAAACTTTTAATACCTCCACTCTTCGTATTCACATAAGCATTTTTTTTATTCAACTTTAAACTTAAAGGGGTGAGACCTTCTTCCGTTTTAATCAAAAGATCCGCCTCATGGAGTTCTCTGGAAGAATGAGTATTAGCAAACTTACCTGTAAGATGAGGAGAAAATTTGTTGCCTTTAAAATAAGGAAGAATAGTATCCGCTGTTTTTTTAGAAACGGTTTCAAGAAAGCTCAACATCTCAGGATAAAACTGCCTAACCATTCGATCTTGTTGTGAAAGGACTGTGAGATAGTTGCGGTCTAAGGACTTATGAAACCTCAACTCATCTTGATTGAGGAAGGCCAGACGTTTTGCCACGAGGTATTCAAAGAGTGAACCTTTCACTTCGTTAAACAGGGCCTCTTTTTTAGTTTGATCTTGGGCCATGATTTATTTTGCCCAGTATGCTTCCTCAAGTCCATCTTCTCTTTCTGGTAGTCCGCGCAGTAGTCGTGGGGAGTTCTGGCTTAAGACTTCAAAAGAAACACGGTTTGCATATTTGCTTATTTGAGAGATAGATGAATAAGTAAGAAACTCTGCCACATGTTTAGGTGATTTAGGTACTTTCTGACGGTGATAAAGATTGGCCGCTAAATCATGCAAAACTGCTGACAAGGCAGCGTCCCCGGCCCCATTAGTATTTTTAATCATTTGGGGCCCACCACGGAAAGGATTGATGTGAGTGTAGGTCTTAATCATCTCCTTACACTCGGCCCTTCTCATGGCACGCGAATATTCAAACTTATTATATTCAACAATAGATTTTGTATGAAGAGGCTCTTTAGTAGCGCGGCACTGCTCGGCATCAGTGAGTGCTCCTAGATATAAACCTCTGGCCCCAACAGTAAGAAGAACCATATCACACATTTCAAGAAATTTCTCACAAGCAAGAAGTGGATCCTCAATACCAATCAATGCCATGGCCTCAGACTCATTCATCGCGACCACCGAAACATACCTAGGAATAAAATCTAAAAGTAACTCTCTTCTTTCTTGCACTAAACCACTTGTACCAAGAGAAAGAACGACGGGAACGTTAGCGGCCTTTGCGATCTCCACTGCTCTGAATGTAGATTGGAAGATAGGTGAATTTTCATCTCTAAGCGTATAAGCAGAAATTAAAAGGGCCGCAGACTTCTCAATCACATCTTGAGGAATAAATTCAGCAGAGAGATCATTCATACACCCTTTACTGATAGCAAATGTGCGCTCACTGTCTTGACCCACAAAACATAAAGCTCTTCCCATCGGTTTTGGGCACGGCTGAAGGTAGGAGAGATTAACCTTCGAGCTCGTATTACAAATATATTTAAACGCGTAATCACCAAGTTCAATATTCTTATTGATGGTCCCAAGAGCAACTGAAGGACAATCAGAAAGAATAGAAAAGTTATGAAGAGTATTTCCCACTGCCCCACCAGGAAATTCTCCGGTGATCAATCCTCGATTTTTGTAATCCCAATAGATCTTATCAGCGAGTTCATGATCAATTATAAAAGATTCACCTTTTTGGAACTGATGTTTTGATAAAAACTCATCATCGACTGGTATTTCAATATCAACGAGTAGTTGATCCATACCGACCACATATACATTTCCAGGCCGATTGATTTCGTCATCAAAAGAACTACGCTGTTTATCTTCAACAGGAAAATAGTGCTTGGTGTTGCGACGCCCAGGGAATTTCATAGAAACCTCTTTATGATCGTGCATTTATAAACCAATTGCCCTCGTTTTAGAAAGAGACTCGTGGACGCAAATGGCCTATTTGTGGTAAATTTTTCATATGTTTAGTTTAACTCATCCGCAAAAAAACCCACTTTTTGACTTCTACGCTCCGCTTAGTCAAGATTTTCGTGGACTCATTTCAATTCCTCATTCGGGGGAGGACATACCTTCAGTATTTGAAAAGTATCTCAGTGGAGATCTTAGGGCCTACAAAGAAGATGTCGATTTTAAGGTCAATGAGCTCATTGATATCCCTGTTTTGCAAAAAGCTGGGATCGCTGTGGTAGTGGCACACGTACACCGAATCTGTGTGGACCTTAATCGGGCCGAAAATAATTGTGTGCTTTTTTGGAAGAACAATACTCAAGGAAAAAAGCTTGTCACAAATGATCCTAATGCGGAAGAAACACAACGTTTCATTGAAACTTTTCATCGCCCATATTTTGAATTATTAAAATCTGCTCTAAACGATCTTGAAAAAAGAAAAAAATCTCCCGTTTCTATGGTGGATCTACATAGTATGCCTTCCCTTCCCACTGAATATCACATGAAACAAAATCCAAATCAGAAAATGACAAGACCTGATTTTTGCGTGAGTGATCGAAATGGCAAAACCTGTACTCCAGAATTTATTCAGTTCTTTCAACAAGAATTCATCAGACATGGTCACGAGACTTGGCCCAATGATCCTTACATCGGTGGTTTTGTGACCGAATTTGTGGATCGTTTCAGAACTAACAATATTCAAATTGAAATCAATCGACGTATTTACATGGATGAAAAAACTAAAGAACTCATTGCCTCTAAAGTGGCCTACCTTAAACCGATTCTGACTGATGTGCTGATTGCAGGATTTAAGTGTTTTGATTCTTAATGAACAGTCATATCTTCACTTTCTTCAGCTGGCCCTTCTTCTTTGGCCTTTTTAAGATAAAGATTCATTCTCTCCTCTGAAGTTAACTCTGGCCCTAGTGGTCTTACTCTTGGAGCATTGTTAATCTCCATGCGCCGGTCAACATCTTCAATCTCGATTTTTCGTTGCAAAACCATGTTAGGATCATCATTTTCATCAAAGCTTTTTCTTGTTGTGAATGTTTTCCCGTAACGTCCGAAAGCAAATTTATAAATAGTCTTGAGGTGTTCTCCATTATTTTTTCCACGCTCAAGATAATACACCATATCCCGTACAAGATCTTTATTTCCAAGATCCTGCGACCAGGCCGAGAAGAGGTAGAGCATACCTTCTTGATCAACTTGGCGAGCAAAGTTGAGTTGCTTAAATTCTGTATAAAGAATTTTCCCCATAGAACTATCAATTGGCATAAATGAAATATTCTGAAAAAATTTTGATCTCAGTTTTTGCGAGTCTGGATTGCTTTTTTCCGTTTTTATGACAAACGAATAAATATTCCCATTCTTCTGGGTTATGGCTAGCTCAACTTGATAATCCTTATCTTTAGAAAGAAGCTCAATCACTGCTTTTCCAGGGGATAAGAGTCCATAACGAACAGTTCCTCTGGGTAAGATTTTAGATCTTAGGTGAAGGATATAAAGATCATAAAGCATGTCATCAATATTTTTTTCTTGAGGTATGATCTGATAACTAAAAATATCATTCCATATTGTATCTAAGTTTTTTTTAAGAATACGATTTCGAGCAAACGGTAATTTAAAAAGATCTTGCCCCAAAGAGTGATCCCGATAAAGAGTAGTCGGCATTGTATAGATGCGAGAAATTTCCCTACGACTTGGTTCAATAATGATCATGCCCAAATGAGGGCCATGTTTTGCATCCTTAAGCTCAATGATGGGAATGGTTTGAAATAGAGGATGTCTTGTCGGTAAAGGAATAAGACAATTACTTATAGGAAAGTCTCTCCATAACTGAACATAGTCTTCCTGATAAGGGGCCATCTTATCCATTGCCTGGGGCCTGAGATAAAGTGACTTGTATTGTGATAAAGAATAATACCGATTTGCGCCCTTGCCTTGAATCCATAACATGTATTGCTTAAAAGGATACTCTTTTAAAAATGAATATCCCCAGGTGCCAGCGACCCCTAATACAAGGAAAAGAATGAGAAATACCCAACGCATTCAAGCCTTTGGAAATAGGTCTATTGATATACATATTTATCGGTATTATTTAAAAAACTCATGAAAAGAATTTAAACAGCCGAATAGTATTCTGAAAGTGTCAGTTTCAAGGACTGCTTTATGAAAAAAAATATAAGTTTTATTCTCTTATTAGCGACTCTCACAAGCTGTGATTCCCCTCAAAGAGGTCGTGGAATAACAACATCAGTGGGAACAAATAACCTCTCAACTGATACGACTGGAACCACTGCAGGATCTTCATTTGGCACCACGACTGGAACCACTGCAGGATCTTCATTTGGCACCACGACTGGAACAACAACAGGATCTAGTGCAACTACTGCATCTCCTGGTTTTGAAAGCTGTGATCTAGCGGATAAATACTATTCTCAGGCCTTAGGCTATTTTGGACTTTGCCAAAATACTCAAGATGAAACTATTCTCAAACTTCGCCCAAGTCTATCTGATCAATCAATGAGAACTTGCCTCATACCCACATATAAAGAGACGACAGGAAGCTCCACCTACATCGGACAACCACAATGTACGCTGACTTCACAGAACGTCCCTCTTATAGGAAAACTATATAAAAACCGCTCAGGTTTTGGGTCTTATCCCATCAACGGCGTGATGGTGATGAAAGAGAATTTATTAACGGGTTATTTTGCTTGCATGAATGCCTATGCAAATTACGTAAGTCAGGCATGCCCTTATGGTGCTCGCACAAATGCTATGTGCAACACCTACGCTCTTCAGTTCCGAGATAATCTTTGTGCTCAATTTAAAACTCAAAATGCCAGTTCGTATGTCGATATTCGTTTAAAATAATCAATTGTTCGCAGCTAACTGATGATAATATTCAGTACAGATCCCGCCTTTGAGCGGGATTTTTTTATGCTGCTATTTTTTGTCTTGAATACGGATACTGCCGGTTCATAAAAGAAACTTCTTTAGAATCCAGTCGGATTTGAGTTCTCATTCTTCGTATGCCAAAAATATCCCTGAATTTTAAAATCTTATCTGCCACTCCAATATACATGGCGGGCGACCAATCATGGGCATGAGGATCAAACTTATTCTTCTTAACGAATTTTGCATTCATAAAGTTGCGATAAATCTTCATGAGCTGAATCTTTTCTAATAGAGCTGCTTCATGTTTTTGAAACGAGATCGTTTCTCTATGTTGAGAAGAAAAAAAATGACGATAAAGATTATGCAGACGATTGATCGGAAACAACGGATTTGAGGGGTCACGTCTGACCGTGGAGTGAATCGTCTGATGATTCATCTTAAAATCAAAACTTTTAA
>Ga0247843_1003223_pt1 | contig 27396 bp, 25 predicted proteins | sample LaCruzMarch2017__FD_192420 | JGI IMG/M metagenome (GOLD analysis project Ga0247843, IMG submission 192420) | Freshwater microbial communities from meromictic Lake La Cruz, Castile-La Mancha, Spain - LaCruzMarch2017_8m | ecosystem: Environmental > Aquatic > Freshwater > Lake | place: Spain... | reverse complement strand
CAACAGAGTTGTCTAAATTCTCAACAGAGAGTTTAATCCACAGAAAAGCTCGATTTTTTGCTATTTAACACTTTTTGCGTATACGGAGAGACTAGCCTCAACACTTGTTATTCTTCCCCTACCATGGCCGTTATGGCGGACAGCTGATTTCAGGGCCTGTGGAGTTGCGACGCCTAGTCTGCTTTGGCCGCTTCATCCACATGGGCTATGTCATATGCACTTGGTTTGGAAAAAAAACCGTGGGAAGAGTGGTTGCGAGGCAACTGAAGATGATGATGATGATAATTAGTAATACATGACAATCAAATAGGTGTGGGGGAGGGACGACAAAGACGATGGACTACTACTACTACTACTACTGGGCGCGCGGGGATTAGAGCGTATTGGGGATGTCTTGTCATTGTTTGGGTGATGATTAGAATGACAACACTTATTATTCAATGGACGGGCCGATATTCGACACACACAACAACCAACCAAAAACAGTGTGGCGATAATGGAGGATAAACAGTGCCACCATACCAAGGAGTGTATGGATGAGGAGGGTATACCAAGGAGGATATAGATGAGGAGGGTTACGGGCGATGGCGACGATTTTTACTACTACTAATAATAATAATAATAATAATAAAATAGCGATTTTAAATTACTTTTTATTTAATATACCTTTTCCAAATGATATCGTTACCAAAACGATAGATCTTCAGCTCCCCAATGGCCGCGCCGCCTCTCGCTTTTACCCTCCATTACCGCCGACTGTTTCAGGTTGGTTGTTGTGTGAATCCTCGTCGAATGGCGGCTGTCTAATGCAGTGTCATCATAATATTGCTCCGTTAATTGCTTTTTATTTAATATACCTCTTCCCGTCACCAAAACGATAGATCTTCACCTCCCCGATGGCCACGCCGCCTCTCCCTTTTACCCTCTATTACCGCCGACTGTTACTGGTTGGTTGTTGTGTGAGTCCTTGTCGAATGACGGCTGTCTAATGCAGTATCATCATCATATTATTGCTCCGTCATCCAACGGCGGCGAGGCGTGGGAACGAAGATTCCTCAGCTTCTACCGCAGCTACAAACACCAGAGCAAAATGGCGGTGCTGCGCGGATTGACGCGCTAATGCCGGCGTCAGCGGAAGGATTTAAGTAGTGGCATGGTTGATGATTGGTCCGTCGCTAGGATGAACCGGCGGTTGGTTTGGCCATGGTGAATTGACGAGAAGAGAGAGTGTTTGTGAGTTGTGGGAAGAGTGAGTGATGATGAATGAGTTTTGTTAGGAAAAGCTCTGGTTAGTGTATTCCGCCCTGTACCAAACAAAACTGAAAAAATGCTAGCGTTCCCTAAGGGGGCCTTTTCCCCTTACTAGGTAAGCAAACTTAAAGGGTTTCCCCCCCCTTAGGGCACCAAAATCCCACTTACCTTAGGCAGATGATTCATTGGGAGTATGGCGTTTCTTCATTCTAGCCATTTGTTCTGGAGTTGCTAGAGTCTTTGCTCGAAAAGGTGTGAAAGACGTAGCAGACTGTTGCTCATGCTGCTGTAACTGCTGGGGTGGAAATAATTGATGTGCCAGTTGCAGATTCTGCTGTTGCTGAGGCTGTTGGACCAACACTTGTGACAAGTGTTGCTGGGACTGAAGCTGTTGCTGGGCTAGTTGTTGCTGCTGTTCCAACTGGATCTGTTGATGGGACTGGGACTGTTGATGGGACAGTTGAGTAATTGAAGCTGTTGTGGCTGGAATTGGGACTATGGCTGGGACTGTTGATGAGACAACTGCAATTGCTGTTCTTGTGACTTGTGCTGAGATTGATGTTGCGACTGCTGTATTGGAGATATCACTTGATTTGCTGTAACTGAGACATCCGCGAGTGCAATGTCAGGTGCTGGGGCTGTTGTTGCAGCCATGTTTGAAAGTGTTGGTAGGACAAATGATCTTGACAAAATGCCTTCCAGCATTTCTACTGGACACACCAAGTCATACTTTCCACGAAGGATTGGCCCTGAAATTGGCATCTTCCGAGCAGTTGTAAATATTAAATTTATTCATCCTGAAGTGACTGTCAATTGACTTGTGCTTCTTCCCAGCAACAAAACCACATTTGTTACAATATTTGGCAATATATTCATCACTAGACATAGCATCAAGGTTGGGGAATGTCTGCAATAATAAATTACGTGCCAGTGTTGGATTATTTTTGATAGCTTCATGCATTCCTTTCTGACTATCAAGCACTTGATTAGCAATAGAGGAGCAGTTGAGGTTGCTTGGATCTGGATGAGAGCAGCTGGTGAAATGAGTTGCAATCTGTTTGTATGATGCCATAAAAAGAGACGTGCCCCTTCTTACAACCTTAGAATTACAATCTTCACAAACAATCCCAACAAGTAACCCTCGAATCTTATGTGGTCTTTCACTAACATTGACCAGTGGAACTTTAGCTTTGCGTTTATTTCCTTGTTTTATAGGTGGAGGAGGGGTGTGCATTGATTGGCTGTTTCTGCCCTTGTCTACTATCATATCACTTTCATCCTCCTCCTGAGATGACTGTGATAAATCAACCATGATGGTCAACCCCCTTCCACAGCAGACAGCAGCAATGTCTCCTGTTGTTGTTGTCTAATACTATTAATGCCCTCCTCAATAGATAATGTTATTATTTCACAATGGAAACCCCTAATGGATGATAATGCATATGTCAACAAAATAAATGATTAATGGATAAGTGTCAATTATAGGAAAGGAAATGAAAAGACAAGGAATGGACATACCTTCCTCACCTGCCTGGACTTAAATAACAAATGCTGTGCTAAAATGAAGTCTATGCCGATGGGATGATTATGCAGGGAGGAGGGAGGTGCTGTTGTGGATTTATTGATTCAACGTCAACAAGGATGTGGGATTTATTGCTAGTGCAAGAACGACAAGGACGTGCTGCCAGTAAATATAATATCAGGCGTGGGGAATGTGGTTGATTGATGATGCTTCCCAGCAGCAGGGAGGAGGGAGGTGCTGGGGTAGATTAATTGATTTTGCGACGACGTAAATGAGAATGGATCTTGCGACGACGACGTGATTTTATTGCTGGCAATCATAGATTTAGGGTTAGGTAAATCTTCAACAGAGTTGTCTAAATTCTCAACAGAGAGTTTAATCCACAGAAAAGCTCGATTTTTTGCTATTTAACACTTTTTGCATATACGGAGAGACTAGCCTCAACACTTGTTCTTCTTCCCCTACCATGGCCGTTATGGCGGACAGCTGATTTCAGGGCCTGTGGCGTTGCAAATCCTAGACCACTTGGCGCCGCTTCATCCACACATCATGGGCGATGCCATATGCGCTTGGCTTGGACAAAAAACCGTGGGAAGAGTGGTTGCGTCAATGAAAGGCAACCGATGATGATGATGATGATGATGATAATTAGTAATACATGACAATCAAATAGGTGTGGGGGAGGGATGACAAAGACGATGGACTACTACTACTACTACTGGGCGCGCGGGGATTAGAGCGTATTGGGGATGTCTTATCATCGTGTCAGGTGATGACTAGAATGACAACACATATTATTCGACGGCATTAGAGCCATTTGACGAGAGGACACACACAACAACCAACCAGAAACAGTGGGGCGATAATGGAGGATAAATAGTGACACCATACCAAGGAGGGTATAGATGAGGAGGGTTATGGGCGATGGCAATGATATGACGACTCTACTACACTACTACTCTAATGATAATAACAATAATAAATATTGATTTTATCTTATTTTTTATTTAATATACCTCTTCCAAATATATCGTCACCAAAACGATAAATCTTCCCCTCCCTGATGGTCGCACCACTTCTCCCTTCTCACCTCCATTATCGTCACCAGTTTCTGGTTGGTTGTTGTGTGAGTCCTCAGCAAATGGCGGCTGTCTAATGCCATTGCATAATATATTTGTAATTATTTGAATGAATACCGCCGTTATGCAATCTGAGCCCATGCAATACAAACGACGACGACAATGACGCTGACATACGGTATCATAGTTGATTGTTGCATTGTGCTGCCTTATCGCGCGTGTGTCCTTGCAATGCCATCCATCCATGTCCATTAATCCTCGTTATATTATTTGCCCCCCGGATAGATAATTTTTCCTATCCTTGCCGATTATTTGATTGTTGTATACCCAATAAGGAGTTACGTCTGGCCATTGTAGCCTAACGTAGATATACTGGCCTGCAACTCTGCTTCCATCGTTGTTTTTGTTGTTGTCCTGGACAGAAAAACACATCATCATATTATTGCTCCGTCATCAAAGGCGGCGAGACGTGGGAATGAAGATTCCTCAGCTTCTACCGCAGCTACAAACTCCAGAGCAAAATGGCGGTGCTGCGCAGATTGACGCGCTAATGACGGCGTCGGCGGAAGGATTTAAGTAGTGGTCTAGTGGATGACTGGTCCGTCATAGGATGAACTGGCGGCTGGTTTGCCCATGGTGGAATTGACGAGAGGAGAGAGTTTTGTGAGATGTGGGAAGAGCAACGTGGGAATTAGTAGTCCCTTAAGGCGATTAGTGTGTTAGAATTGGTCCCTTAAGGCTGGCCTTAAGGGGGCGACTGGGTACCTTAAGGTTGTGTCCAGAGGCGATTGGCAAAAACATCAATATCGTAGTTTCGTACCTTTTTTGCATACCTTGGTACTCTACCCTTACCAGAGGCGAAAATCGATTGGCCAAAATTCAAATCTTAGATTCGTACCTTTTTGACATACCTTTAGAATTTGGCGGGTTAAAATGCAACAGCCAGCCAACAAACATTCTTCTGCCTTTCTCTTCTCTCGGAAGTTTCCTTTTTTTCATATTTAGTTCCTACGTATATAAGATACCTTAGGCGGAAAACCGTTGTTCGAAATGAAAATCTGGTTGGCGGGGCAGGGGATGATTTCATAAGGTACGATAAATTTTCATGTACAGCTACGATTCTACCCCTGGCAAGTGCTATGACGCACAGACGCCAAAACATACGAAAAAAAGGTACGAAACTATGATATTATGTTTTGACCACCCGCCTCTGGACACAACCTAAGGCCAAAAACCAGCATTTACCTTAGGCAGCATCTGCCAGGACTTGTTCATGATGAATGGGAGGACTTTATTATGGAGCATGGCCATGGCATGGCCTATCAGATATTGCACAAAAGATTGGACAAACTAAGTTTGATCTTTACTTCCTCATCCATGGAAGTTTATCAGGCAGGAGGAGCTACCATACACTTCGAATCGGCAATAATGCAACCAATAGCCGAATTGGACAGTGTCGAAGTCAATTATTGGGTTCAGAGTCAATTGTGTGATAACACTGTTAGTTAGGAATTGTGTGTCTAAATCTAAATACTGTTTTATGTTCTTATAATTGAGGCCCCCCATTCCCTTCATAATCATAGCAGGCCTTGCTTATACATATATAATGCAATTCAGCAGCTGCAAAAGAGGCTACAGGTCATAAGGATGCCACCACACCCTGATTTATGCCATCTGGGACCTGAGAGTGGATGTTGTTGGTATAGGAGGTGGATCTCTCTTAGTTCTTATGATTAAGGCCCCCCACACCTGCCATACTCATAGCAGGTCTTCTTTATACATATATAATGCAATTCAGAACCTGCGACAGTGGCTACATGTCATAAAGGATGCAGCCCCATACCTGTAATGGCAAGGACTATGGTCTATCATGTGTATCATAGTATCTGAGTACAAATCAACACACTGTCATGACTGTAGAGGGTACCGACCACTTCAGACTGGATCTAACATTACTCTAATATTATAGGAGGTATCTGATCACTTTCTACTATGGTCAAATGTCATATGGTCGCATCACCACACCAATACCCACCCCACTCAGTACTGTGGAGCCACTGTAAATGAAATTAGTTGAATTTTTTTACTGATGCACAAGTTAGTCTTTGCTGGGCATTTTCGGAACTTAGCTCTGTTAGTACCTTCCATGGCATGTGCAAAAAATGCCCAGCAGTGGGGTATTGCTGTTTGTGGTGGAAATGGATTCTATGGGGACATAGCCATTTTTGGAAAATTCGAATGTTTGTGGTCAAACACCTACCCGGAACGAGGCGAAGCTCCTATCGGCTTCTAACCTGTTCCGTCAGGTGGTGATGTATTCAAGCGTTGATTTGAATCACAAGAAAAGCCGAGCCGAAACACTTTCTCTCCGCATGTCCGAAAACAGCCAACAAAAAACCCAACACATGAAAGAATCGGCGTCGAAGTCATGGACTTTTGCGTACCCAACTCACAACGGTGTTCAGCATTTCAGATATTCGGTATTGCATTGGGGGATGGCGAGCACGTTGTTGTCCATTCACTTCTTCTTTATTTTTAGGCGATGACTACTCGGCAATATGCTAGCGATGATGGTCGCAACAACGCCAACTTCCGCGACCTACGCGACGCGTGGGAGGTCAAGTCGAGCTCGTCCACGTCGACGCAAAAGGCCGGCAATTGCGATGCCGACAACCGACGCCGTCGACAGCTGCGACAGGACGAGATATACTCGCTCAAGCAGAACCTAAGCTGGGATCGCGAGCAGACGCCGATTCTGGCGTGGCAGCGATTGTTCGAAGAGGAGGGGGGACACGGAGGTCGGTATTGCAGCAGCATCGACGAGGGTAGCGACGATGAAGATGAAGCATATATGCAATCCCATCGTGACAGCAGTGCTGCTTCGTCGCAGTCGTCAGCAACGGAGCCCTGGGGAACGAACCCCAAAGACATCGAGGAGGAAGCTAAGCGGAAGCTCCTCGCTTTCCTGTCGAAACCTGAAAAAATGAATTGGGAAGACCTCGTCAGAAGCCTCGCTTCAGAAAAGATGGAGAAGAAGAGTAGAAAGAGCGGTAGATCGCGGTCGTCGTCGATCGAGCCACCAGCGGCGCCAATGTTAAACAAAATCATCACTGTCTTCACACCCGCGGGCAGTTTTGACGATGGCATTAGCGAGATGGATTGCAATGAGAATGCTGACCGGCTTAGCAAGAAAGAGAGGAAGAAGAGGGATCGATTGGAAACTATGATTGAGGGTGTGGTTATGGGCCAGATCTCTGTGGATGTTGGTGATTCGTTCCTGAGGAAGGTTGGTGACCGAATTGTACACGTAGAAGAGACGTCTCTAGATACAGGCGATGTCGACGAAGACAACGCCAATCAAGAAACCGACTACCGCAATAGATGTGCAACTACTGAGTCATCATCTATACATATCATGTCAAAGGGTAATCGAGACATCATCGTCGAAGCTCCTTCTCTGACGACTCCTCTGGCCAGTAACATCGCCATGAAATCGGTGTCCACCAAACTTCAGAATCATGGCAGCCATGCCTCCGAATTCAGTAGTGGTGACGCCATCGAGAACAGGAGCTATAATCATATTTCATCTCCACCCAAGAGGAAATCTCTCTCCAAGCTAAGTTCAACATTCGCGCCATTCCGAACGGGGTTTGGGAATAGTGGAGCCAAGTGCAATGCATCAAACCTATCAAGTCTTGGTACTCCACACACGACACCAATGTCGATCAGTAGCAGGAGCACCGACAACAGCGGTAGTGACTCTGAGCGCAGCACGCCCATTGTGGTCATCCGCCCTGCAGCAACAGAGACGGTGCATCACCACCATCATTATCATCATCACGTAACTCCAGATGTCCAGGACAAGAAGAAGAAGAACGACAGCCTGCCGAGATCGTGGCGCAGCCACCCTTCTCCTCCTGCTCCACCACAACAACCACCATTGGTACCATCCAAGGTATACTCTCAGGGTCCATCCAAGGTATACTCTCAGGGTCACAATAGACCGTCCATGTTGATCCCACCACCACTAATGTCAACCGATGCGTGCCCAAGTCCTACCCGGAGTACCAACACTAGCAGTAGCAGCAGTTGTTCCGGAGGTGGCTGGAGCAGTGCCACGACTGATAGTGTCTCGCCACCAAGTAGTGATGTGCCTTTACATCGTGTCGGCATAGCTCCACGAATCATGTCTTCATCTGGAGCTGAGGCGATACGACAGGCACGTGCCAATTCCACCTGTGTTGACTCACCGGACAAAGGCGGCAGTCGTAAAATAGTGCTTAGTAGAAAGAGCAAAGGCACGATACCTGCCGAAGTTTCAAACAGGAATGTCGCAGTCGTCTTCCCACCTGCATCACACCCACCTGCATCACGAGCCAGTGAAAGTGATGTGGATTACGCTGAATTGGTGTATGGTGCAATAGGCAAAGCTTGCTCAGCAGCCACAGGCGACGACTTTGCAGTAATTGAGAAGGAGAACTGTACTCGTGTTGTCAACAGTATGAATGGTAGCTCTACTACCATATCAATTGAACATTCGGCGAGGAAAGATGTTGATACCAGTCAAAATGTAATGTGTACCTCCTCCACTACAACCACCACCACAAGAACCGTTACAACAAATACAATGGTGGCATGTCGTACCTTCAATACGTCTTCGTCATCAGTTGAAGTGTTACCGATATTGATTCGACCTGAAACATTAGCATTCAACGAAGTTCGTGCATCGTGTTGGCAGGTGACACGTCATCGCATGTTCAAGACGAGGGGAGAATTTTAGAGAAGAAAATGAAATGATGTCCTGTGCTTGTATTGCAGTTGTTGTTGTAAAAGTAGAAATAGATACTATGAAACATGATTATGGATACACTTTTCTTGCACTGACAATTCCATAACGATATTCCATAGGTGAGAGTTGGAGAGAGCTATTAGAAAGAGGAAGGTATCCTCAGGCAAACACTTCCATCCATGATCGTGGGGAGAATTCTAAATCCTTCTCTTTTGCTCTTTTTCTTTGCTTGAGGGTCCCGTGGTGAGATGGTTCATGTCACGATGGTCAAATTCATCGTCATGATATTAGCCTCGGCATGCGCTTTAGCTGCTGGCGCCGACACTGCCCGTGTCAGCTTGAAACTACGCGGCGGAAGTGAAGAGGAAGGAGGAGAAGGAGAAGGAGGAGTCAACGTCCAGGTCTCGGTCGGGAAGGTGATCGAAGCCGACCGCGAGCTCTTGTCTGGCGGCTGGTGCAGTGGCCACATTGATCAGAACGATCAGCACGAATTAACCTTGCCATTTAACGAGGATCATGACTGGCTGCCCTATTCTGGTAAATACTATCGTGTCATTCGAGCTGGAGCACTGTGTGACCCTTCTGATTCCCCCAGTGGCCCGATTACCAATGATCAATGCCAAAGCGGAACAGGCACTCAGTGCTTGCCCATAGGGAATGGCCTCAAGTGCTGCGTCATACCCCAGGGTGGAGCATGCAAAAGCGGTGCGGATTACTGCCAGCCTCCGAAAAAGTGCGTCAATGGGAAGTGTGCTATCCCTGCCCCACCTCCACCAGCTCCTAAGCCAATGCCCACACAGAGAAGGATCCCAACCTACATCCCAGCTGGAGGTACCTGTATTGTTGGTGGAACACCTTGTATCACCGGCTATAGCTGCGTCAATGCAATTTGTATCATCAGGCAAAGTGTGCCGATGCCTACTTGTGGGGTGAGTTTGAATATCTTCTTTTAATTTCCAATCAAGCTTATTATTCTCATATTGGTTGGTTCGTACATTCTCGCCAACAATCAGTGCACTGTTAACTGCAACTGCTACAATAACGATTGTGGAGGATGGTAAATCCTGATTTCTATTCTTGTCTGACTTCAGGTACCTAGCTTGTCTAATATTACCCCCTTTTGTTTGACACACAGCACTGCAAACTGCAATTGTTACGGTGAATATTGTTGCATGCCAAACTGTGGGTCTGGTTGTCATTATAACGGTGGAGAGGGTGGACAGTGTCCGCTTGGTTTTCATTGCCCCCCTGCCGATGAAGCTGTCGATGTCTTTGGCGCTGGGGCACTGTACATTGCAAGGTACGGCGACGGGAATCTCAATGCACTAAGTGAGGAGGTACTCTCTGAGAAATAGGAAATGAACAAAAGGAAAACGATGTTGTTCCTGTGTGCATATCAATTAGCGAAACATCTCCAAAGTGGGCTGACACATCCTCTCTCATTCGAGTTTTAATCGTTTATATGAAGCATTTCAATGAACTACTACAGAAGATATTCATTAAACCTTGAAATGACTACAGTTTTTATCTCTAAATAAATTAGTAATACAATAATCGTAAACTTTTAACTGCCAAACAGTGAATGATAAGTCAATATTATATCGACCCATAGTTGCCTGTTGGTGCCAACAACTGCATTTCAGCTCCAACTAATGCAATTCCAGCTCTAGAGGCCATGACACTCCTTCGACCAAATCTCATTCCCAGCACGAAGGACAATACTGCGATAAGAAATGCAATCGCAGCAAGAACGAGAGTCCAGTTTGACATTATCATCACCCCAAAAGAATCGTTTGACGAGGGTAATATCGCCGCCAATGTCAATGTGGAGATCGATACCTTCGCGTCGATATCAACAGCAGATGACGGCTTAAATATTGAGTCTTCTGGTAAGTGCCAGGCGGAATAACTGACCAAAGGTTTATCATAAAAGCTCTCGCCTTTTAGGAAGCGGATCATCATGTCGAGCGCGGGTCCAGGTTGGTTGTATGGCACCATGTGCCCGGCGTTGTACACAGATAGCAAATTTAACTTTTTGTACTGCTTTGTATAACCAGCAGGATAGCCCTTATATAACCACAACCCTCGTTCTGCCTCAGTCCATGCATTCCTAGTCTTTGTTGCAATGCCATTGCTTGGTGCCGGGTCCATCGTTCCTGTCCAAACCATCTTCGCCAATGAGTCGTCAGTGCCCTGTGTATTGCAAATCATATCACGATCACCACTGTAAATCAGTACTGCGATCCCTGCATCATCAAGTAGTTCGGCAATGTATGGAGTAACATCCCACGGCTTGTCATTGTCCATAAAGTTTGGTGATGCTGTAAGATTATTTGGATCGGTACTAACCCAAGTAGGATCAATTTCAGGTATACATGATTCCCAATAATGTCCGGCCGACTTGCGTCGATGCATTGGGATGTTAAGTGCCTCTTGTACCTTAAGATTGTTAAAAAAAATTCCTACGGTGCCATTCGCATCATCAGCAGCGTATACATCCCATGTGGAGTATTCGTATATGTTTGGACCACTGTCGAAGGGGGCAGGTAATGTATCAGCCCCGGCAGCACCCAGCATATTGTCAAAGATACCACAATCACCACGTAATGTGAAAGAATGGAAAGGTTCAGGCTCGACACCTGGTCCATAGTTACCGGACTTTAAATTATTCATACATCGTTTCCATTCACTCTTGAAGAAATCCTTCGTACCCATATCAATTAGACCATGCCAATATGCCCAATCGGGGATTGCCGCACTTTGTGTAATGGCATCGATCTTACCATTACCAATAGCAATCCCATACAGAGGTACGATGAAACGCGGTGTGCCATCGTGATTGAGTAGGAGAGCCTTGTTATTGAGATAGATTCCGCGTGCGACACTGGGGATGTACGTTCCTGCATAGCTCTCGCCCACAAGTGTCAGTGCATGTGTAGTCATATCAAGCTTGGGGTCGTATTTGGAATTCTGATTGAATGATGATAGATAGAAGATAATCATCGATGAGTGTAAGTATGATTGAGAAAACAAGTAAGAATAATGCAAACTAAGCTCTCGGCTCATAATGTAAAGAAAACTTTCACTTGCGTTTGTCTCATGGCCATTAAATACTCGAAAAAAGTTCTGTAAGAATGCATCAAAGTCGGCAGCAATATCATCCTCGTGACTTGGTTGTGGTGTACCGTTCGTTGCCTCACTAAATCCCACACCTGTAAAGGAAGAAGAAGCAGAGGTAAGTGCACCTGTGCGGCTATCCCATAGAAATAACAGTAACGCCCAAGAGTGCATTCTCTTACCAATGGGTTGCTCGACGTACAGCATGACAGTAGCCACAGTCCATCCAAACTTGTTATATGTCAAGGGAGTATCTGCATCCTCACAACACCACCCAGCAGGATTGAGTGGCAGCGTAATGGGTGAATTCTCAAACAATACACCACACCCTAGACTAGAACAGCCAGGTCCACCATTAAACCACGCACTCATCGTATTCTTGGCCTTGATCTCGTCAGGTACAAATAGCCAAAAGGTAAGATAACCAGTCCGTTCTCCGTCTGGGTTGGCACCATCAATTGTGGTGGATGCGTGATCCATGGGCAAGGAGCCGGCGTACATTCGACCAGGAAATTTATCAAATGCTTTCACGACCTTGTTGAGATTGTGATGCACACGAAAGTCGGCTGGAAAAAGTGGGAGGGTGCTATGATGCGACGACAGTGTGAAGGGCACCATCGAGCTAGCTACCAGCAGTAAAATCAGCCTCGAAGAGGATTGCAATCCCACCATGCTTCCGACGCCGCTACGAAACAGAGTCGAGCCGCAAAAAGATTCGCGTATGGTGGGGTTCCGAACCAAGTACTACATACATACCTTTCTCTAAAATTTACGTACATGTCAAAGTAAGCGTTGAGAGAGAAGAGCACTATTCTCTACCATCGGCAAAGCTACACAGCGAGGACAATGCCATTCCTCATTCCGCCTATGATCATCCCACCGCATGTGTACGCTGCGATCATGACAGGCTGTCGTATGGCGATCCCAGTAGTCGCCGGAGGCGGAGGAGCTGCTGCTCTGTCCATGGTGTTAGTTCGAAGTTTAATCCGTTCATTGTGGGACAATTTCCTGCCTGATTGGATCCGTCGTGGCGATGATGGCAGTGGCGGTGACGACGATGGAGCGAGCGCTGACGTTGATAGCGGTGAGGAGAAAGACGGCCGTGGAGATGAGGATGAAATGGCAAACTTGTCAGCGGTACTGCGCAAGCTCGACGGGCTCGTCAGAACGGGCAATGATCGACTTGGGAGTGAAAAGCGGACACGTCGACGAAGGGGTGTCGCGCAACGCTTCATTTGCGACAGGCAACATAGGCAGAGAATGATGGAAACACAATCTTCGAGGAGCAATGATAACGGCAATGACAATAACAATGACAGTAACAATAGTTCAAGTGAAGGCAACGACTTGGACGACGACAACAATGCAATTACTATACAACGACGACAGCATAACGTCTCACCATTAGAGTGGCATGCAGCATTATTAGCATATTGGCAGCTTTGCAATCAGTTGCGTGTGAGACATCCAGCATGGAGGGATGACATATATTTGAATCAATGTGCTTGTAAATTGAATAATATGAATTCATCATCTGATTCAATCAATAATAATGATGATGATGGTGTTGCTGCTGCCGCTACTGATGCTATTACACCATCACAAATTAATGAATTACAAACCATGTTGCGGTATGCCACATGGGCATATGAACCAGACGATGACAATTTACGTTCCTATCTACAGGGAGGGTGTGGCAATCGTATAGTCGACGAGGAAAAGCGACGATGGATGGTTATTCAAGATTATGGCAGAAATAATGATAGTGATGGGTTTGAACTACTTATTCATCGAACTACTAATTTTGTCATTGATGACGACAACGTAAATGGTGATATCGATGTGACTACGACGACGAAGAAAAAGAGCATCAATAACAGCAAGAAGAAGAAACGACAACGAAAGCCACCAGGTCGTGTGGGGTATTACGTTGCCATCTCTCACACCAAACAACAACTCATAATTGGGATGAAGGGAACATCGACTCTTGAGGATTTACTAACCGATTGTTGTGGCAAAGCAGTACGAGTAGATTTAGACAATGATCCACATTGGACATTGTCATCTAGTGAACACAACGTTCTATTGTTCCCATCATCTTCCGTGGTAACCATGACTGAAAAACAATCATTAGTCCAGTCATTGCCAGAGATTGAACCTTCGTTAACAATGGAAGATCATGGAGTTGAGGCCGAGACGAACCGTTCACACAAACTACGGGGTGTACATGAGGGTATTTTGCATTGCGCACGTGTTCTACTTGCTGAGATTTCTTCACTAATTGAGGAGTATGCAATAAATCAAGAGTATGATGTAATTTGTGTTGGTCATAGTCTTGGTGGCGGTACTGCGATACTATTGGCAGTGTTGCTACGTGGAAAGTATCCATCGACGAATAAGGAACGCGTCAGAGCATTTGCATTCGCGCCTCCACCTGTCTTGGATCGATCTACAAGTTTGGCATGTCGTCATTACGTAACCTCAGTCGTTAATAATACAGATATTGTTCCTCGATCTTCGTTGACAAATCTAGACGCGTTCCTCACCATACTAGAGACAATTAGTTTTTGTCTTTCGGAGATGGGTATGAATCCTTATGCCAACAACAGTATGTCGTTTGCATCATCAATAATTGCCCTTCTACGCAAATTATACGAGGGTGTCGAGGGTGAATTGATACTGACACCAAGTGAAGTGCACCAATTATGGGAAGAGGCAATGGCTGACTCATCACTTGGAGATGGTGAGATTGATGATTGCTACTGGGATGAGGAATTTGGTCATCATCTCTTTGTGCCAGGAAGGCTGTTATTGATGTATGAGTCAAGGTCGATGACAAATGAAGTACCGAATGAGGATTTGACATTGGAAGCAGATATGTCAGGCTTTTACACCAACGCGAGCAGCAAGAGTGAAACAGTTGATGTGCCTGCATTCAACGCAATATGGACTGACGGTACTGTGCTGGCACTTAGAGGATTTGACATTGGCGCGGGTGGGCGTCTGGTTATAGATCACCTCACTTTATCGTACCAAGAATCATTTAGTAAAATAATATGCAGCTCACATGATTAGTAAAAAGGCAGAATATAAAGCTAATGATAACTTTTGATCATATTACACATTCTATATGTCTAATTCTAGTACAAGCACAACATTCTCTAAAGATAATCTTCATCGTCATCAAAATTCATTTCCTCGTCAGCTAATTGATTGTTCTCATCATTTCTCTTGCGACGACAGCAAAACTTGAAAGTAGGTGCTGATCTCTCAACAGCAACCATCGATGGTTTCTTTCTTGTCTTCCGTCGTCTGGCTACAATCCCCACAAAACCAAATACAACAAACGCAGCAACTATCGACGCCACGGCAATGGGTAAAATGTTAATCGAATCAGTAGATCCTTCACTGTTGTTTAGCAGCAGTTCCCCAGTCTCTCCAGACTCGGCTCCACATATATTCGATTCGAAGGATTCACAAACGCCATTGCAACCCATCGTACCATCCACAAGGCAGTTGGCATCCTTGGCCTCCATGAAGACATCGACGCATGTAACGGCAGAACCATAACTTCCAGCTGTGTTTTGAAGACCATAGTTAGCCATGTTACGGATTGATGAGCCATCTTGTACAAATATCGTTCCCGGGGCCATACTCGATGCCGAAGTAAAGCAACTATCACGTATTTCCGAATTGCCATAATTAGTCACCACAATATCCCCACCCATGCCGGAATTTTCGTTAAACCGGCTCTTTTGCACTGTTAGCATACCACCAATGTTTGTTATTGATCCAAAGGTTAGTTCATTATTAGCAAATACACAATTGCTGACATCAACAGACATGGCAGCAGTTGGCGTGTTGGATGATAAATATGTCAAAATATCCAAGGGTCCATTCACAGGTATGCTCATGATGTCATTATTATGAATCAGTATTGCACTCGAACCCTTATTCTTCATCCAATCACAAGAACGCATAGTCAAAGTTGCACCCATTTTGCCGAGGGCCATTATGCTTGACCCCGTTGCTCCTGACATGATCAATCGTTCCAACACTACTCCCCTGGGCATACCAACAATGTGAAAGTGTGAAAATCCACCAGAAATTACACAATTCGTATCATTTGTTGTGGTCCCACACTGTATACTAATGTTATCTGAATCAATAATGACTGGTGTTGATGTGGCAATAAGGGTCGACCCAGGACATATAATGTAGTCACGTTTGTTAACTGATGGTTGACGATTATGAACGGCAACGACGAGATCATCCCAGTCTGAAAAGCAATAGTCCTCAACTTGTTCCAAGTCATCACCAACGTTTGTAGCAAATGCACATGATTGAAGTGTACTGCACATACCTCCAGCATTGATGCCAACGCAACCCTTCGATGCGATAACATTATTGAAATTTGTTCCCATTGTGGCCACTGTGACACAATTGTTAGTATTCTCTTCCAAAGCAAAGTCTGAATCTAAAACAATGCTACCTTTACCATGTACATTGTTACCCGAGAATTCCGTAGATGCCATTGCCACACTGCCATGCTCAGACTGAATCATCGAATCAGCAGTATTGTTAAGGAAGGAGCAGTGAGACAGTTGGAGACGACCGCCGTAATTATTGATAATAGATGTGTTGACTGTTTCAGTTGTGAATGACGTGTTGCCAACAAAGAGATGAATCGAGTGTGATGATGACTGCAGGTGTCTACTACCTCCATGTAGCTGACGACGATGATGATGATGATGACGATGATTACCATTGTTTAGCAAGTCATCGAGTATCATTGAATTCTCTTTATCCACTGAGGTTAGTGTTTCTTGGTAGTGTGAAGAGAATAGTATTGTTGCATTACCTTTTCCACCACTAAACAAACAATTTTCGACGGTAATTGTTGAGCGTAGCGAGACATCTTTCATCTCCAACGATCGAATTGTTGCTAAGTCGTCTAAACCGTTATTATGTGACTTGTCCATCACCACGATACTGTTACCACTACTACCACCAGTAGCAGCCAACAGACCACGCTGTCCTTGATTATCAACATTGAACTCAGTCAATTGCTCAACACTAGTGCCAGATTCATAGTCGACAGGAAGAGTCGTCTGAAAGGGACTATATGCCATCGTCGCCGATGTAGCTGTCATAGATGCCGATGATGCCTCCTCATACTCTTCAGTTGCAGCAGCAGAGGGTTTATTGAAATAATCATCATTCGTAACATCATTCATGCTGGTGGTGGCAAGCGTTGTGGGCATTGACGATGTTGCATACTCCAACAACTGTGTCGTATCCTCGGCATTGTTATAATCAACATTGTTATAGCCCTCTGTCTTGTTGCCGCCTACAATGAATTCTTCTTCGTCTTTGTCCAAGGAGGATAGTATACCATCAGTCGTCACAACTTCTTCAATATTGTAGTAGTCACTGACATTATACTCGTCTATTATAGTAGCAGCCGTAGTAGAGGTAGTATTGTACAAACCATTAATAATCATTGTTGCATTACCAATATTATTTATCCATGTACAATCTTTAAATGTGATATCTCCACGCGGATCATTCATTAGTATTGATGAATGTTGAGCACCTTGGAATGAAATCCCTGATATAGTAATTGGATACCCATAGTTGCTGGTGGTACTGCTGCTTTGATCATTGCTGCCATCAATCACTGTTGTTACTACTTCTTCTTCTACTATCCCTTGATTGTCAATTACTAATGAATCATTATTAGCATTATTATTGGTAGCAGTAGTTTGTAAGACATGCTTTATTAGAATATGAACATATCCGCCACTAATAATACAGTTACTGCTAGCAGCACTACTGCTACCATCAACAATGTTTACTATTCCATCATCATTTCCAATATTAATATTATCTACGACTATTATTGGTCGTGGTGGTGGTGGTTGAAGACATCCAATTTCGATAATATGACGTACAGGTGTTTCAATTTCTATTATACTCTCCTTTGTAAATGATAATTGAGTATTAGGACAGATTGGAAACACTACCTTGTTTGTAGGTTGTTGTTGCTGCTGCTGGGGTATGGTTGTTGATGGGAACGTTGTATTATTAATAATGGCAGTGGAGGTGGCGTTGGAGTCTATAACGGTTGTAGAAGAGTTGAACACTGGTAATATAACAACATTATTTGATGGCGCAGGCAGTATGGTTGTAGTAGTACTACTATCAGGCGGGGAGGAGGGTTCCAATATGATGCTACTATCACCGGTGTTTACAACCATTGAGGTTTCTGTTGCTGCTGTAGCAGCTGTTGTAGCGGTTGTTGATGTTGTGTCAAGAGACGATTCGTCCAATATCGTCGTCGTTGGCCATTGTGTGATTCCCATTGTATCGAACTCATCAGTCGGACCAGTTGTTTCTCCCCCCCCGACTATAGTATTTGCTGTTGATGTTGTTATTGTTGTTATTGTTGTTGGTACTGTTCCAACATCAGTAGCAGTTGTTGCCGACAAAATTTCTTCTTTTGATATCACGGTTTCATCCTCCTGCACTTTTCGTTGCTGTTGCTGTTGCTGTTGTTGTTGTCGTTGTCGCCATCGTCGTTGATATTGCAGCTGTCGTCCATCTAGGTTGGCAAATTCATCCAAAGTATTATTATTATTCTCAAGAAGTGCAACTGCGGATGCTGCTGATTCACCAATTGCCATTGTTGTTGTATTGGTCCTGTTGTACGATGATGATGGTGGTGATGATGATGATGATGATGATGATGGTGATGATGGTGATGATGTGTTGTTGCTAATCAATATTGTTGATGATGGTGATGTTGATGGTGTTGATGTTGCTGCTCTAACTACTGTTGGTCTGAGTGAAGGCGGTGTTGGATTAGTGATCGTATTATTAACATTATTAGTTGCTGATGATGTTGGCTCGGCTGACTGTATTAATGATGGAGTTGACATTGTTGTTGTTGTTGTTATTTGTTCTGCTGAATGTTGATGGCTGCTATTGGTGTTATTTGCAGTTGCAGCCGCAGTGGTGGTATCTTCAACCGTGGTACCAATATTACTTTCGCTGCTACCATTGCTACTATTACTAATTCCATTAGTTGCTTGGTAATAGCCACGCATGTCTTGGATGAGCGCTTCCAAGGTAATATATCCTCGTAAATTCGAATTCTCATATCCCGGACAAGGCACAATGCGTGGATTGTAATTGTAATTGAGGTTATCATTATTATTCTCACCATGAACATCAACATCAATTGAGTCAACTGATTCTTCGACTGTGGCAGCAGTGCTGGTGGAATTGCTAGTAATGCCGTCGGACGCAGCAGCACCCGCCATACTACTCGACGTTGTGGATACGTTGCTCGTTGTTGTGGCGATGGATGCACTGCCATCATTCTCCTCACTCATCGACATTGACACCATTGACATCATTGACATTGAAAGCAACGCATTACCCTCACTCGGTCGACTACTCGGTTGCTGCGGCTGCGACTCGACCGCCGTGGGCATTGACATCGCCTTCTTGTATTTTCAGATAGGAGCTTTCTTGTAATAATTCGAATCGCTTTATAGCTACTATACTGTCACTCACTCGTTACATACGCATCGATCGATCGTATTAAACGGAGCGAGGCCATGGCACTGTTGAAATTGATCCCCGGACATTCAGAATGACCCACGAAAATGGGCGGGCTGAGATCAGGGGCAGTTGATTAGCTTCTCCTGCACACAGCGAGACATTGTATGGTGTCCTCCTCTTCCTCCATCGCTGCGGCGAAAAACAGTGATTGCAGTAACGGCGATGATGATGGCCTCTTGCTGATGCGACGACCACCACCGCTGTCGTCCGAGTCGTTGGCATTGATTCCCTCCTCGAACGGCAATATTATTTTGACAACCGCAACGGGTCGTGGCCAGACGAAGAAGAAGATGATGACGATCCTTCTATCGTCAATTTTGCTGGTGCTGATGGCGTGCATATTCTCCGTCGTCGACGAGTCCAATTCGTCAACGACGACGACGACGACGACGACGGGCGATTTAATGCTGTCATTGACCAATGACTTCGACTCGAAAAGCAGCGGCAGCAGCGGCAGCTCACGGACTTCCATTCATAGCAGCAGTCACGGCACTACCAGCAATCGCGAGATCATTCTCATGCCAGATATGATTGGGGACGAAATTGACAATAATGATCGTGATAATGACAATAATGACAAGTCGTCATCGTCGACTTCGTCAACATCATTTGCGCAAGTATTAGTCCCAGATGCCTACAAGCGCTGTTCCTACGTGGTCGATACGTTCGAACGTCGCAACGCCAACGTAAGCGACAAGAAGGCGCTCAAGGAAATGTACATGGCCCAAAGCGTCGACTATAATGTATTCTATCGTGCCACGGCAATCTTGTTTTGGTGGGACTTCGCGGCCGGGACGTGGGGAAAGGAGCAGCATCGATCGCTGAATTTGGACGACCTGGTCGAGCTGGGCCTTGCCACGTACGAAGATGGCATTACGCCCATGTCGCCATTCAGTACATGGACGTGGATAACCGGCGATCAACATTTGAGTAACTTCGGCGCATGGCGCAATCGAGGGGGAGAGGTCGTATATTCCGTCAATGATTTCGACGAGGCCGCCATATATGATTTTCATTTGGATATATTACGTATCGCCGTATCCATTTGCAATCACGGCGCCACGAATGGATTCCACGCCGATCAAATTAAAGAAGCATTGGAGGCATTTTTATTTACATATGTTGATACCGTCATCAAGTATGTGGGAGGCGATAAAGAATTGGAATATGAATTAACGCCAAGTACGAGCGTGGGCGCATTGCGAGATTTTTTATCGGAAGTCGCGGGACACGATTATGATTCCAGGACATTGAAAAAGTTCACAAAGCTAGGTATTGATGGTGAATTACGTTTTAGACGGGATGACAAGTCACGTCTTGTAAGTGTGGATAAGGAGATGGAAAACAAGATCCGTGCCGAGTTTACATCTACGCGATATGGTGCAAGTATGATGAAGATGGGGTGGCAAATACCTGGATGGGATGATTCAGTCTTTACGGTACTTGATGTGGCAAGTCGTGTTGGATCAGGTATTGGTTCATTCGGTGTTGATAGATTTTATGTGCTACTTAAGGGAGATAGGGGACCTGTGATATTGGATGTCAAGTATGAACCAACGTCGGCAGTTATGGAAATATTACAAACGAAGGCACCAGAAACGAAGGCATGGTATGACAATTTATTCAATCACGAGGCCGATCGTTCGGCGCAGGGTCAACGTCGACTTACATCCTACACTGACCCATATGTTGGATTTTTAATTATTGACAATAAACCATTTACGGTACGTGAACGTTCACCATACAAGGAGTCATTTGATCTTGATACATTGAAGAATCAACGTGAATTTAATGAGTTTATTGAACAAGTTGCCATTGCCACAGCTACAGCGCATACACGAGGTACTGTCTCGAAGTCGCCTGGCCAATTTAAACATGCAATCAAGTTGTTATTAGCAGGGCATCTCAAACGAGATCGTTGGAGCAAGCTTGTGACTAAAATTGCAATGGAGTACAGTAATCAAGTTCAGCTTGACTTTGAGTGTTTCGTGAAGTATGCCAATCAATACTTTTAAGTGATGAGTCAGACTTTCAGATCCTGTCCTACACACTCGAAATACTTAAATTCAATTGACTGTTAATGAGGACATATGCTGTAGTGAGCTGTTCATAAATTGACTATGATATGCAGATTACAAGCAACTTTGGTTTCTCATACACACCGAACAAATAATAAATGAATGATTTCATTCGATACACTCACAATTATTTTTTAGTGGAGATCAAAGTTTCAATGTGATACTTGTGGCTCGAACTACCAAAGATCTTGAAGACGTCGCTGGCGAATTGCAAACTCGGTACGGCATTTCGACGATGTATTTCTCGATCGATGCTGCCCAATGCAGCGAGACTCTTGTGGCTGATTTGATCCAACAGTTTGAAGACAAATCCATTGCATTTCTCGTCAATTCAGTGGGAATTCTCAATGAACGTCCCCTTTTTGTCGATGAGATGGAGTTCTCTCTGGCTCAGAGGATCATTCAGGTGAATTGTTCGTTCACGGTACTTCTTACCTCCAAAATGATCCCCTTGATAAGATTTCATACATCACAGAATAGCTGCAGAGGAGCCATTTTAAACGTTGGAAGTCTCACTTCCTCGTCACCCTCTGCCATGAATGCAACTTACGCCGCAACGAAATCCTTCAATGCCCAGTGGAGTCAATGTTTGGCCGCGGAGCTCCATCCCGAACCGATCGATGTCTTGTGTGTCCGACCAGGGTTGACAGCATCACGCATGTCGGGATTATCGAAACCTGGTGGTATTGTTGCGGATGCTGATGATTTTGCTAAATGTGCTCTTGGTATGTTGGGTCTGGGAGTATACGATATCTTGCCCTACCCACCTCATGCCTTTCTGGATTGGCTAGCCACAATTATCCCTGACACCGTCCAGGGATCGGCGACAAGGTCCATGAATTTGCAAAAAAGACAAGAAATGGACCTATAAACGAAGAAATACAGTGGATGACTCATAGATTGCTTATAATTTCCAAGGGGTATCCATGAAAACCACACATAGCCCATCACCTAACTTGAAAAATGGTTTTTCGTGATTTTGTATGTACGGGCCAACAAAGCAAGACCAGAGGATAGGTAAGTACGACTGGAGTCATTTTGTAAGGGCCAACAAAGCAAGACCAGAAGACAAATAATAATGACGACGATGGCAAAACGAACACAAGAAGGACAGAAACATAGAAAACAGCTCCATTTCCATGATGCGCAGTTACTTTCAATGGACGGTAGTAGTGGCACTCGTGCACATTCTCCTTGCACGATATGCCATTGTTGTCGATGCAGCATTAGGCCAGGCCGATGAGAAGCTTTATTTAGGTATGATAATTTAGGCTTTTCATTGTGTAGACTGCTGCGATCCACTTCAACATCTCATATCATTATTTCATATCATTATTTCACTCACTTCTACTTTCACGAATATGTGTACTAGACAACTTTAATGCGATGCAACAAGAAACATACGCAGTCGCCGCTGCTGACCTACCACTGTCTATGGATGATTGCAAAAATAGTGGTCAGATATCGACGCAGAGAGTCATAGTCTCAAGCACAAGCGGGATTGTCACTGCATCCCAAGTTGTTGCTCAATGCGGCATTGACTCCACATGTATTGTCCCATTTGGCACGACGCTACGTATGGTTGGTGCCAATCTCAACCTAGGGGCGCTCATAGTGCAAGGCGCTGTGGAGTGGTTTGATGATCTGCCTGCTGAACAGCGTTCGACATTTTTATGCAGTGGATATGTTGCTGTTGAGAACAATGGTATGTTTAAAATGGACGTCCAAAAAGGTAATGCTCACATCTACATCAAGGACAATGGTGCATTACATCCAGATTTACGTACTCGAGCCTTTGGTGGTGTTGCCAAGAGTACAGGTGACTACCCAATCATCGACATTACAGGGCGAGAGATGAAAAGGACATGGAGTTTGCTTTCTAAACCGATTGCAGTGGGTGATCAACAGATGACTCTTATGCACGATGCACATTTAATGAATTGGTGAGTGTTCAAATGACATACCAACTTGTACTTTTAGTCTTAACCATTAGTCATGGCGATTTCATCCATTGTACATACTCGCAGGCAAGTTGGTGACAGGATAGGCATATCTCCAACAGAAAAGAGAGCGACTGGATACGGAGAAGTCTTCACCATTGTCAGTATTGACTCAAAGGGATCGCTGACTCTCAACAAAGCAGCAAAGTACGTCCACGCTGTGTCATTTATAACATCCCATGATGGCAGTACAGGAGTCCCTGCCCTACGAAGCGCTGAGGTTGTCAACCTCTCACGGAACGTGGTAATCACTGGTGATGACTTCGTTCATGTCGGGTGTGATCCAAATTTACCCGAGGCAGTAGTGGGCGAGCAAACAAGCACATTTGGATGTCGATGCTCCGATTTTAGATCGAAGTGTACGGTAGGCATGCATACTGCCATGATGAATGGGGGGTCAGCAAGGATACAGAATACAAGGATCGAGCGATGTGGTCAGCGAGGTGAGTTGTTGTAGACGCCATACTCCTGCCCTTTCATTCTATTTGAAGAATTAACGGCTTGCATTTTCCCATAACGAATTTAGGTATTGAAGGGAAATATTGTCTCCATTTTCACATGCTGTCTGATTGTAAGACTTGCTTGTTTAAGAATAACGCTATCGAGGGGAGCCAACAGCGTGGGATCATCATCCATTCGACTCATTCCTCGATTGTTGAGGGCAATGTGCTGTACAATGTACGAGGTGCCGGTATCTATGTTGAAGACGGGAACGAGATGTACAACAAAGTGATGTATAACATTGTCATCTGTCCGCATCCGTTCGACCACAATGTCTTACACGGATGCACTATTCCAGGAACGAGCAATCGTATGGCAGACACGTCTGATAACCAAGCTGGAATCTTCTCTCTTGCTGCAACGAATTCACTTACTGGCAATCGTGTATCGAATTGTTTTAATGGTATGTTACTGTTTGCAGCCGGTTTTGGGAGAGGACCAAGCAACGGGAAAGTATGTCAGCCTGCAGCAAGGCTTGCTCGATATGAGGGCAACACCTTTCATGGAAACGGAAGGTTTGGAACGTATACGCTTGGTAAGAAGCATATTTCGCACATATGTTTGTAATACTACTAGGCTTGTATACATGCTTACCATTTGGCTTCTTTTACCTCTTAGGATCTAATTATCCCACAGCAACAGACCAATCTATACTTTCAAACGGCTACAACATAGATCAATCTCTATGTTCTGGATTCGACGAGCAAGGATATGCTAGGGGATTGTCGGCATCTTTTGTGCACCATCTTGACTAGTGAGGCTGAATAATTTTGTCATTACTCTCATATTCATTCTCAAATACCATTCTCACCCATACTTGTCTTTGTTATTACCTCTCTCCCCCTATGTGTAGCAACAATGCTTTTGTTGGGCATTACGATGCTGGAAATATTCAGGTGAGGCTCTTGACGGATAATAATTATTGCCCCTGATTTGTGTATTTTACATGACTTTCTCAAACTCTTGTTCAATGTTTCTCTCTTGCTTGAAGTACAATGGCCATCACAGCCATGACAACAACAATATTTTGTACTGGAAAGAAACTGTTAACTTCCACAATGGATGCAGTGCACATTTGACAGGCGGATCGTATTCGCAAGGTAATATGGCCCTTCCAGATCAAGCAACGTTTCTGATCGAGAATACTGTGTTTGGTCATGGCGTCTCGTTGGAGGCGAATCATCATTGTAACGTGGGTAGCACCGGAGTTCTTTGCTTCCCAACCTACATGTTTCACAATATTCAGTGGAAAAATACGGATCCCAACACGAAATGGGTCTGGTTTCAGGAACCACTGGCGAACCAACTCGCGAGTCAGAATTTTGGAGGTGTTTTCACGCTGTCACCACCAAATGCTCAATATGTGATGAGTGGTGGGGTGCTTGAGAACTCTATATTTCCTCCCAGCTTCGTTTCACTTGTATCGTCCAAGTTTTCATATCTTCTTGCGCTGCCTGGAGAGATCTGTGTTCTGAGTGAAGCCCATTACGGACAGAGGTACGATAAAGGGATACTTTGCAAGGTGCCACTTCGAGCGCTGAAAATCTATTCACGTGAGCTGAGACCAGAGAGCGCCCCAAATCTGAAAGTGGAGATGTGGTTTAACAAGGGTGGTAGATTAAACGGTTCCCCCAATAGCTCTCAAATCATCTACTTTCATCAAACAGGGAACACTCCAAAGCAGGGCTATGCTCTTCCGGTGATTCCATCCAAAGATCACTTTTATCGTTTGACACTCACATCCAATGAAGACATTCCATCTTCCTGGATTGTTGAGTTTAGTGATGCTGTTGTTGGTAACCGCTTTTCCATTGATTACATCAACCTATCATTGAACAATAGAGATTGTGGAGTTAACGGAACAGTGAACAGTCAGCATGATAGAAGATTCATGTGGTAAGTGTGTGAATATCAATCATACTGTACTATTATGTCATACCATACCGATTCATCTCCAACTCCTTGTCCTTGCACACCTCAACACGCTGACACCCCAAGGAGTGGCAACAAGTTCATGGACAGTGGTGCCTGGAGTAATACGGGCGCATGCGCTATGAATAATCCACAGGATTTACCAATAGTGAATTGCGACTCGATCAATGACGGGATATTGCAAGCAGAATTCTGTCCAGGGAAATGTAGTAATGTCTGTGATGAAATGACACAATATTGTGACTGTGGAAGTGAAGCCTGTGAGTACAAGCCAGGTTTTACGAATGCAGGAGTTGGTTTATGCAGTGCTGCCCGATGTGGAACACATGGCAAATGTGTCGCTCAGTATCTCGGAGGCGATATTCCAGTCACTTCAAATGCATGCATTTGTAATGATGGATGGTCTGGAGAATTATGCCAATTCAATCCCTGTCTCGGAAAGAGCTGCTCGGGCCATGGCAAATGCACTGCAACAAGTGATCAAGATGCTATATGTCTATGCGATGACGGATTCTCAGGAGAAAGCTGTCAGAATAGCTGTGATGGTATCTGTCAAGGCTCCTTTCCATATGGCTGTGCCCCACAAGTTGCAGGAGCTGTAAAGCTAGGTTGTACTAAAGATGGACATTGCAATTATCTCAACTATGGCGAGCAATATCCATGGCCTGGGTTCTGTACATACAAGGAAGCACTGACTCAATCCAATTGTTTATGTGGCAGCGAAAACGACTGCGAAGTAGCTTTATCTTGCAGCTCTAATGGCAGCTGCCCTGCTCCGCAGTACTTAACAGATGCCACGCCATGCAATTCTGTCCCTTTCGGAACATGTCAAAGTGGAATTTGTGTTGGCCCTTCACCAGTCAGTTCTGCTCCCACTACCAAGCCAATCCAACAGGTGAGATAATACTTTGAAATTGTAGTAGGAATTATGTTACATCGTCTTACCCATTCTTGGCCAGGTATCAATTCGACCCTCAACTTTGAGGCCCTCAACTTTGAGGCCAAAAACGTCACCAGGACCTACTCCCACTGGATCACTTACACACTGTGGGTGTAACTTATGCACCCAGGCAATTTGGGACACGCTTGCTACGGATGCTAGTGGGAGCTTCAGCTGTGGCGCAAGAATAACCTGGTTGCAATCAACCCAAGGAGGTACTCTCAGCGAGGTAGATGCGTGCAAAAAAGTTGCCACCGAGTTTCCAAGTGTTTGTCTTTGCAATTCAGTTTCGTGCGTAATGCAAATTCCAACGCAGCTGCCTACTTCTTTCCAACCAACAAGTCTTAAACCGACTGGTGTACCAAGCCTCATCCCAAGTGCGAATCCGTCAAAGCAACCAAGCCTCAATCCTGCAACATACAAGCCGACAAAGAAGCCCACGACATCCAAGCCGACAATGAAGCCTACGACATCCAGGCCGACAACAAAGCCGACAACATCCAAGCCGACAACCAAGCCGACAAAGAAGCCGACGACATCCAAGCCGACAACCAAGCC
>Ga0247843_1003219_pt1 | contig 27431 bp, 28 predicted proteins | sample LaCruzMarch2017__FD_192420 | JGI IMG/M metagenome (GOLD analysis project Ga0247843, IMG submission 192420) | Freshwater microbial communities from meromictic Lake La Cruz, Castile-La Mancha, Spain - LaCruzMarch2017_8m | ecosystem: Environmental > Aquatic > Freshwater > Lake | place: Spain... | reverse complement strand
CGGCAGCAAAAATGAACACTGCAAGCACCTCATCCTTCAAGTGAACAAGATTAATCCGGCCCTTCAATTTTACCATAAAAAAGGCATGTATATCCATGAAGAGGCGGTCTTCGATATTGGTCATGGCTTCGTGATGGACGACTATATCATGCGTCTAGATTGGTGAAAATTAGTACCTTCGCACCATGTTGAAAATAGACATGCACACGCACATTCTCCCGAAAACAATGCCCAATTGGACAGAGAAATTCGGATATGGAAAATTCATACACTTGGAATCGAATACCGATGGCTCAGCCAATATGATTCAAGGTGGGAACTTCTTTCGCAGGATCGTAGAAAATTGCTGGGATGAATCGTTACGGATTAAAGAATACGAACAATTTAACACACAAGTGCAAGTTGTTTGTACCATTCCGGTAATGTTCTCGTATTGGGCAAACCCTAAGGATTGTGCGGAATTATCACGATTTTTAAATGACCACATTGCTGAATTGGTTCAACAATACCCCAAAAATTACATCGGTTTAGGAACGATCCCAATGCAAGATACCGAGGAGGCCATTAAAGAATTAGAACGCATTAAAGCCCTTGGGTTAGTCGGCATTCAAATTGGATCTAACATCAACGATAAGAACCTGAGTGAAGACGAATTTTTTCACATATTTGAAGCCTGTAGTCGCCTTGGCCTAGCCGTTATGATTCACCCATGGCAGATGATGGGATTTGACAGCATGAATAAATATTGGCTGCCTTGGCTGGTTGGAATGCCCGCAGAAACCTCCAGAGCGGCATGCTCCATGATATTTGGCGGTGTACTTGAGCGCTTACCGAAGTTACGGGTATGTTTTTCCCACGCTGGCGGATCCTTTTTACCTACCCTCGGACGCATCGAACATGGATTCAATTGCAGGCCAGATTTGGTTGCAATAGACAATCCAGTGAATCCAAGGGAATATGTAGGTAAATTTTGGGTTGATAGCATTACGCATGACATAGATGCCTTGAAATATATCCTGAACATGCAGGGATCAAAACGGGTGTGTTTGGGTTCGGATTATCCATTTCCGCTTGGTGATTTAGAGATTGGTAAATTCATTGAAGAAAGCGACCTATCGAAAACCCAGATTGAAGATATTTTCTGTAATGCTACCTTGGAATGGTTGGGGTTGGAAATTTCGCAATTTTCATGAGCAGAAGAAAGCTCATTTATCTCATAAACCATTCGATTGCATTTTGCTTTATCTTTTTTATTTCAAGTTGCAATAAAGACAAAGTACCACTGAGTAACTACCTCGAGCAGATAACATTCGAAACAATACCAGGAAGTACTTACCACGATCAAAATGCTACATGGTGGGGGTACAATCAACAAAAAATTGTTCGCTTCGAGGATAAGGTGTTTATGGCAGTTATAGAAAATGAAAACCTTGTCAATGGCTATCCCAATGCCAATAATCCTTCAACAGCCTATATTTATTGTAGGACGAATCAAGGGAATTGGTTAAAGGGTGCTGGCATACCCACTTCACGGCCTGTAAATCTATTGATTGATTCCCATGGTTTGCTGCACGTTATTGTGTTTGAACCTACAGAGATTAACCCATCGGAAAATGGTTCTTTGGGAAGGCTAAAGCATTATTGGTTTCCTAATTCTTCTGCCGGCAATATTGATTCTCACTTGAATGAAATCATTAAAGACCATAACCAAGGTGAGCCGGAATCTGTAAATATTCGTATTGGGGCCGCAATTGCTGCTGATAATACCTTATACGTTTCTTTTGGAATTAATCAAGATGTCAAGATATATTCCAAGCAAGAAAACGCAGCATCATGGAGTGAAGAATTCGCAGGACAAAACCTCGGAAATTCTTACTATTATCCATTTGTCGCCACCACCTCAAACGGCCCCTGTATCTTGGCAATACAAGACGATTATGTGGGGCCTGGATTACCGGCAATTTATCATAAAAACAAACTTTTTAACCGCTCGAATGGCAGCTGGACCCACCAAACCCTTATTGATTTAAGCACGCATCCACTTGCTTCTACAAGAAATAGACTTGCCGATAACTGCGAGTTATTTGTCACTTCCGATGATCGGGTGCTTGGAATTTATCAACGCTACTTAGACCCTATCATTGAATGGAAAGCCTCATATACTCAAATAGAACTTAATCAGGGAGGGAATGTGATTTCTACCCCTTTGAATCTAGAATCCGATGAAATTAATAGGGTTAGAATAATAGAACACCAAGGGCAAATCTATTACCTATGCATCAAATATGACAAATTGTACATAAAAAAAGGCATCGATGGTCCACTGACTTGTATAAAAACTCCCGCATTTACCTCAGGAAACTATATATACCTCAGCAATCGCATGAACAGTGCGAACATAAACTCAAATTACATTGATATTCTACTTTTGAATGGCAACGCTGCCGATTATCCAAATGCGACTAATTATTATGTGAGGATTGCCAAATCAGAATTGTTAAAACTTTGATTTTGACGAGCAGTCGTACATTGCGTCCACAATTTGTTCGACTCCGATGGAGTCGTCTCTTTTGAGATCGATTCTTTGTTAATACATCGGACTCCGATGGAGTCCTAATTCTTACCAAAAGAACCCCGATTTACAACTACATCAACGAGGTTTAGTTCGACTCCGATGGAGTCGTCTCTTTTGAGATCGATCCTTTGTTAATACATCGGACTCCGATGGAGTCCTAATTCTTACCAAAAGGACCCCGATTTACAACTACATCAACGAGGTTTAGTTCGACTCCTAATGGAGTCGCCTCATTTAGAGCTCGATTGTTTGTGTAACATTTGGGACTCCGATGGAGTCCTATATTTTACCTAATGGAAACCGAATTAAATCGACTCCTTCGGAGTCGTACCTATTTTTCAAGAATCCAATCAAACAAATAATCCTGATTATAATCAATATCAAACATGCTTAAAAATTCTTGATATTCTCTCTTAAACGTTTTTACCGCATGATGATGTTTTTGATTTTCTATATATCGCTTCACATTTTCCAACGAAGACTGACTGTAAGAAAATGCGCCAAAACCTTGTTGCCATTGAAATTTGGTGCGCACAAAACCTTTTACGGTAATAAATTCAGTGCTCGATTTTTTAATTTCTCGTACCAAATCAGATATGCAACAGGTAGGCTTCATGATAAATAGAATGTGAATATGATCTGGCATACCATTAATCGCGATAGGAAGCTGACCCTTGTTTTGAATAACACCGTTAATATACTTGTAAAGCTCTGTTTCCCAGGATTCATTTATCAAAGATTGTCGATATTTTACCGCGAAAACGAGGTGAATATATATTTGAGAATAGGTATTTGGCATAGCTCTTAAACAACATTTTTTATTTTTTATTTTTCGTTGTTTAGATTTTATATGGTTCGACTCCGATGGAGTCGTCTCTTTAGAGATCGATTCTTTGTTAATACATCGGACTCCGATGGAGTCCTAGTTCTTACCAAAAGGACCCCGATTTACAACTACACCAATGAGGTTTAATTCGACTCCGCTGGAGTCGTCTCTTTTGAGATCGATTCTTTGTTAATACATCGGACTCCGATGGAGTCCTAGTTCTTACCAAAAGGACCCCGATTTACAACTACACCAATGAGGTTTAATTCGACTCCGATGGAGTCGTCTCTTTTGAGATCGATTCTTTGTTAATACATCGGACTCCGATGGAGTCCTAGTTCTTACCAAAAAGACCCCGATTTACAACTACACCAATGAGGTTTAATTCGACTCCGCTGGAGTCGTCTCTTTTGAGATCGATTCTTTGTTAATACATCGGACTCCGATGGAGTCTATATATTACCATAAAATCCCGATTTATACCTACACCAGCGAGTTTACATTCGACTCCGAATGGAGTCGCCTTGTATGGATTATGATTTCTTGCTGAATGCATTCGACTCGGAGGGAGTCGCTTCTTAGCGAATTGGATTCTTTGTGTAAAATATAGGCCTATATTTTACCTAATAGAAATCGAATTAAATCGACTCCTTCGGAGTCGTACATTTCGCATGATGCCTTCCTTTCAAAAATGCAACATATCACTAATTCATATCCAATTAAAATCCCCGCCTATCCGCTGCATCATTGGTGATTTTACCAAGCTTTTCATCCATCATTTCAATCGAAAATTCAAACGGATCATAGCTAAATGTACCTTCGTAGGATGGGCAACAGTGGGCATCTTCATACACCCAAAGCGCATAGCGGCCATTGATCGTTTGCGTCATTGATTCATAAAATATATTTATATCTGTAATATCGATTGTACTCTCCCCAATACGGTTGGAATAAATGGTAGCTTCAATATATTCTTCTATTTGTAGGCTGATGCGTTTATTAGTTAGTAACATGCTATCCTTATAAAACAAGAACATCGCAAAATCTGAATCTATTCCATTTCCTCCAACACAATTAACTGCCGGAAAATAACAAAGCAACTCCTCTGTTCCATCCTCATTTAAGTCTGAGCTCAGTTCCTTTACTGGTTGCATTCCGTAATAATAATTCGGATTCTCCTCAATCCATATATCGTATCGCCTTTTGCACGGTGGACCTACCTCACCGTTTATCAATAATTCTGCTTTCCATTTCTTGATTTCCTGTTTTACGGAAGCTTTTGGAATTGAACACGCTTTTTTATTCGCCTTGCATGCACTGCTTATAAAGATAAGCAGTAAACATCCCATGCTGTAACTCAGTAGCTTTGACATAATAAGGTTGATTTTATGTACTCGATTCGCTCTTTTATTTCAGATATCTCTCTTCCCAACACGGTCACATGACCCATTTTCCGAAAAGGTTTCGTAGTTGATTTACCGTACAAATGCACATACACTCCTGACATTGCTAAAACATCCTGCAACCCTTGATAAACGGCAGGTCCTTCAAATCCCTTTTCTCCAACAATATTCAGCATAGCACCTGGCATAATCAAGCGTGTGTCTCCCAAGGGTAAATTCAAAATTGCTCTCAAATGCTGCGCAAATTGTGAGGTATAGCAACACTCAATGGTGTGATGTCCGGAATTATGTGGCCGTGGAGCGATTTCATTGACTAACAACTCCCCGGATTCAGTAAGAAAGAACTCTACCGCCAACAAACCCACCATATCTAAGGTTGAAATCACATGCTTGGCAATTTCCTGAGCCTTGGCTTCTATTTCTTTGGAAATGGCTGCCGGTGAAAATTGAAATTCCACCAAATTTACTTCCGAATTGAATTCACATTCCACCGCATCGAAGGTCTTTATTTCGCCCGCTTCATTCCGTGCAACAATTACAGATAGTTCTTTTTCAAAGGGAATCATCGCTTCAATCACCGATGGAAATGTAAATCGATTCTCCCAATCCGTTTGAGAACGAATGATTTTCACCCCTTTACCGTCATAGCCACCAACGCGGAGCTTTTGTACAAATGGAAAATCCAACGGAGGAATGTCATCTGAATTAGCATCCAATAACATGAAGGGAGCCGTTGGGATATTATGCTGCGCATAAAATTGTTTCTGAAGGCCTTTATCTTTTATTAATTCCAGCACCCGAGGTTGCGGAAATACCTTTTTTCCCAATCCTTCCAATTCATAGAGCGCTTCAATCGAGACATTCTCTATTTCAACGGTTATTAGATCAAATGCAGCACCGAAATCAAGTACCGTTTGCTTATCGGTAATAAAACCTTTTTTAAATCCATGGGCAATTTTCGCACAAGGTGCGTCATCATCATTCTCTAAACAATGGAGTTCAACATCCAAGTTTATTGCTTCTTGAATGAGCATTCGTCCGAGCTGACCACCGCCAAGCACGCCAATCTTTTTATACATCCAATATCCGTATTTCTGACAAAGATAGCTAAAGCACGTATTGTTTCACTTCATTCGTTTTTGGTTTTTTAGTACCTTTGACCCACATTACGTATGGAAACCATTCAATTACACGATAAATCATTCATTCCGTATCTCAGTGAATCCGAGATTCTCGCCGCTGTTGATTCGTTGGCCGATCGAATAAACACAGATTATGAAGGAAAAGAATTGATCTTTCTTTCGGTATTGAATGGCGCATTCATGTTTACCTCAGACCTAATGAAACGAATCACACTTCCCTGTGAAATTTCGTTCATGAAAGTAAGTTCGTATGCAGGAACGGTAACCACGGGCCGGGTTGATGAACTCATTGGATTAACGGGAACCGTGAAAGATTGGCACGTAATTATTATTGAAGATATTGTAGACACGGGAATCACCATCGATAAGGTGATAAAATTACTCTCCATTCAAGAGCCTGCATCCATTGAAGTATGTGCCACACTTTTTAAAAAGGAGGCCTATCGTGGGATCCATCCACCGAAATATTATGGTTTTGAGATTCCCAATAAATTCGTAGTAGGTTATGGATTAGACTATGACCAACACGGACGTAATTTATCCGCAATTTACCAAGTCAAATCTTAAGACATATGTTAAACATTGTATTATTTGGACCTCCGGGGGCAGGCAAAGGCACCCAATCAGAACGACTCATTGAACGATATAAGCTAGTTCATCTCTCCACCGGAGATATCTTTCGGTATCATTTAAAAAATGAAACAGAACTCGGTAAACTTGCGCGTACCTACATGGACCGAGGTCACTTGGTACCAGACGAAGTAACCATTGATATGTTAAAGAATGAAGTTTTGAAGCAACACGATCCCAAGGGATTCATCTTTGATGGATTTCCTCGAACAAATCCGCAAGCAAATGCCTTGGATACGCTTCTTGAAACATTGAATACAGCCATTACCGTGATGCTCGGTCTCGAGGTTGCGGAAGAAGAACTTAAAGCTCGATTAACTACAAGAGCCATCAGCAGTGGTCGAGCCGATGATGCAGACCCAGAAATTATTGCCAACCGAATTGCCGTGTACAACCGAGAAACTGCTCCTGTTAAGGATTACTATGCAGCTCAACACAAGTATATTGCAATCGATGGAATCGGCACCATAGATTCGATAACCGAGCGGCTTTTTTCCGTAATTGATTCAAAAAAATAATGGCTTCAGACAATTTCGTTGATTACGTTAAAATCCACACAAAATCAGGTAACGGCGGAGGCGGTTCAACCCATTTTAGAAGAGAAAAGTATATACCGAAAGGTGGACCAGATGGAGGAGACGGTGGTCGTGGGGGGCATATTATTGTTCGAGGAAACAAACAGCTGTGGACCTTACTACATTTAAAATACCAAAAACATATCAAGGCTGATCATGGCGTTCATGGTTCAGGGGCACTCAAAACCGGTGCGCAAGGAAAAGACAGCTACATAGAAGTACCTCTTGGTACGATTGCAAAAGATGGTGAAACCGGTGAAGTCTTGTTTGAAATTACCGAAGAGGGAGAGGAGAAAATCATTGAGCGCGGCGGACGTGGCGGACTCGGAAACGACCATTTTAAATCGCCAACCAACCAAACACCAAGGTACGCTCAACCCGGTGAAACAGGCATGGAAGGATGGAAAATCTTGGAATTAAAAATCCTTGCTGATGTTGGGTTAGTCGGATTTCCAAATGCCGGTAAAAGCACTTTGCTTTCAGTGATTTCTGCAGCCAAACCAGAAATTGGGGATTATCCATTTACCACACTAAGGCCTAACTTAGGAATTGTCTCATACCGAGACCATCGTTCTTTTGTGATGGCAGACATTCCTGGGATTATTGAAGGGGCACATGAGGGAAAAGGACTAGGACTTCGTTTCCTCAGACACATTGAACGGAATTCTGTGTTGCTTTTCATGATACCAGCAGACAGCAACAGCATTAAAAAAGAATACAAAATCCTACTGAAGGAGCTCAAAAAATACAATCCAGAATTGGTGCATAAAACGCGTATGTTGGCTATTACCAAAAGCGACATGTTGGATGAACTCATGATGAAGCAAATGACAAAATTACTCCCTAAAGATTTACCGGTTTGTTTTATATCAGCGGTTGCACAAACAGGATTGTCCGAATTAAAGGACATGATTTGGAAAGCATTGAATGAATGATCGAATGGCTTGAGCATATTGACCAAGAACTCCTAGCGCTTATTAACGGTTGGAATACTCCATTGTTAGATTACTTTTTTTGGTATGCGAGCAATGCATGGATATCGTTCCCCTTATACGCAATAACACTGGCGATCCTTTTCAGACAATATGCATGGCAAAAGTCCATGTATATTTTTGGGGTAATTTTACTAACGGTAAGCCTAACAGACCTTATCTCGAGCCGCGTTTTCAAAGAAGGGGTTAAACGTTACAGGCCCTCACATCACTTAGTTATAGGCCCGAAACTGCATTATTACGAGGAATCTGAGGGGGTGTATTATCGCGGAGGACAATACGGGTTCATTTCCTCACATGCCGCGAACTATGCGGGATTTTATTTTTTTATCGTTCCACTCATTCAGCGCAAAAATAATCTCTGGTTGTGGATATTGGGAATCTGGGGAATCTTAGTGTGTTATAGCCGGATGTATTTAGGCGTTCACTATCCAAGTGATATCTTTGCGGGAATACTTGTTGGGGGGTTCCTAGGATTTGCCGCACAGGTTTTCGCTAAAAAAACATTAAACCTATGAATTGGTTGCTTGTATTTATTGGCGGTGGAGTCGGAAGTATTTTGCGGTATTTTATTTCACAGCAACTCGTATTTTCTAAATATTTTCCTTGGGCCACCTTGTTAAGCAACCTTTTGGCTACAGTCCTGCTTGCCTTGTTGGTAGTTTACCTTAAATCAGGAGACAAACCCTCATGGCTGCTCCCATTAATTGGGGTTGGATTTTGTGGTGGTTTTAGCACCTTCAGTACCTTTTCGGCCGAGAATGTTCAGTTGTTTGAGCAAGGACAATGGTTGCTGCTTGCTGTTAATATAGTACTCTCTGTCGGTTCAGGTTTTGGGGTATTTTTGATGGTGGGGAGGTTGAGTAACTGAAGTGTACGTAAGCCACCAACCCGTTTTCAAAACGCCATAAATCATTGACATAGTTTTCCAAGGCATCGCAACTGTGGTTTCGAAGGCCTTTCTTTTGCAAGAGGCGCTTTCTTTTCACTTCAATCGTGACCATTCGCACCTCTTCCAATTCTGCGGTTTCGAGGTTCTCTAACTTTTTGCTTGCAGCCGCATACCCAAGGGTTGCGCTTGCATGCCGTTATAAATAGACTGAAATTAAATAATTTTATATTGTCAAAAAATTTCTAGATGTTTTTCGTGTATTGGACTCCGTTTTCAACATCTATTGATGAAGTATCGATTCTGTTGATCCCAATATAAGTTCTTCAATTTTTCTCATGAGTTCTTTGTATAAAAACTTCATGTGTGATATTAAATTAAATAGTAGTTAATATATTAGGGATATTTTTATTCGAAATCAGTTCATTACCTATTTTGAAGATAGTATCATTTTTTGTAATAATTCCTAGCCCTCTGTAAAGATCTCCAATCGTTTTTATACTTTGAGTTACGGTAGTTGAAATATGAGGGAGAAAAATAAATTCTATATTATCCTTTTTAATATGTATTTCTTCATCACTTGTTTCGATTCCCATTATTTTTATCACAGATTCTCTTGCATCTTTACCCAGTGTAATGATTCTATGCGGCTTAATTATTTTAATTTCTTCTTTTAGAATGGAAATATTTTTTTCATAAGCGGTTTTCCTTTTTTCTATCAAATCTGAATCCTTATTACTTACTAATTTTTGACCCAAGGAATCCTTTGATTCGTAATAAATCTTGTAAATATCAGTTAAATAAACAAAACCGAATTGTGTTAAATGTGAAACAAATTCCCAGTAACAGTTTTTCCCAGTATTTTTTCCTGCATCTGTATGCAAACTGAATATAGATCCTACCGAGATAGAAGGATTATCTTTATTTTGGTTTTGAGTCTTATTACTTTTATCATTTCTTTTGGAGTCAAGCGCAACGACTAACGTTTTGAAATTAGTTGGATTATAATCTCCAAAGGACAAAGGTAGGTCAATTCCAATATTTGAAACTTTGGACTTACTTTGTAACAACTGCTCAAAAACTCTATTTAAATCACTGATTTTTATATCTTTATCTAGTGTGGCGTATATATCATTGAACTTTCCAGCTAATAATTCTGTATTTATTAATTCAGAAATAGCTGATTTTATAGAAAGTGAAACGTGTTTCGACATTTTTTTTGTTTATACCGCTAACTATTTAAAAAACTCTTTCTAAACAATTAGCGGTTATGTTAAAATTGAATCGCAATTACTTCGCAAACTCACTTGCTCCCGGCCAATCATCGAATAAATCACTAGTGCACAATTCACTTGCTACTTTGTTAAGATCGTATTGCCATCCATTGAAATCCTCTAGGTCTTCTCTAATTGTTTCATTCAAAGAAAAATCATTTTTAGATATACATAGTAAATGTTCCGTAACAGTCTCAAAGGTAAATGAACCAAAATGAGCATTTCCAGATTCTTGAATCGGTTCATATTTTTCATCTATAACTTCATGTAATAATATGGCGACTTGTTCAGAATCGAATCCTTGCCTGGATTGTTTTAAACTGTAATTCTGCAATGCAATCCAAAGCCTTGAAATAGCATGATTATAGTATTTAGCATCATTCCAACTGTCCGTATCCCATTCCATATCTGTTTCACTCATTATGAATTCGGTGAACGGCACCCCCTCATCATCCTCTTCATTGGACCATTTACATGCATCCCAATCGGATCTAATTTCAGAATCATTAAAGTACGTTTCAAACTCGATTTCTGGTTGAAAATCGATATCGAATGTTATTAGTTCATAAAGTTCGGCTATTTCTTTAAATTTAGTTTTTGCATGGGTATCTCCTGAGTAAGAATTATTATCAAATTTCCCAAGAATACTTGAAGTTCGTCCTGAAACTGCTACCAATATCCAATAGCATTCATGATTAGCATTGATAAAGTCAATTAATTTTTTATGAAAAACTTTAACTTCTTCTTTCTTGTTTTTCAGAAATAGAAATTCAACTTTAAAAAGTAGTTTTTCAATTAGAATGGAAGGATTTGAATTATCTGTTAAAAAAATAGTTAAATCATCATCCGTAATATTGATGTTGTTGTCTCCGCTAAAATGCGTATCAATTCGAAACGTTAGAATTTCAGGATCCCATTGCAAATTCTCGTGGGCATAACCAATAGAATTAATATCATGTTTTATAGCCTCCTGCACCAATTCGCGATCTGCTTTCAATTCATCAGAAGCATGTTTCAAGATGCGCTCATCTTGCTTTACTGCCTCTATTAAGAAAGCCTTCTCTTTCATCCATTCCACTTTCTCATCGTCATCATCGTGGTATTCGGCATCAAAATCCTCAATAGAGACACCTTCTTCTAAATATTGTTTTTGATCTTCGGAAAGTTGATCGTTTATCAAATAAGATAACTTTGGATTGTGATGAATTGCAGCGGCAAGTATTTCTTTGTCTTTTTTTAAAGTATCATTAGCCTGAAATATCATTTTACTGTCTTTAGATACTGCGGCTAAAACAACATCTTTGTCGTCTTTTAATTTATCAGAAGCATAATCTAAAGCTCTCCCCAAACTGGATATTGCAGCTAAAACAATTTCTTTATCTGCTCTTAAATTTTCAGAAGCATACTCCAGCGCACAACCATTATTTAAAACGGCCTTCAAAACAATTTCTTTATTGGATTTAAACTCTTCAGTAACATATTCTAAGGCGTTTCCATAATTTGATACTGCAGCTAATACAATCTCTTTATCTGCGTTGAATGGTTCATGGGCATATTGAATGGATGAGCCATAATTTGAAACAGCCGCAAATACCACTTCTCGGTCTTCTTTTAATCTCTCTGAAGCATATTCTAAAGCACTACCATCTGTTGAAAGAGCGGCCAAAACCAATTCTTTGTCACCTTTACAGGTATCTGAAGCATATTGGAGTGCCCATCCATTTTTCAAAACAGCCGCCTTTACAATTTCCTTATCATTTTTAAGCTCGTCAGAAGCATACTCCAAAGTCGATTCATCTTTTTTGACTGCGTTTAATATAAATTCCTTGGAATGGAGCCATTCTTTTGGGGCCTCTTCATAATCCCAGGAATCTTTTTTTTCGATCCATTTGAGCTGTTCAGCGCTTAATGAAGTTGAATCGTCTTTTTTCGTATTATTGCCTGAATCAGACAACTTTCCGTTCCACTTTCCTCGCATAGGGCCTTCCTCTAAGCCTTGTTTCCATTTTGCAATAAACCCATTTTCATTAAATTCAAATTCAATTAAGCCTGCACCATTTGTCTTCTTGTTGTGAAATTTTGCTTTCAACACATCACCTTCAATAGTTCCGGTTAAAGTGCCCTCATTATATACCCCAATAATGGTATTTCCTTTTCCTTTTTTGAAAACAATAGACTCTTGTCCTTTGTTGACGGTATATGATTGGTTAAATTTCATGATATTTTTTTTGCTCCTGAATAATCCAAAACCGTATATCCTTGTTTTCTCCAATCAACACCACCAACAGTCTGGGGTAATACAACGCTAATCGCTTTGATAACTTCTTCGTTGTAATTGCTATTCCCTATTTTTGAGACTATATTATCCGGAAGTACAACTTCAAAATAATTACTCGTTGTTCCGTTGTGCGTTTTAAATCTCACATTCATTCCATACTTTGCCATAATTTGTGTTTTATATTTCACCTACTCATAAGGCTTTTCGGCATCCGCCTGTCGTTGTATTTATCTATATTCAGTTTATCTAATTCTCCAAAGTTATAATGCTTAATCCGAGTAAAATCAACAGATTAAAACTTAATCCAACTTGTTCCAAACCAATGATTTTTCTCTTCCTATTTATCGTTATTTTCGTTTGAAAACTGGTAATGCCAAAACCTTCGTACCCTCTTGCCGAATATTTAGTGCACGGTCTGAAATGGATGATAGAATCCAATTGCAATTTCCGTCTTTACAATAAAGTAGATTGTGAAAAATTGAGCTTGCTCATTTTCAACAAAACACAAGCGAATGTTTCCGGAAATACCCTTTACCGCATTTTCTTACACCCCAACAACACAAACAAACCGTATTTACATACCTTAGACCTTCTTGCCCAATTTATAGACTACGACAACTGGAGCGCTTTCTGCCATTTCTACCAAGAGCTGTACGATTTTCAGTTTATGTCTGGAATCATCGCTCCTGATCATTCTTACAAAAGCCTTTTACGTTATAGTATATACAACAAAGAATTCAGGTCGGTATATCCATTCCTTGAGCAGTTCTCCGACGACCTTCCCATAACGAAAAAGCAACTTTTGGGTGAAGAAATATTTAACATTCTGAAAGAAAACCCTGGATCAAATGTCCCATTTTTTAAGAAGTTCAGTAATCTACCTATCATTCGCGAAGGATTTTTTGAACTGATGGCCGATCCAGAATTTAGGATTCCACAGTATGAATTCGGACTTCAATGTTATTTACAATGCCTCAGTCCAGAAAAATCACTCCAAGAACTTCAAGGTTTCATTTTCGGAAATACCCTAGTTTTAAGACATTATTTTTTCAATGGAAAACAAAAAAAATCAATGCAATATGCTTCCGTTTTATACGAGAATAGCAGGTATAATGAATCTGAATTAGCAGAAATTCATATTTTTCCACGCGTTAGGTATTTCGCCTACTACCTTTTATACCGCTACCCATCCATCGGATTCGATAGAGAATATTGGGAATGGTTTTATCCGTATCTCGTTTCACTCTTGGATCAATCCTCTCTTCATGAGCGGCGTATCATTTTACATACATGCTTTGAAACCTTAGGCATCCTTCCACCCCTTCAAATGCAGTTTTTCTCCGAAATGAGGGTGCGTTATCCTAAAAATTTTGAACATTTTAATGATACCACTTGTGAACTTACTCCCTCGAAAATTCTCAGACTCCTAGACCCTAATGCCTCTACCTATTTTAATGGCCAACGAATTTTCCGAGCTTCTTAAGTTGGGAGTTATAATTTATTCCTTATTTGATTTGTTCCTTGGCAATATACCATTCTAATGTATTGTGAAAATCTACCACTAATCAAATATTTGCGCTGCATTCGTGTCAAAAAACCGGATGCGTTGTTGAACCGGACGTTGATTTAGATGCGGAGGGATTAAGCCAAAGAGCTCTGTAAATTCTTCACTAAACTGCTCGTAGGTTAGATTTTGATGAACTTCATCAAATTGTAATGCATCTAATACCGTGTGAATTATTATTTTACGTTCCCAGTCAATGTGTTTGTGGGCTAGTTGTATGGCGTATTGCACCAACCATTGCCAGTAGATTTCATCAAAGCCCACATGAAAATACCTGTAAAACAAATAATAACAACGATATCTTATGTGTGGGTATACGTGGATTTGGTCTAGCGAATCTTGATTCACGCGTAATTGTACATAAAGTCGATCGCCCAATGCTTCCAAGGTGCTAACATTCTTAGTGAAGAAATAGTGCCTTAACAATAAACAATTGGCGAAGATATAATCTTGTAAACACTGCAGCGATTCATCCGGATGAATGTTTTGAAGGTATAGATTTAATCCCTCCTCGTAATGTTGTAGTTTAAACTGCGGGTCTGCGAAGTATTCAAAAAAGGATTCTCTAACGATCGGCACTGCATGGAATTCTTTATAAAAATCAGTCGTTGATTCTGGGTTTCGATATAAGCCGGCATAAATTTCTTCTCCTAAGATTAATTTCTTTTCAAAAGAAACATCCGAAGGAAATTGATTAAAAAAACTCCGCAAGGCATCGAATGACTTCATTTGAATGCAGTGAAATAGAACGCTATATGGTTCTCGATCAAATGAATCAGCAAATACGCCACTCTTTATTCGGAATTTACACAACTCATGTAGGTGCTCCTCTAATGCAAACCAAGATGGGTACCCAATAAATTCTGCTAAAATTTCTAAGGTTTGTACATACGGCGAAATGATGTTTTTTTCCCATAGAAAAAGCCTATATACTGTACTTTCAGAAATCTTCTTTCCCGTCTTATCCGATATAACAAGTGCCGCTTGCTTGCAATCCGGTTTGGTCTGAATTCGATAACTTAAGGCATCTTCCAATTTCATTTTAAGCGCATTTAATACGGCTTGTGAAATACGGAATTTTGGTTTTGGCATTGAATCTTTTGTAAACGTTAGTATCGTGGTTTATGCAAAATAATAAATTAAAAGAGACAATTGGGGTCACAAAAGGTTAAATTTGAGTAAAAACATATTTTACCCTATAATCTCATAAATTTTGGTAATTTGTATTATACAATGCCTAGCATCATATAATGTTACTTATTTCGATATATCTTTTACTCGTGATTAGCATCACATTCTTTCAATGGAAGAATGTAAACGGCTCAATTTTTAAATCCAACCAAAAAGTCCCTTGGTGGATTTCCGGCTTGTCCTTGTATATGTTATTTCTATCGGTGGATCAAGGACAATTGATTTCTGGGATCATTTCCGCACATGGAATGCAAGGCATGTGGATGGTTTGGGCGGGTAATCTCGGGGTTTTTGTAGTACCGCTCGTATTCGCACCGCTGTGGCATAAACTCAACTTAGCTACCGACAATCAATTCATATTATTTCGATTTCCTGGAAAAGCAGGCGCATGGCTGCATCGATTTAGAGCCCTTTATGTGGGGGGATTGGTTGTGACCTTGGCGGTGAGTTTTCATTTAATTGGATTTGCTCGAGTAATTCAAGTTTTTTATGGCCTTTCTCCAGTACCAAGTACCTGTATTGGGGGTGGTATCATGCTATTATTTGCCATCAAGAATGTACTCGACATCAAACTCAAACTGGATGTGCTGCACACCGTCCTTTTTATTATTAGTTTTTTCGTAATTTTTTTCTTTGTTGGAAAGGTATTTATTTTTGAAAAGGATTGGATGAAATTTTTGGTGGAGCACCCTTCCAAACGGAGCTTATTCCCTACCGATTCATCGGCTTGGTTTTCCATGTTTATTTACCTTGGCGTGCAATGGTGGAGTTGTTACTTATTCGATGGTGGTGGAGCTGAAACCTCGCGTTTTACAGCAGTAAAAACCCCAAAAGACGCCATTAAAGCAGGCATCACACCGATCCTTATCTCCTTTTTACTTAGTTTTTTTATGGTAATTCATGTGGTGGCTTTACTGGGTTATTCAGAACATAGCATGCCGGGTGAACTCGCCTATGTTAGTTCCCTGTTTAATCTGTTACCATCGTATAGTAAAGACATCGTATTTTTAGGATTCTTTGCCATGTTTATAACAACTGCCGAATCACTCCTGAATTGGGGAGCTTCCTTTTTAGTCATTGACGCATGGAATGGATGGTTAAAACCCAATAAGAAGCAAAAGGAACACCGCTCTTTTTCCATATTTATGATGCTTGCATTAAGCTTGTTATCTGTTATTGTGGCGCTTAATGTGTCGAATTTATTGGAATTAATTAAAATTACCTTTTCGATTTCTGCCGGTGTAGCTCCTGTATTTATACTGCGTTGGGTTTGGTTTAGAATCAATGCTTGGTCACAGTTAACTGCAATGTTGAGTTCCGGAGTCTTCACCTTGACTTATCCATATCTCCACGAAAACAGTCCATTAAGGCAATTACCCATGGAAGAATCGAGAATTTTAGTGGTAACCTTGCTTACCACCGTAACTTGGATTACTGTCACCTTAATCTCAACCAATCAAACCAAAACCGTTGAAGAAAAGCTCTTACCCATCATAGGGTCTCTTAAGCAGATAATCTATCGCTTGAGCATGGCCCTTTTGCTCGGAATAATATTAACGTACTGCACCTATATCATTTGGCATATAATCCTTGGTTAGCGCTAACTTGCAATTTTATGTTCCCTCACCCATGCGGATATGATTGCAAGTTCTATTGGGTTACACGATCGATTATATTGTCCTTTTTTCTGAATTATTCGATTGCGATTTAATTCAATCGTTACACACCGTTTCTCCTCTGTTTCTTCTTGCTCATTTACCCTTAATTCTCTCAACGAAAAAATAAACGAGCCATTCTGCAAGCAATGTGATGTGTAAAGACCAACACAATGTTTTAAGGCTGCCCCTTCTTCCATTAATTCTTTATTGGTTTTTAACTGCTTGATTATATATTGTTTACCTTGTTTTTCATACGAATAGGAACTGATTCCGTAATCAGGAAGTTTAACCAGTCCCTGATGCCCATAGCGTCTAGCGTTATTCAATTCAGTGTGCCATTCTTCGACATCCTGCTGTAAATTTCTGAGTTTCTTTTTAGAGAAATCAATCGTTCGATTTAAAGTAAACACCTGGTAGCGAATGTAATCAAAGAGCTCTCCTATTCCTCCTGTTTCAACACGAAGTCCTTGCCGATGCAAGAACATGGCTGTTTTAATCCAAAATTCACTTTCGTCAACATTACGTATAAAGCGATGAACATATAGAACGTACGCCAAATCCCCTGTTTGTTCAAATAAAGCAGTTTTTATTAACCCATCGGTTACCGTTCCCTGAATAGAAGAATCATCAAATGATCCCGGTAATGTATTAAAGACATGAGCCAATTTCTTTGAAACCGTAAATGGCAAATCTTTCGTATACACTAAATTACCTCCCCGGATTAGTTCATTAAGCCACTGTTCCTCTCTGTACGTAAGCTTTCCACCAATGAAATTGCACGTAAAATAAATGGATATTCCCCAAGATCTAAAAAGGTGTTCAATAATGATGGAAGAATACCCATGGAACCTATAAAAATCAATTGCTTTGCCCTGCGATTTAAGCTCAAATTTTTTATTAATTACAACAAAATCAACATTTTCAAAAACTGATGGGTTTATACGGTAGATGGAGTATAACCCAGTTAACGTTTGAAAATTTAAGGTATATAAACGGTCAATTGTAATGTACGTATAGAGTTGTATTATGAACTCAACGAACCGTTCTCCTTCTTCTAGAAACACTTTTTCGTTTAAGCGTGGAACTAATTCAATGCATAAAAACTCATATGCCGCAGGTGGTGCGTTATGTTTCTGTAAGTAAGCAAACAACGGAAAGAGCTGTTGTACGCGGATGGGCTTAGCCCAATTAATTTGATGAACTAGTACATTCGATCCTAACTCAAAACGCCGCAGACAGGCATATATACCATCTGTTGTATGATCTAAAATAAACTTAAAAAGGATAAAAAATCGTTCCGTATTTTCAATATTCATTAATTTTTTGGATACAGAAACGAGCAGATTTAAGGCTGTTTTTTTGCCTTCTAACGTATCTTTTGCGTCTAAATTCAAGTGCTTCATTACCAGATCCCAATAAACGGGAGAATCCATCAGTTTTGAAGCGCTCATTTTCTTGGATAGATACATCAAACATGAAAAAACCACCTTATTCCTTGAGTATCTTTTAAAAAGTTCAAAAGACGTTGATGAACTTAATAACGGGATTTTTGACCCCTCATACATCGATTGTAATTCAATAAAAAATGGAACTTCAGAACGGTTCGTTTCACCCTTGATGGCTGCACGAATTCCGTTGCGATAATTTAATACGCGTTCCTCTTCTCGGTTTAATGTAAGGCGAAGATTATTGCCATGAAGTAATAGCTCCCGATTTACGGATAGAAAAATTTGTTTCGACATGTTTTTAAGGAATAGAAGCATTCCTACGGAAAACTATCCGCTACATAACATCTCACCTAACTTATTACCTGTACTAACGAATGTGGTACTCCATCACGTTATTCCTCCTTCCAAAGCAGTCCTCGTGATTTTGTATACGGAATTGGAACCAGTGCTAATTGCTCTTCGATTCCATAAAACCTGGAAAGCAGTTGTTTAATTCGGGCTGAAACCTTCTTAAAAGAAAAATCTCTCACCGTATTTGATAACGATGAGAGAAGTTAAATTCATTCATTATTCATTTGTAAGCAACCAACTGAAAACATTCATGTGCTTTATGCCAAAACGGTCTTGCGTAAAACTATCAGTGGTTAGCAAAAATTTCGGGTAATTATCGCGGATTTTTTGCAAAGCTCGGAACTCTCGTTCGGTTGTTTTTTCATCGGATAATTGCCAGGCCACTTGAAAGTAATTTATTTCACCACTTGGTGTTTTACAAACAAAATCCACCTCTGAATTTATATTCGCTCCTGTCCAAATTTTATTTGCCCTACGTAACAACTCCAAATAAACAATATTCTCAAGAATATGTCCCCGATCTGTTATCCGATCTTTCCCTACAAGAACATTTAATAATCCTACATCAACGAGATAATACTTTTCTTGAGTCGCTAGCTGTTTTCTGCCCTTCAAATCAAAACGATTAACCTTATAAAACACAAAGCTTTTTTCTAAGTATTCTAAATATTTTTCTACCGTGGTATTGTGTGTCGTTTGGCCATCTTGTTTTAACGTTTTAGCAATGTTGCCAGGTGATAATGCACTACCAATGTTGGAGGCAACAAATTTGACGATATTTCCAAAAGCTCGTTTATCATTAATTTGATGGCGTTGCGTGATATCTTTTTCAATAATTGTCGTATAAATTGCTTGCAGATACTCAAAGATTTTGTCGTAGCCTCCACCTCTTAATTTAACGCCAGCCGGCAACGAGGTTTCATTCACATACTCAAAAAATAAGGATTCATAATTGAGATATTTGTTTTTGGCGTCAATTTCCCTTGCTTCAAGATACTCGCTGAATGAAAAAGGCAAAATAGAAATTTCAATATAACGACCACTTAATAATGTCGCTAATTCTCCACTTAATAAAAATGCATTAGACCCAGTTATGTAAACATCAATATTGGGTTTTACAAATAATCCATCTACCAAATGTTCGAACTGATTTACATGTTGAATTTCATCTAAAAAAACGTAACATGGTTGTGACAAATCTAATTGGTCAATGATGTGTTTATATAATTTGTCAATATCATCAAGAAATGTCCGCAATTCCATTTCCTCAAAATTCAAAGAAACCATTTGTTTTTTTTTGACACCTTGTTTCAGTAGCTCAGATCGAAACATTTCTAAAAGCGTAGATTTACCAGATCGTCTCAATCCAGAGACTACTTTTATCAAGTCCTGATCTTTGTATGATAAAAGTTTTTCAATGTATTGTTTTCTACCTGTGTATTTAATCATGAAGCTAAAATACACAATAAATCATTAAAACTATTTTTTTTTACGAGTTTTAATGATTAATAGAATTCTATACCCCCCCACTGGCTGCCGCGACATACCATAAATCCTTATTGGTAGGATGAACGGCAATATCAGCTACCCTCCCGGAAGTGAGCGCGGGACCAACCATGCGGAAACTTAATGTGGAAACAGTACCCTCATCAAAAGGCAGGGCTGATGATTCTTTAGGGGCCGATTTTTTTTGAGCATACATACTGGCTTGCACCAATAAACATAGGATGAGGAAATGCTTCATAGGGTATTTATTAAAAAGCCATTCGATTCGAATGGCTTTAGGTGTTATTTCACTTTCATTCCTCGAACAAAGCGATCTTTGCGTTTCACCTTCTCGAGTTTCTTTTTCGCAACCTTAATGTATGCAGAGCGTGGACTTCCTCTCATGACATCAATTTTATACGTCATATCCCCGTATTGAATTTTGGGTCCACCGGGTTGATTCCATTCCACATCAAAATAATACCTGCGATTGGCTTCATTCTTCGAAAAGAATTTCAAGGTTTTGCCTTCCCCTATTTCAAAACGAACCAGAATTTCACCCTTGGTACCATATGAATCAAAAACACAAGGGGTTCCCGCTTGAACTATTACCGATTCCTTTTTAGTACTTGAACTGTTGATGAGCGTTCCATTAGTGGTGGTAGTTGAATTTTCATTTTTTACCTCCTCATCCATTACAATAGTGTGAGAAATATAAAATTGCACTTTGGTTAATTTCTCCTCTGAATCAAGCGCAAATTCATCTCGAATTAAATTTGTGTAAGGCACTTGTGTTGCACATGCAGAGAGCAACAATACCATAGAAAAATACATACCTAATTTTTTCATCATTTCTTTTTTTACAAAAATAACAAAAGTGACCTTAACATATCTTAGAAATCGTTAAAATTGTAGGAGCATGTACAAACCCTTACTAACCCTCAAATTCATATGGAGTATTGCCATTGGTGCCATGGCACTAAGCGCCTGTTCTAGCAAGTCAGAAAAAAAAAATAAGAGGTTTGAAGATATTCAACCCAAACGAACACAAACACACCAGAAGCAACTTACCAAACAAGATACCCTTGCTCCGTATCTCTTGAAGTACACCAACGATAGTGTTGGCCTCAATTTTGATGCAATCGAAGTTGATGAAATTGCACACTTTCTGGATCGTTTTCCGCATCCAAAAAGACAATATCCCACCCGTTTTGTACTTCGAGAAGGCCAAAAATCCATGTATGTTGGTGAATGGAAATTCAAGGACAGTAACACCCGAATAAATGCGTTATTTAACTGGCTAGACCATTACGGGCCAAATAACCAGCAATTGGAGTGGTTTGAAAGGCAAAAAATATCCAAAGAAAATGTGCTCATATTAATCAATAGCACCTCAATCGTTGAAATTAATTCGAGCGGTAAAATTAATCGCAAGCAATGGGAGCGTTACCAACGATATTCCTATCCAACCGATTCCATTCGGATCATCATAGAACAAGGAACTGGACAATCATGCCGATGGACATTTCCCAAAACACCTAAACAATGACTATGAAAACTATCAATAGAGCCTATTTAAAAGTAACTCCAACCCAGAAATTTTGGAACATATTAGAACCCTACATCGAGGACAAAGAATTCATTCCCTTTCATGAACCCACCTTGTATTTAATTGAGGAGGATATTTGGGATGAAGATCAAGTACTCATGAAATACATGAAAAAAATCACACTAAACGAAATCAATCAACTCACGGAGCAAAACGTTTTGCTTGTTGAGACGGAAAACATTGCGGATTTTAATGCCTTTTTCACCTTCGAAATCGGAGGTAACGTCGTGGATTGCATCACATCCCCCATAGAAAGACTATAACCGTTCAATCAAATTTACATTCAAATAAGATTTATCTGCAGTAACTTCCTCGCCAACCCAATCGGGTAGTACAAAAGTTTCATCTTCTCGAGATAATTCAATTTCAGCGACTATGAGTCCTTCGAGTTTATCATGAAAGACATCAATTTCCCAAACATGGGAATCGACCATAACCTCAAATCGCGTTTTCGAAAGCACTTTTGAACAATGACGGAGCAAGGCCTCTGCCTCAGGTTGAGGGATTTCATATTCAAATTCCGACCGAACTAATGCGGAGTCACCGAACTTCAAGGTGATAAACCCCCGTTCCCCCTTCAAGCGAATCCTACATGATTTATCAGGCGCCACAAACAAATAACCTTGTTGAATAGTTCGCCCATTCAACAGTAATGGACCCAGTAAATCCATGTTTCCGATCAAAAATTTACGTTCTATTTCAATCATTTTTTTAAGTTTCAAAAATATTGAATAATTTTAAGCGTTCAAAGCAACAATTCAAGGAGATTTGTCGTCTTAGACATGTATAAATTTAATAAAAACCACCGCTTATGTTACGTATTGCTTTTTTTGGATTAATAGCTTCGATTTCACTGACTTCATTTGGTCAAAAAATGACAAGTACTGCTGTAGGTTCTCCTGAAGTATTGTACAGCGAAAACGGCGTAAGTATTACGGCGCAATTAACCACATGTACCAATGAAGATCGCCATGAAACCATGACGTTTAAGTTATTAAGTATTACAAATTCAAATGCCGTTGCCGCATCCCTCAAAGTAAGAGAGGATATGTATTATGACTTGGATAACGGAAATTGCAGAACGTGTGATAACCCAGAATATACATTTACGTTCAATCTTGAAGCGGGTGAAACCAAAGCAGGAAATTGCTACGGAGATTCGAACCCAGCACTCGCGGTATTCGTTTCTATGAAAGATGGATACATTAAAGAAGTGTTGAGCGACCTTAAAATGAACATCGTTCGATTGAACTAAAACGATACTAATTGAAGTAAAAGACCGCAATCGCGGTCTTTTTTTTACCTTTGATTGCATGATTAAATTAAGAACGGCAACCCCTCGTTGGATAATAATCGTAATTGATTTAATTATTTCTGTCTTTTCACTAGTCCTTGCCTATTTTATTCGCTTCGATTTAAATACCAATCTGTATGCGATGAAAAACGAATGGCTCCAACATTGGCCCGAATTCATCCTGTATTTGTGCATCAAAGGGGTCGTTTTTATTCTATTTGGAATCCACAAAGGCTTAGTACGCTACACCTCAACCCAAGATTCTCAGCGCCTACTCAAAGCCAATCTCAGCGCTACCTTAATTTTTATTGTGATTAGTGCGTTACGCGCCACCATTTGGAACACTACCTACTTGTTTCCCAGCTCCATAATTCTAATGGAGTTTATGATTAGTCTTATGTTTCTTATAGGGAGTAGGTTTGCCATTAAACTGTGGTACATCGAAACGGTAAAGTCCGCTGAGATTGGCGAACGTGTCTTGGTATTCGGGGCGGGAGCCATGGGAATAATTGCCAAACGCACCATAGAAAACGATAATCGCATTCAGCAAAAAATTATAGGGTTTGTGGACAATAATACTGCGCTTGTAGGCAATAGAATCGATGGAATCAAGGTTTTCGACGCGAACCAAATGGATTCCTTGCTTTCCTCCCTGCGAATCGAAAAAGTTATCGTTGCCATTCGCAATCTCAACCCGGAATTATTGAGGAATCTCGTGGAAATTTGTCTTTCAAAACAAGTAAAAATTCAGCGGGTGCAAGATCCTAATACCTGGGTCAATGGGGAATTAACCCCAAAAAAGATAGGTCAAATTAATATTTCGGAATTGTTAGGCCGGGCACATATTCAATTAGCTCAAAGCAGCTTAGCGGATGAAATGGCGGGGAAAACCATACTTATCACAGGGGCTGCGGGATCTATCGGTAGTGGTATCGCAAAGGAAGTGATTAAGTATAACGTAGCGAACCTCATACTCTTAGATCAGGCAGAATCTCCACTTTATGAACTGCAACAGGAATTAATTGACTACCCACATGAACTTCGCATACATTTCCGAATCGGAGATATTCGAAACTTCGAATCGATACGTAATATTTTTGAAGAGTTCAATCCGCACATTGTCTTTCATGCAGCAGCCTACAAACATGTCCCATTAATGGAAGAAAATCCACACGAGGCAATCATCACTAATATTTTAGGAACGAGGAATTTAACTGAGTGCGCTGTTGCATTCCACTTGGAAAAGTTTATTTTCATTTCAACGGACAAAGCGGTTAACCCAACTAATATTATGGGTGCAAGTAAGCGCATTGCCGAAATGATCGTGCAGAATAAAAATCACCTGGGAATTACCAAATTCATCACCACCCGCTTTGGAAATGTACTAGGCTCGAACGGATCTGTTATCCCACTTTTTCAACGACAAATTGAACAAGGTGGACCAATTACCGTAACTGATGAACGCATCACCAGATATTTCATGACTATACCCGAGGCATGCCAATTGGTATTAGAAGCTTTTTCCATGGGTAATGGCGGAGAAATCTATGTATTTGACATGGGTGAATCTGTTCCTATCATCGAATTAGCCAGAAAAATGATCCTGCTTCATGGCTTGGAACCCGGCAAGGACATTGAAATTAAAATCTCTGGCTTACGTCCGGGAGAGAAACTCTACGAGGAATTATTAGCGGATTCAGAAACTACATTAACAACCCATCATCCCAAAATACTGATTGCAAAAACTCGTGAAATCACCTCGGAATTGAATCCGCAGATTGAATTACTGCTTGAATCTAACACCTCGCTTATGCAACGGGTAGCGATCATGAAACAACTTGTTCCAGAATTTAAAAGCAATAATTCCCAATTCCAGCAATTAGATGCACAGTAGCCCTTTTGAAGTTCAAGTACGCTTTTCGGACATCGATTTACTTGGCCATGTAAACAACGTAGCCTTTTTCAACTATTTTGAAATGGCTCGAATTCATTACTTTCACCCCTTGCTCGGAAAAGACTGGGATTGGATGACACAAGGAGTAGTGCTTGTTAAAAATGAGGCTACTTATTTATCGTCGATTAGACTTCATGACCTACCCAAGATTACGGTTTTTGTAACCGCAATTGGAACCAAGAGTTTTAGCTTAGGGTATCAGGTTTATGTAGGCTCCACGTTGTGCGCAACGGGCACCAGCACATTGGTTTGTTTTAACAACCACACCAAACAAACGATTGAAATCCCTGAACCCATGAGCGTAGCATTAACATCTTTACTTATATGAAAAAATACACAGTAATTCTTCTCCTCCTCGTTGTTAACGCAGTCATGAGCCAGGAAAAAAGTCCTTGCGGAAACGTTAAAAAGAAGGCTGAACCAAGGCGGTATTTAAATTTATATGATCAAGTTACCTATGATCAAGAAATCAATACCTATGTCCTCACCAAAGATTTGTACACACCGTTTAATGGGACGGGACAGACTTATAACCGTGGGGGTTATGTCTTGGATGAGATGTATTGTGTGAATGGAAAGCGAGATGGGTCCGACACCTGCTATTACAGTTCCGGATGCATCAAGGCCATACAAAAACACATAATAGGAATTAAGAATGGAGTACAGCAATTCTATTTTGATTCCACCGGAAAGATATCTAAAGAAGAAACATTTTTGAATGGTAAGCTGAATGGTGTTACCAAAGAATTCAATCGCAATGGTGACACCTTAGTGTATATGAACTTCAAAAATGATATTCGAGATGGAATTCAACGTGAGTACTTTCCCGATGGGAAACGCTTAAAAATCGTTCAATACAAAAATGGACTCTTGGATGGAATACACCTAACGTTTAGCGAGGAAGGAAAGGCTGAGGTAAGCTTGAGCTACAAAGAAGGAAAGAAACATGGAAAACAAACCTATTTCTTCAGCAGTGGAAAGGAAGCGGGAATTGAAATGTGGATGATGGACCAAAAAGACGGTGACTTTATTAAATACCAAGAAAACGGGTCCATACTTACAAAGAGCACCTTTAAAAAAAATATTCCGGTAGGAGAACATCTGGTAAATGACGAGAAAGGGAAAACCATACATCAGACGATCTACGATAAAAAAGGCATCAAACAATACGAAATGGAAATTGACGAATATGGTGATAAAAAAGTGCTTTATGATATCAATAAAACGGAAAATACTACAGAAATCTCAGAAGATCATGATCCAAAAAACATGACACCAGGTGATACCAAGAAAACCAAGCGAAAGAAACGCAAAGAGCGCAGGGCTAAGGATAAATCCTAAAGTAGGCCCAAAAGCATGGAAGATCCTAAGGTAAAGATTCCAAGGGTAATCAAGCGATGAAGAAGTTGGATTGAAACCTTCTTCAACATCCGAGTACCAACCAATACGCCAAGTGTAGCTGCGATTCCCGTAACCGAGAGTTGGAATAAATCAACCTTTTCCCAAGGCAAAGCATTCAGATACACCGCATTACGCGCCACATCGGTAAGTAAGCCAATAAAGGCCAAGGTGGAAACTAACGTGCGAACATCAGGTATTTCACGCAATAAAAATAAACTTCGCAAGGCGCCTTGATGCCCGCTTAGGCCGCCCATAAAACCCGAAATAAGTCCTCCAATCCACAAGGGTGCGCTAACGGATTTACCCTTTATCCCCCACTCAGCAATGCTGAAAATCATCAAAAATAAACCAATCAGAAATGACAAAAAACTCACGGGATGAGTCAAAGAGGATTCAGTCAAATCAAACAACTCCGCGGGGTGTGCGCTTAAATTAGTTAAGAGCCTTGCCCCAAAAAATGCTGCGAGCATCGACGGAATTCCGAAAAGCCAAACAATCCGCCATTGCACGTGCCGATTCATCAAGGATTTAACGGCTGAATTTAACAAATGGACCAAAGCCGTTAACGCTATGGCTAATTCCGGGGGATAATACCAAAGCATGGCAGCCATCAACAGGGTACCCAAACCAAAGCCTGAGAAAAAGGTTAGAATCGATGCCAAGAAAGCAACCAAGGGAATAATCCAAAACATTACTTTTACACTTTTAACCAAAGATACCCAGAATGATCGATTTAAGAAGCGATACGGTAACCATTCCAACCCAAGCCATGCGCGAATACATGGCCGCTGCACCTGTAGGAGACGATGTATTTAATGAAGATCCCAGTGTTAATCAACTGGAACAATATACTGCGGATTTATTCAAGAAAGAGGCCGCCTTGTTTTGTGCA
>Ga0247843_1003215_pt1 | contig 27469 bp, 23 predicted proteins | sample LaCruzMarch2017__FD_192420 | JGI IMG/M metagenome (GOLD analysis project Ga0247843, IMG submission 192420) | Freshwater microbial communities from meromictic Lake La Cruz, Castile-La Mancha, Spain - LaCruzMarch2017_8m | ecosystem: Environmental > Aquatic > Freshwater > Lake | place: Spain... | reverse complement strand
AAGCCCGAAACATTTACCGCGCTACGTATCGGAGTTCGTATTCAAGTACAACAATCGCAATGAGGATGATATGTTCGAAACATTGATTGAAAATGCAGTCAAACCAACTTCTTTATAATTCCGTAATATTTTAGTTGTTCCTATATTCTTTCCTGATAGTAACTAATGCTAACGAGTAAAACCTAATCTGGACCAAGACTAAACCTGCAATTTTGGGCAGGACAGTTGGTTAAGGGATAGATGGTGATGTTTTACAATCGTAAAAACCATAAAAAGAAGAGTTTTGACGAAAATTTAGAATAAACAATATTGCTCTGTCACAACCTAAAATACATATTTGGTCTATAACGTTTTCAAAAAATCAACCAATTTCTCTCGTTTGCGCACTGAAACGGGAATGTTTGTACCATCGGCCATCCGAATAGATCCTCCTTCGGTTTTGTCGATACGGGCAATAAAGTTGATGTTGACCAAATGCGAATTGTGTACCCGAAGAAAATGATTTCCAAGCAAGTCTTCGTATTCCTTTAAGTTTCGCGACACCAAAATGGGCGAGCGTCCGGAAATGAAAAAATGAGTGTAGTTGGCATCGGCCTCGCAACGCATAATATCGTCAATTCGAATAAGGTGAATGGACTCCATGTCCTTCAGCAAAATTTTTCGATTGCCGCCAGTAAGCTGTTTCAAATTTTGTTCGAGCAATTCGAGTTTGGCACTTAAATTTTCTTTGTCCATTTTCTCAATGGCACGATGCACAGCTTCAGTAAGCTCAATGGGATCAATTGGTTTCATCAGATAATCGATGGCACTTAGGCGCAATGCCTCGATGGCATATTTGGCAAATGCGGTAACAAAAATCACCTCAAACGACCGGTGTTCCACCTTTCGGAGGAGGTCTATACCTGTGCCGTCATTCATCTCTACATCCAGAAAAACCAAATCGGGATGCCCATTGACAATGAGCTGCAAGCCAGTCGCTACACCATCGGCCTCTAGTATTTCTGCCTCCGGAAAATTGTGGCGCAACATGAGTATAATGCCATTGCGCACCTCATTTTCGTTATCAATTACAGCCAGTTTCATATCGGTAGATTAATTAGCACAGTTACGCCTTCATTTCCAGTTTTACTATTATCCAGAACTTCAAAATTGGCACTCTTCTTTTTAATTTTTTCCAACAAACGCAGGCGTTCTCTGGTTATTTCCATTGCCCGAGATTTATGATTGCTGGGTTCGTGCTTATGGGCTAAACCAGTTCCATTATCTTCAATTTTAATTTGAACGGCATTATTGGCCTCCGAAATGGTGACTATGATTTCCCCTTTGCGATTGGTCAATTCCTTAAACCCATGCTCTACGGAATTTTCTAAAAACGGTTGAGTAATCATGGAAGGAATAACCACATCGCGCAGGTCATCATCCATCCGTATTTCATAGTCGAACCTATTGCCCATTCTCACTTTCTGAATTTCGAGATAGTTTTCCATTAGGGTTATCTCCTCGGCCAACGTCAATTCGTTGTCGAAGGTATTTTCCAAAATTTGCCGCATAAGTTTCGACAATCGGGCCAAGTAGCCAGCTGCTTTGTTAGGGTCTGTTTTATCGTAGAAAAAGCCTTGAACTGAACCCAGAGCGTTGAATAGAAAGTGTGGATTTATCTGAGCGCGATAAAACCGTTGTTGCAAGTCGAGCAGTTCGAACTCGTTTTTGATGCGATAGCTTCTAAATAGCAAAAGGCCAAAATGATTAGGCCAAGAACTCCAACTGCCCCAGAAATCAACTGGATTTCGCGTTGGCGCAGCAAAAGGTCTTTCACTTCGGCTTCGCTGGTAATGCGTTTTATCTCGTCTTCCTTTTTCTCTGTTTCATATTTCACCAGCAATTGTTGCAGGTTATTTTCGCTCTCCACAGCCTTCAAACTATCGGATAAGGCGATGCTTTTTTCCAAATACTCTACCGATTCCTTGTACTTCCCAAGCCCATACAAGGCGTCATGCTTCAATTTGTATCCTCGTGCTAATTTGTCTGGTCTATTTTTTTGCTTCGCAAAAACGAGAAGTTCCTCGGCCTTAGCTAAAGCTTCAGCGTTGCGATTTTGCCGATTGTATGCCATTGACAAATTGGCTAGAATATCAAAAAGCTGAAGTTCGAATTTCTTCTCTTTTGAAATTTTCTCGGCTTCCAAAAAATGAGAGATTGCTTCCTTTTCGCGTCCTGTTTCGAACTTTATCATACCCAACGAAACATAATTGTTAGACAATCCATCGTAGTTATTAATAGATTGATTGAGCTCTATTCCCTTCATTTGATACGCTTCGGCTTCCTCAAATTTTTTCTCGCTACTGCAATAAATGGCCAAGTTGGTGTAGCACTTTGATGCAGCTAATGTGTTGCCTTGTTCGAGGCTTTTTTTAAGTGCCTCTTCCATGTATTTTCTTGCTTCGGCCATATTTTCAACCTTGAAAAAAAGACTAGATATGGCAATTAAACCGGCCAATTCGGGATGGTCCAGTTCATGTTTTTGGGCATACTTCAGTGCTTTTAGACCATAGCTCATAGCGAGGTCATTTTTATTCATATAGTTGTAGGAAGTAGAAGTGCCTCGAAGCAACAATTCATAAATCTGAATATACCCTTTGTCGAGAGTATCGCGTTCATGTTTTAGAGCATTTAATCCGTTTTGAAAATGTTGAATCGCTTGGTCAAACTTGCTAGCTCTGTTGTCTATAGACCCAAACAGATGATAGGCTCGCGCGTATAAAATGGGCTGTGCGGCCTTTTCGGCATATTTCAAGCAAATAGTGGCATGGGTAAGGCTCGAATCCATGTTTATTTTCATGAAAGAGGTCCCAATCCAGCCATGACCTAACGATAAGTTGACAAAATCGTCTTTTCTAACCTTAGTTCGCAAGCGATAATAGACCAACTGAATGGCGGAATCGGCTTGTGTGAGATGTATTTTTTGCACATCATTCCAAAGGCTATCACTTTGTGCTTTGGCTGTGTGGCTATAACCCAAAATGGTTAATAGACCGAAAAAAAATATGGAATTGAATTTCATTTCTTGACGTATACTAAATCATAAAACTCATTTTGATAAACCGAATAGCAATAATACACGCAGTATTAGTAAAACGGCAAAGCCCTCGCGGAAATCCGCGAGGGCTTAACCCCAAAAAATTTTGGTTTCCTATTAATGCGTTACCATCAATTTGTGCATTTCTCTTTCGCCATTGGCGGTAGTAATTGTAATGAAATATAGCCCAGCATGGAAATCGCTCACGCTGAAATTTATGTTATTTAACTGTCCTTCCAACACTTCAGCACCGTTCATAACTGTTTGCACCACTCGGCCCGACATGTCATAAACCTGGATACTCACTGTGGCATCGGCATCAAATCCAAAACGAATATTAACCATGTCTGTTGCTGGATTTGGAAAAATACCCGTTGTTAAGTCTGCTGATTCTTCTGCAATAAATTCCTCTTCAGAACCATCTAACTTGAACGAACCGCAAGCACCAATTACAAAGCCTTGGTTCAATTTGGTTGGAACCTGTGATGCATTAACGCAAGAAGTTTGGTTGTTCTTGCACATGCTAACCTTATTATTTTGGGCTCCACAGCGTACATCACGAACAGTTACAGTAGCAACATCAGATTTAGTGCAACCACGAGCATCAGTTACAGTAAGTGTGTAATTGGTAGTCACATTAGGGCTAACCACAATATTCTTGGTAGTGGCTCCGTTGCTCCATGCATAGGTATAAGGTCCCATGCTATTGTTTGCATAAGCTACTAGCGTAACGCTAGTTGGACCATAACCACGATATTTCAATTGATCTGGTCCTGCACTAGCTACTGGTGGTTGATACACAACTACAGACACATAGTCGCTACTCGAAGATCCATTTGCATCAGTTACTGTAAGCAGATAAAGTTCGTTGGCTGTTGGGCAAACCGCTACGCTTGGATTTGTAGAAATCACCCCAGCATTGTATTGCGCAGCCCAAGAATAGGTGTAAGGAGCGGTTCCGCCCGACACTGTTGCGTTTAGAGTGGTGCACCCACCGAGGCAAAACATCACTGTATTTCCAGCTTCTACTACTGGCCCATCAAGGGAAATAACCATTTCTGGCTGGCCATTGCAACCATAAGGAGGAACGCCAACACCGGCAGCTTCTGCGCCCATTAGGGTCATGCTTGTAGGTGCACCAACCGTTACATACGTAAAAGTGATACATGTAGCTCCCGCTGGTCCGCAATTTCCTTGAAGACAGGTCCAAGCATTTGGAAACATGTATGGTGAATTAGAAGGCCAAGAGATGGCATCGTACACTAAATATTCTGGCCCATAGCTGCTGTTGTCCGCACCATAAACGGCTTGCGTATTCGGACTTGTTAAGGTTGCTGGGAAGGAAGAAAACGTAGCTCCACCACCCAACATTACAGCCCAAAGTCCAGTTTGTCCAACTGCACCACCACTTCCACTACCAGCACAAAAAGTAACGGTGTATTGGTGAAGTCCACCCCCCAAATCGGTGTGGGAGTTCAAAGTAAATGACGAGTTGTCGCAAGCCAATCCACTACTTGCGCCTGCTAAACTAACGGCCAGCGCCATTGCAATTGTGTAAAATTTCTTCATGTTAAATGGTTTTAAGAAATTGGTTATACCCTTATGGGGCTACAAATGTGATGGGTGCATTTCCTTCAATTTTGACCAAATAGACAACCGAGCTAGGCGCTTGTATAAGTGTATCGAATTATAGAATAGCTGTTTTCTAAGGTTTTGAAACCCGAGCCACTACAAATTGATATTCTGGAAATTGTCGCCCTCTATATGGCTAAAAACAAGGCCTATACCTAAAACTCTGAATCAATACCCCACCGCTTCAGGTCGGCCTAAACCATAATCATCAAACCCAAAATCGGTTGTCTTAAAGGCGTTTCCTATAAAAACGTTGTTGCCATTGTTTTCGCCTGTTCCGGGAATAAGTGGATAAAACGCCAATGAAACTTCAAAATTATCAAACACCAAATAGCGGTTATTGATAAGCACACCAAGGCCGAATTGTGTATAAATGGTGCTTTTGGAGAATCCGTCTGCATCGTTTCCCAACACGCCCATCGAAAAGACGAAATAAGGACCGAACTGAAAACCTAGAAATTTCCAAGGCGCATACGATTGTGTTTGCAACGTTAGCATAATGCGCTGTGTGCCCTGAATGGCCGAACTATTAAAGCCCCGGATTCCTTTGCTGCCTTCATTCAACGTTAAATTATCCGAAGATTGGCGCGCAATACCAATGGTGAATTCGGGCTTTGCGAATTGTCGGAACTTCCATTTTCCAAGTTCAAGCAGCCCTGTGAAATAGCTTAATCCGATTTTTGCTACTCCTTGCTCGTAGCGGCCCGAACGGAAGTAATTACCATAGTCAATCCTTGCTCGAAAATATCCCCAACTGTAATAGTGACCCCACATGTAATGGGCACCAATGTACCATCTGGCATCTTGGCGCATTTCATAGCCGCCAACAATACCGTAGGATCGCCCAATGGGAACGTCTTCGATATAACCGTAATTGAAGATGTATCTATCGCGCACATATTTACGCGTTGACAACCCAATGCCAGCAAGGAAAATTGCACGGTCGCGATACAGTGGAAGGCTAGAATACGGTTCGCTCGGCTTCTCTATATAATTGATACTAGCAGCGCGCACCGCTACGATTAGGTTGGTGGCGCGGTCATCTTCTGTTGTTCCTTTGGCTACCTTCCATGCGCCTGCGGCCCAATAGTCTTGAGGAACTGAACTAGATTTTAGAAATTGTACTATGCTATCAATCTGATAGATAGTATCGGTTTTAAATTGCTGTGCAATAGATATTCCCCCTGCCCAACGCGTGATGGTGGAATAAAACGGGCGACTTACATCAACGCCTACACGGTAATCGCTCTCTTCCTCCAAGCGATAAGACACGCGTGCGCTGACATAACTATTCCGAATGTTTCGCGCAGAATATTCGGTTTCAAAAGCGTTGCGATTCCGGGCGTGATTTCGAGTGTAGTAATTGTGAAACACATGATTTAAGCCACCCATGTTATTCTCGGTAAGACCAACGGAAAATCGTGTGCCTGAAAATCCAACATCGGGAATGATGCTCCACGAGTCGAGTACGCGGATAAGTAAATCCACTGAATCAAGACCTGTTCCGCTGCGTTGCGGGTAAAAAAACACCTCTTGAATATAAAGCTCTTGGCGTATGAGACGTTCCGATTCCTTGACCAAAAGTGAGTCGAAGGGTTGGCCTTCCTTTATGAGCAACAGATTGAGCACGGTTCTTTTTAAAGTCTTGATATGCATTGCATTACCAAAACGTTCGGTGCCAAGCGTGGGCACTTCGGTGGTGTCGTACACATCATACCCAAATGGGTCAAGGGTCACTATTCGTATGTTGCGAATGGGGTCACCTTCGAATGTACCATATGGCTTGCGCGCCAATTTTCGGTAGCGATACCCATCCTTTTCTCCAGTAAAGGCAATAGGCTTGAAAAACAAATCATAGAGTGCCGTGGTAAGCCACGTACGTTGCGCAGCTTTTTCAATTTTTTGATACACCTTAATAACGGTGTCTTGCTTAGCGGGCTCTTGCCCCAAAGCAGAATGCAATCCAAAAACCATAAGGATTGCGCATAAAACTACTCCCTTCGGCATCATGCACAAAGAACGGCCATCTTGGCCAACTCCATTTTTAAAGCGGCAAAAGTTTGAGAAAATACATTTTAACTTTTCCCTTTCCCTTGGCTTCAATCTCACCTCTGTAGTCACACTCGTATAAATCCTTCACCAAATTATAAGTTGCTTCTGAGATATTGATTTTCCCTACTTCACCTGAACTTTCCATGCGACTTGCAATATTTACAGCATCTCCCCAAATATCATATTGAAATTTTCGTTTACCAACAATACCTGCCACAACAGGCCCAGTGTGGATTCCAATTCGAATTTCAAAAAATGGTTTTCCCTCCGCCTTTTTTCGCTCTTTTAAGGAGGACATTACAGTTTCAATCTCTATTGCCGCCTGCACAATATCTAATGCATGTGTTGTATTTGGCACAGGAAGTCCACCAGCAGCCATATAGGCATCGCCAATGGTCTTAATCTTTTCGATACCAAACTTATCCATTATCCAATCGAATGCGCTAAAGCATTCATCAATTTCTGCTACCAATTCTTGCGGACTTAGCACTTCCGAAATTTGTGTAAATCCTTTAAAATCGGTAAAAAGTATAGTTACTGAATCGAAGTATTTGGCTTGCGCAAATCCCTTTTCCTTCAATTCTTTGGCGGTTTCCACTGGAAGGATGTTTAACAGCAATGCATCGCTCTTTCGTTTTCCATAATAAATCGAAAAGCCTAAAGCGCCAACCAAAAGCAAAACACTACCTATGGAAACCAGCCCAACCCATTGCCTTTGAATACGCTCTTGCTGCAACTGTGTTTCTGCCACAAAATGAAGGCTATCCGCCATCTGTTTTTTATCAAACGAATAATTCAATTCCAACCGCGTAACTTCTTTGGTCATTTCTTGCCCAAATATGCTATCACGCATAGCCACATGCATCTGATAAAACCGGAGGGCTTCGGCAGAATTGCCAAGAGCTTTGTTCGCTTCAAATAGACACAAACAACTTTTTTGAATTTCTTGTTTGGAGTTCATCCGTAACGCCTCGTTGTAAGCTGTTTCACACCAAGTACGGGCTTCCGATTCCCTACCCAATTCATTAAGCAATTCACCAACTCTAATTCCCATTTCAATACGTAATCGAGCATTTTCATCCGAACCTTGGACGGCCTGAAAACCTTCCTTAATCATCTGCAATGCCCCTGATGCATCACCCTGCTGATGCATGCAACCACCCATTAATTCTAAGGTAATGGCCTTGCCTGAAATGCTTTTTAATTCTTTCCAAATTGCAAGACTTTGACGGTGAAATGATAATGCGGTAGCGAATTCCCCCAACTTCGAATTCACATCACCCATATTGTTATAGATAATGCCTAGGGCTCTGCGGTCCGTTCCTTGTTCGCGATAAACCAAACATTTGCCATAACTAAATCGTGCTTTTTCATATTCTTTTTGGGAATAATAAATGGAACCCATGTTGTTGTGAGATTCCGCAATTCCAGCACGGTCGCCCATCTTTTCATAGATGGACAACGCTTCTTGAATATTCGAAAGTGCACCAACGTAATCGCCCTTGTAGATTAAGAGAACTCCAATTTCATTCCGAGTTTTGGCAATCCAACCAAACTTCTTTTTGCGTTTGGCCAACTCCAATGCTTGACTGAGCGACTGTTGACAGCTATCGTAATGCCCTGCAAGAAGTTGCCGCGAAGCACGCTCCATTTGCTTCGAGTAAAGCACTTGCTCGTTGCTACTTGAGCTAGTAACTTGAGCAAAAGCAAATCCACCAAAAAACAAACAGAAACAAACAAACGAAAGAAATCGCGTCACTTCACTGTTATAAATGAAATTATTGATTCTGATTAAGCACGTCAAAACTAAGCGCTTAACACGCAAATGAATTTTTTATATCCACATTATTTGTAGATTGGCGAACAATTAAATACTCCAAACAAATGAAAAATAAGTTGTCCTTTTTCGGTGTATCAATTCTAATGGGAATATCATTTTCAGATTGTCTTTATGCTCAGAAAGATGCTGAGATAGTAACCCCATATAAAAGTTCGTCCGTACTCACCAATCCAGCCCCGATAGGATTTCAGCCTGTTGCAATATCATACAATGAAGCAGCCGAGGAAGCTTCTGCCAATGCAACAGTTGCAGGTTTCTCAGCTGTTTACTTTACGAGTGCCGATCTTCAATATTTGCTTTCCGATTCAAGGGGTGTCGGACTTCGATTTTACAATGCAAGAGAAGATATGACAATTGGCTCTGGCAATATTGTAGCCGTAGCGGTGAAAAGTGATGGTTCGGAAATAAATCCTGCATTATCTAAAAGTTATATCATCAGTCGCCCACTAACCAATACCTCAACCTTCTTAAACCCTATTGCAAAAAGTACAGCCAAAGTGTGTGTGAGCAATGCGTGTAATACTCCAGATTTGATTCCCTATACTGCATTTTTTTCACGCTCAATAATAGATGAATTACTGAAACAAACTGGCGCAGCTGGAGTGAAACTAATTCCCGCTTCCCGCAAATTTGAGATGAAAGATTCGAAAGGAGTTACTACTGTTAAAACTTACCGCACCATGATGGCCGTTGGAGTTGCCTTAAAAGATGGTAAGATTGCCGATATTGGTAGTCAGTATCTTAAAAGTCTCGAGCCTTGCCCTTACCATTGCCCTACAGACAATGTGCTGCTTATGCCAGCTAAATATTAAACCTTCAATTTCATTTGAAGTTGCTGTTTAGCCCTTCAGAACAAACGACTCCATGAATTTGGTGGTATAATTTCCAGAAACAAAATCTGGGTTATCCATCAACGCTCGGTGAAAAGGGATAGTCGTTTTCACTCCTTCAATGACGAATTCGTCAAGGGCTCGCTTCATTTTATTAATAGCCTCCTCTCTACTTTGAGCCACAGTTATAAGCTTGGCAATCATAGAGTCGTAAAAAGGAGGAATGGTGTAACCGGCATAAATATGAGAATCGAGCCGAATGCCATGACCTCCAGGAGCATGTAGAACATTTATTTTTCCTGGGCAAGGACGAAAATCGTTGTAAGGATCTTCGGCATTGATGCGGCATTCAATAGCGTGCATCTGAGGGAAATAGTTCTTTCCGGAAATAGGTATTCCAGCAGCTACTTTTATCTGCTCCCAAATGAGGTCGTAGTTAATTACTTCCTCCGTAATTGGATGCTCTACTTGGATACGAGTATTCATTTCCATAAAGTAGAAATCGCGGTTTTTGTCCACCAAAAACTCTACTGTTCCTGCGCCTTCATACTGCACTGATGCAGCTGCTTTTAACGCTGCATCACCCATGCGGTCACGCAATTCATCGGTCATAAAAGGGGAAGGGGTTTCCTCCATCAATTTCTGATGCCTGCGTTGAATGGAACAATCGCGCTCGCTTAAATGACAATAGTTACCAAACTGGTCGCCTATAATTTGAATTTCGATGTGGCGAGGGTCTTCAATGAACTTTTCCATATACATGCCATCGTTGCCAAACGATGCTGCTGCCTCCTTTCGCGCTGAATCCCAAGCGGGTTCGAGCTCTTCCTCGGTTTTCACCACGCGCATACCTTTTCCACCTCCGCCAGCAGTAGCTTTAAGCATTACAGGATATTTCACCTTCAACGCTGTTTTTCGGGCATCTTCCAAATCTTTCAGCAGTCCTTTTGAGCCCATAATTACGGGCACTCCAGCCGCAATCATGGTGGCTTTAGCAGTAGCCTTATCGCCCATGGCATCTATCATTTCGGGAGATGCGCCAATAAACTTGATGCCGTGTTCCTTGCAAATCCGCGAGAAATTGGCATTCTCAGACAAGAATCCATACCCTGGATGTATGGCATCGGCATTTGTGATTTCTGCTGCCGAAATGATATTTGGGATACTCAAATAACTGGCCGAGCTTGCTGGTGGCCCAATACATACTGCCTCATCGGCAAACTTGACGTGAAGGCTTCCCTTATCGGCTGTAGAGTATACCGCCACGGTTTGGATGCCCATTTCGCGGCAGGTACGGATAATTCGCAAGGCAATTTCTCCGCGATTTGCTATCAGAATCTTTTTAAACAAAATGATGAGCGTGTTTAACGATTAGGTAACGAGCCAAACTATTAATGAGGTTCAATCAGAAACAACGGTTGGTCATATTCTACTGGAGTAGAATCGTCAGCAAGCACTTTCACAACTTTGCCGCTCACCTCTGCCTCAATCTCGTTGAAGAGTTTCATTGCCTCGATAATACAAATCACATCTCCCTTTTTAATTTCATCGCCAATGCTTACCAAAGGTGGTTTTTCTGGAGATGTTGCACGATAAAACGTACCAATCATAGGTGAACGAACTTCTTCGTAGTTGCTTGATTGTTGCGCTTCTTTTGCTGCAATTGGCGCTTGAACAGCAATAGGTGAAGCGGCAACAACTACTGGTTGCGCAGGAATTGCATTTGGCATTTCGGCATGCACAAACTGTACCTCAGTTCCATTTCCATTGCGTTTGTATGGTGGAGTTTTAATGGTAAGTTTGAATCCTTTTGATTCAATTTCAACTTCACTTACTCCTGATTTCGATACGAAACGAATGAGTTCCTGAATCTCTTTGATGTCCATTGTGTCGTCTTATTAAGGGGGACTAAAAGTAGAAAAATTGCAATGCTTTAGACCTTCGAATTATATGCCCATTTCAGATAGAGAGCTCCCCACGTAAATCCACCGCCAAAAGCACTGAGAATGAGATTATCGCCCTTTTTTAGGCGGCTTTCCCATTCGTACAAGCATAGTGGAATACTGCCGTTGGTGGTATTTCCGTACCGCTGAATATTGAGCATTACTTTATTTTCGTCAATGTCCATGCGCGATGCTGTAGCATCAATAATTCGCTTATTGGCTTGATGCGGCACCAAATATGCAATGTCGTCAGCAGTAAGATTATTGCGTTTCATTACTTCCTCAGACACTTCTGCCATTTTGGTAACAGCAAACTTAAAAACCGCCTGTCCTTCTTGATATACGAAATGCTCGCGGGCATCTACAGTTTCGTGAGTAGCTGGGCGCATCGACCCACCAGCTTTTTGATGCAAATGCACTGATCCAGAACCTTTAGTGTGAAGCAAATGGTCTATTACTCCAAGGCCTTCTGTATTTGGCTCCATCAAAACAGCTCCAGCCGCATCACCAAAAATCACGCACGTTTGGCGGTCGGTATAGTCAATGATGCTCGACATTTTATCACCACCAACTACCACTACTTTCTTGTAGCGGCCTGACTCGATGTACATGGCTGCAGTGGTGAGCGCATAAATAAATCCAGAACATGCGGCATTTAAATCGAAACTAAATGCGTTGGTCATACCACATTCGTCTGTAACGATATTGGCCGATGCAGGAAACTGCATGTCTGGAGTAACCGTAGCAAAAATCAGGAGGTCAATATCTTCAGGATTAGTTCCAGTCTTTTCGAGCAATCCTTTTACTGCTGGAATTGCCATGCGAGTTGTGCCTTGGTCTTCCCCTTTCAGAATACGCCTTTCTGAAATGCCAGTTCGGGTTAAAATCCACTCATCAGTTGTATCCACAAGTTTTTCCAGCTCCTTGTTTGTAAGCCGATATTCTGGCACAAAGGCGTGTACACCGGTTATAGCTGCTGTAACTTTGGACATAAAGCGTATATAAAATAGCTAACCGCAGGAAACGTGAGAACAATACAAGTGTTAAAGGCGAATGCCTTCACATCTCGAATTCACTTCGTTTTCTGCGGTTAAAAACCCAGAGATGGGAAATTTTGCGATTAAGCCGCTTTTTCCATCACCACTTTGCCCTTGTAATAGAGCTTGCCCTCATACCAATGGGCACGGTGATAGATATGTGGTTCTCCAGTTGTAGGACAAACCGCGATGGCTGGTGCAGTTGCCTTATCGTGAGTTCTTCTCTTGTCCCTGCGGGTTTTCGAGATTTTTCGTTTGGGATGTGCCATGGTCTTTTCCTTATTTAATACTATAGTTTATTCACTCAATTCATTCTATCTTGCAAGCCACCAAGGATATCCTTAAATGGATTAGTGCTGTCTTCTTCAGTTGGCAATGCTTCACCCGCAATTCTGCTTAGCACCTCATTATCGCAAATCGAAGTGTCGTTTTGCTCTTCGCAAGGCACTTTTCTAAGCGGCAGGCTAAGTGTAATAAACTCATACAGCATCTGCGATACATCTAGCTCGTGGTCGCCACGGGGAATAATGATGAGTTCGTCATCTGCTTCTTCGTATGCGTCACCAAACTTGACGAACATTTTGAATTCCCCGCTAACAGGCTGGTTGTAATCAACGGAACATCGATCACAAACTTCGCCAACTGTGCCGCTCAGTGTAAAGTTTAACTCTAAATGGGTGGCTTTTTTATCCATCTCCATCTTCACGCTAACCTTACCCTGAGCAATCAGGGAATTCTCCAACTTTTCAAAGAACTTATCATCCGCCTCGAACTCAAAATGATGCTTTCCGATACCAAGACCAGAAAACTTTACAACGAATTCGCCCGACTTTCCCATTTCAAAAAAGAGGGGTGCAAATGTAGAAAAATCCTGTTACAAGAAAACGTTAATTCTCTTCCCGTGGCGTTGGTCGTTTTGGGCCACGTCCAGCGCCTCCTACAGCGCTAGATCTGCGGGGTTCGCGCCTAGTTTCGCCTTCTTTTTCGCGCCTTTCTTGCACTTGCAATGGGTTGGCGCTGCATTCAGCATAACGCTTACGTTCGTTAAAAATATCAATGGCGGTGTAAACAGCATCTCGGAAAGACTGCTCACTTGCAACGCCTTTGCCTGCAATGTCGAACCCTGTACCGTGATCGGGCGATGTTCGTACATAAGGCAAGCCAGCGGTGAAATTCACCCCTTGATCAAAGTTCATGGATTTGAACGGAATCAATCCTTGATCGTGATACATGGCAAGAATAACATCAAACTGGCGATGTGCACCTGAACCAAAAAAACCATCTGCTGCAAAGGGACCAAACACCAAAAGGCCATCTTCTTTTGCCTTACGAATGGCTGGAATAATAACCTCTAATTCTTCTCTGCCAATTACACCACCATCGCCATTGTGAGGGTTGAGCCCTAGCACTGCAATGCGCGGTTTGCGGATGGCAAAATCAATTGGAAAATTTCTATCGAGAAAACGAATTTTCTTAATGATAGACTCAAAAGTGAGCGCCTTTCCGACCTCCGAAAGCGGCAAATGGCCTGTCATAAAAGTCACAATCATGTGCTCGCTTACCATCACCATACTATATTCCTCCGCTCCAAAAGAATGGGCTAAAAATTCCGTGTGGCCAGGGAAATTAAACTCCTCACTTTGGATATTGTGTTTGTCGATGGGCGCAGTGACCAACACATCAATTTTCCCCGCTTTCAAATCGGCAACAGCGGCTTGTAATGACTTCAATGCGTATGCACCACTTGCAGGTGTTGGTTTGCCAAGCTCAACCTCAAAATCCTCTTGCCAGATATTGACAACGTTGGCTCGCTTTGGATTCGCTTCTTCCGCCTTCAAAATGGGATTGAAACTAAAATCGTGAATACCCAACGCCTTTCTATGTTGAGCTGACACTTTATTCGAACCATACAGGATTGGCGTACACTCTTCCAACATTCGCACATCCAAAAAAGTCTTGATAATAACTTCATGACCAATGCCATTCAAATCTCCACAGGAAATCCCAACTCGTATCTTTTCGTTAACTCTAGACATGCTGATGCTGGTGTGTTTTTCTAGTGAAATGGATAGCTAGACGTGCAAAAATCGAAGGCTTGGACATTATGCTGAGGCCTGCCGCCCAATGCCTAAATTTGAGCGGTCAAAAGTAGTGACTTTAGAACTCTTGTGAGGCGAAAGCGTTAGTAGGTTTTGCAGAGTAGCCTAGCTTAGAAATTTGATTGGAATGAACACAGAACTATTGTTGGAACGCGCCCTGAAAGCGGAGTTTCTTTCTGCCGAAGAAGGGCAATTCCTATTTGAACATGCGCCATTGGCCGACCTCATGTTTGTAGGTAACGAGTTGCGGAAAACCAAGCGCAACGATGGAAAAGTCACTTGGATAATTGATCGGAATGTGAATACCACCAATGTGTGCATTGCCAATTGTAAGTTTTGCAATTTTTTTCGCGTGCCTGGCCATGCCGAAAGCTATATCACGAGCATTGAAACCTACAAGAAAAAGATTGAAGAGACTTTTCGCTTTGGTGGCGAACAACTGCTTTTGCAAGGTGGACATCATCCAGACCTTGGCTTGAGCTACTACGTAAATCTGTTTAGTGAACTGAAATCGCTTTACCCCAATTTGAAATTGCATGCACTTGGTCCGCCAGAGATTGCGCACATCACAAAATTGGAAGGTTCAACACATACTGAGGTACTTTTCGCACTAAAAAAAGCGGGTCTAGATAGCCTACCAGGTGCCGGTGCGGAGATTTTGAATGACCGCGTGCGGAGACTAATTTCCAAGGGAAAATGCACAGGCAAAGAATGGTTGGATGTGATGCGTGCAGCACATCAATTAAACCTGACCACATCGGCCACCATGATGTTTGGACATATTGAAACATTGGAAGAACGATTTGAGCACTTGGTTTGGCTTCGCGAGGTGCAAAGCGAAAAACCTGCTGATGCCAAAGGATTTATCGCATTTATCCCGTGGCCGTTTCAAGATGACGGAACATTATTGAGACGTGTGAAAGGCATACGAAATACGTGCACTCCTGAAGAATATGTTCGCATGATTTCCATTTGCCGAATCATGCTGCCCAACGTGGATAATATTCAGGCATCGTGGCTCACCGTGGGCAAGCAAGTAGCGCAAATGTGTTTGCATGCAGGAGCCAATGATTTTGGATCCATAATGATTGAAGAAAACGTGGTAAGTGCAGCTGGTGCGCCTCATCGCTTTACTTCGCAAACCATTCAAAATGCCATTCGCGAAGCAGGATTCGAGCCTCAATTGCGCACACAGCAATACACCTATCGCGCATTGCCATCGGTCATGGAAGAACAGGTAATTGAATATTGATGCATCCACAACCCGTTTCTACTTCAGTCGTCTTACCTTCGTTGTGATGAAATCGCTACTGCTAACATGTGCCATGTTGCTAAATGCTTTTGGAGCATGGGCTACGCATAATAGAGCAGGAGAAATTACGTATGAGTTTCTAGGCGGACTCACCTTTCGCGCCACCATCACTACTTACAGTGTGCCCGACAGTCCGGCAGATAGGCCATGGCTTGAACTTGATTGGGGAGATGGAAATATCGACACTGTTTTTCGATCAAATAATGGTGGCGATGGCGAAATCATTGCGGTAGGCGTTAAGAAAAACGTCTACATAGGCGTTCACACCTATCCAAGCGCTTCCACATACATTCTTTCTATGGAAGACCCAAATAGGAATGGCGGAATAAACAACATTCCCAATTCGGTGAATGTCGTTTTCTATATTGAAACAACACTTACTATTAGTCCGTTTTTCGGGGCAAATAGCACGCCTACGCTACTCAATCCACCCATCGATAATGCGTGTGTAAACAGACGATATGAGCATAATCCTGGCGCATTCGATGTGGATGGAGATAGTTTGAGTTACGAACTTGTGCCTTGCAAAGGATTAGATGGCGAGGATATTCAAGGCTATTTATTCCCATTTGGCATTTCCATCAACGCTGTAACAGGCGATCTTGTGTGGGAAGTGCCCACTCAGCAAGGCGAATTCAATTTTGCTATACGCATTTACGAGTGGCGTAGACCCGAAGGTTCGTCTGATTATGCTTTGATGGGATATGTGGTACGCGATATGCAAGTAACGGTGTTGCCTTGCCAAAATGAACCACCAATTGTTCGAGCCATTGATGAAATATGCGTTGAAGTAGGCGACACGTTAACGTTTTTGGTTCGCGCTTGGGATCCAGATGGGGATGGCGTAAAACTCACTGCAACTGGTGGTCCTTTAGTGAACGACATTTCAACAGCAACTTTTCCACAACCAATTCAAGAATCATTTACAGATACGGCTTACAGCACGTTTAGATGGATTCCGCAATGTGGAAATGTGCAATTGCAACCGTACTCTATGTCGTTTCGGGCTATTGACACACCGCCTAGCAATGATGTGGCTCTTGTAGATTACCACACCACATTTATAACCGTGGTGGCTCCTGCACCGCAAAATCCAGCCGTTGAACCTCAAGGCAATGCATTGGCCTTAAGTTGGGACGCAAGTATTTGCCAAGAGGCAATCGGTTATAAAATTTACCGAAGAATTGAAGAATACGGTTTCGACCCAGACACCTGTGAAACTGGAGTTCCTAGCTATACAGGCTATGGCTATATCGGCTCAACTTCTGGGCTCAATACCACAACATATCTAGACCAAAATCTAAATTCCGGTATTCAATACTGTTATATGGTGGTAGCTTGTTTTGTGGATGGAGCCGAAAGTTATGCTAGCGAAGAATTTTGTGCGGTGTTAAATCGTGACCTACCCATAATTACCAATGTAAGCGTAAGGAATACAGACATCTCAAATGGCTCCATGGATGTGGTGTGGAGCAAGCCAACAGAGTTGGATACGCTACTCATTCAAGGCCCGTATGAATACCGCGTGTATAGATCAGATGTAACGAATCCAAATAATTACGTATTGCTCGAAACCAAGTTTAGCTTAAACGACACCATCTTCCTCGACACTGTAATGAACACCAAGGAATTGGAGTTTTATTACAAAATCGAGCTGTTTAACGATGAGCCAACCAACACTTTTGTGGTGGGCGAAAGCGACTCGGCTTCTTCTGTATTTATCACAGCAATTGGCACCGACAACCAGGTTCAAATTGTGTGGGATGAGCAAGTGCCGTGGATAAACGATAGTTATGAAGTGTATTTCGAAGAGCAAGATTTAAGCTTGACACTGCTAGGCACAACACTTGAAAAAACGTACATCGATACTGGTTTAGCCAACGGTGTGGAGCGTTGCTATCGAATTAAAAGCATAGGACATTACTCCGCAGAAGGACTGATTGATCCGATTGAAAACTGGTCGCAAATTGCCTGTGCCACTCCTATCGACACATTTCCGCCATGCAACCAAACAGTGAATATTGAACGCGATTGCGACCTAAATCAAAATCTATTGAGCTGGACACAAGAACCCGATTGTCCTAACGATATTGTAGAATTCCGCATTTATTACACTGCGGTTTATGGTGCGGAATTGCAACTCATCCGTACGATTACCGACCCGAACGAACGTAGCTTCCTGCACCAAGATTTAATTTCTGTGGCTGGTTGCTATGCGGTGGTTGCTGTTGATTCATTCATGAACACCAGCGCAGCAGACACATTCTGCATTGATAATTGCGCGGATTACCAATTGCCAAATGTGTTCACTCCGGGTGGAGATTTAATCAATGATTTGTTTGGGCCTGGCACTTATAAGTATGTAGAAAGTGTGGATGTAAAAATTTACAACCGTTGGGGACTCCTGCTTTTCGAAACCACTGACCCAGCGGTTAATTGGGATGGAACCTATAGCGGAACCAAGGCCGAAGTGCCCGATGGAACGTACTATTACATCGCTACGGTAAATGAAATTCGACTGATGGGCATTGTTCCGCGAAGTCTTCATGGATTTTTACAACTGCTTCGAAAAAATATTCCCCCTTCAAACTAGCCGATGTTTACTGGGATAATTGAGGCGCTTGGGGTGGTGGAAATGGTGCAGCACGAAGGCACAAACCTCCACATTACAATTTCAAGCATTCTTGGTTCGGAATTGAAAATAGACCAAAGTGTAGCGCATAATGGAGTTTGCCTCACGGTGGTGAGATTGGATGGAAACCGCCACACCGTTACTGCCATTGACGAAACTCTTCAAAAAACCGCGATTGGTGAATGGAATCACGGTGATGTGGTGAATTTAGAACGCTGCATGAGCGCCAATGGTCGATTTGACGGACATATTGTGCAAGGCCACGTGGACCAGTTGGGTAAAGTTGAATCTATTAATTCCCAAGATGGCAGTTGGCTATTTCGTTTCTCACACGAAAATCTGGGCCATTTTACCGTAGAGAAAGGTTCAATCACAGTGAATGGAGTTAGCCTAACGGCATTCAACTCTACTAACACAGGCTTCACCGTTGCCATTATTCCATACACCTACGAACATACTTGTTTCGGTGGGCTGGTTGTAGGCGAACAGGTTAACTTGGAGTTCGATATTATCGGCAAGTATGTTGCTCGAATGCTAGAAAGACGCGGCTAAACTCAATTTGCACGAGAATGGTTCTGTTCAATTCATAAACACCCATTTTCAGTAAACGATTGTCTTTGCGTTCTTTGCCGCGTCATCTCAAAAAAGCACCATCCGTTATGCGCATTATCGCTGTGGTTTTCATCCTCTTCGCAAGTCATTGGGAAGTTTATTGTCAAAATTCAAAACTCACTTTAGAAGATATTTGGAAAAACGGCACCTACCGTCCTGAAGGTGTTTTTGGGCTACGTTCTATGCAGGATGGATTGCACTACACCGCCACTACGGATGCAGCAGCTGGTAAGAATATCGTTAAATATCTCTACTCCACGGGTCAGGAAGTAAGTACCGTGGTCAGTGCTTCTGAGCTCCGTTTCGAGAATCAAGCAATCCAACTTCAAGAATATAGCTTCAATGCCGAAGAAACTATGGTACTCATTGCCACAGATAAAATACCGCTGTATAGACGTTCAAGTAGCTACTTATACTATGTATTGAACCTCGCTGACCGGAAAATTCGACCCATTGCGCAGGGCCAACATGTGTATCACGCCACGCTTTCGCCATCTTCTGATAGAGTGGCATATGTGAAAGACAACGATTTGTGGATAGAGCATCTTACAACGGGCAAAACGGACCGCATCACTTCAGACGGCAAATGGAATTTTATCATCAATGGAATGAGCGATTGGGTGTACGAGGAAGAATTTTCATTTACTCAAGCCTTCGAATGGTCACCCGATGGTAAATACCTCGCCTATTACCGTTTTGATGAAACAGAAGTGAAAGAATTTAGCATGACGCGCTATGATGGCCAGCTTTATCCATCTCTGGAAACCTTCAAATATCCCAAAGCTGGTGAGGCGAATTCCAAAGTGAGCATTCATATAGCCAACACTACCACTATTGCAAGCGTTAAAGTGGATGTTGGAGCAGATACGGACCAATACATTCCGCGCATAAAATGGACAACTGATACCAACGTGCTTTCAGTGCAACGCCTCAATCGATTGCAAAACAAATGGGATTTGATGCTTGCCGATGCCACTACTGGAAGCACAAAAATCATCCTTACCGAGGAAAGCAAAACGTACATTGACATCAGCGACAACCTCACGTTTCTTCGGTCAGGAAAGGGATTCATCTATACTAGCGAGAAAGATGGATACAATCATATTTACCTCTGTGATATGCAAGGAAAAGTGTCTCGGCAGCTTACAAAGGGAAACTGGATTGTAACCCAACTTTATGGTGTGAATGCCAACGACACCAAACTATTTTACCAAAGCACAGAAGAAGGTTCTACCCAAAGGCAGGTTTATTCCATATCAATTGATGGAAAAACTAAGTTAAAACTGACCTCAGAAAGCGGCCACAATTCTGCCGATTTCAGTTCAGGCATGCGCTACTTCATGAATAAACAATCAACTGCCAATACAGTGCCTGTAACCACGTTGCATGATGACAAAGGCACTGCAATTCGTGTGTTAAAGGATAATCAACGTCTGAAAAAACGAATAGAATCAGTCAGGGCAGCAAAGCGAGAGTTTTTCACCATCACACCTACTCATGGTACACCGCTTAATGCTTGGATTATGAAGCCCGCCAACATGGACTCTACTAAAAAATATCCTGTGTTGCTGTATGTATATGGTGGTTCTGGTCGCACTTACGTGGAGGATAATTGGGGTGTTCCCAATATGTTGTGGCTGCAATACATGGTGCAAGAAGGCTACGTTGTAGTAGCAATGGACCCTAGAGGAACAGATAACCGAGGGCGCGATTTTAAGCATAGCATTTACATGGAATTGGGGAAACTAGAAACCGAAGACTGCATTGAAACCGCCAAGTATTTGGCTACACTTTTTTTTGTAGATGATAAGCGCATTGGGATATTTGGATGGAGCTATGGAGGCTATCTAAGCTCGTTGGCAATCACCAAAGGAGCGGATTATTTTAAGACGGCAATTGCAGTGGCTCCTGTAACCAATTGGCGGTATTACGATAATATTTACACCGAGCGATTTATGCGCACACCGCAAGAAAACCCAAATGGGTATGACTTGAATAGTCCAGTAAACTACGTGGAAAAACTTCGTGGAAGCTACCTACTGGTGCATGGCAGTGGTGACGATAATGTCCATTTTCAAAACTCAATGGCAATGGTAGATGCGTTGGTTTCGGCAAATAAACAATTTGATTTTATGGCTTATCCCGACCTTGACCACGCCATTCAAAACGAGCATTCGCGACTGCATCTTTTCACTAAAATGACCAACTTTTTAAAAAGCAATCTTTGATGAAATGTGTGATTCATGGCTCAATGTTTCGCTTTAACTACTAATTCAATTACTTTCAGCCGCTGATAATTAAAACGCACATGACCACACCGCACCAACCACAACTTATGGGACACCCAGCTGGGTTGTTCATTCTCTTCTTCACAGAAATGTGGGAACGCTTCAGTTATTATGGAATGCGGGCGTTGTTGGTAATGTTTCTAATTAGTGAATCCGCAATTGGCGGTTGGAGTTGGGACATTCAAGAGGCTGGAAAACTCTATGCAATTTATACAGGTTTGGTCTATGTCACACCGATGTTAGGTGGACTTTTGGCTGATAGATTACTCGGCTCAAGAATTACAGTAATAATTGGAGCATTTCTTATGACCTTGGGTCATGCAGCTATGGCACTCGAAATCCCACTCTTTTTTTATGCAGGATTAGTATTGCTTATCTTGGGAAACGGAGCATTCAAACCAAATATCTCTTCTATTGTAGGCGGGCTGTACAAAGATAATGAGGGGAAAAAAGATGCGGCCTACACTATTTTCTATATGGGTATCAATGCAGGTGCATTCTTAGGTATCATGTTTTGCGGATATTTAGGTGAAAAAGTAGGATGGCGCTATGGATTCGGACTTGCCGGAATTTTCATGTTTTTAGGCATGATGCAATTCTATTTTGGTCAAGGCATTCTAGGCTCCATCGGGCTAGCTCCAACTAAAATAAAATCATCAACCAGTAGTAATTCCAGTTCTATCAAAGTTGTAAGTACAAATAACACCAAACGACTATGGCTTTGGACTTCAATTGCCACTTTAGTTGGAGCGGCTCTTTACTTCATTGTGCCATACTATTTGCCAGAGGCAAAAGAATGGGTAGGCCCAATTATCATTGGTGCTATGGTCGGTGTAATTGGTTATATCGTTACTGATCCTAATTTACAGGGGGTCGCTAAGGATCGAGTTTGGGTGGTAGTAATACTATCGTTGTTTACTATTTTTTTCTGGTGGGCGTTTGAACAAGCAGGCAGTTCAATGACAGTATTTGCCAAATATTTCACTAATCGAATCCTAATTGGTGATGCATCAATCATTTTCTTTTGGGTAAATAGTGCTCTTACAATTGTTCCGTTGATTATTATTACAACAGTGTTGTTAATGCTGTTTAAACAAACAATAAAGCAATATCCTATTTCCGTTGGCGCATTGGGCTTAAGTTTTGTCCTCATTTGGTACATTTCTATTTGGATGTTGAACAATGAGTTTAACATGAAAGCCTATGAAGTAGCCTTTCAGGAAGAAGTTGTTGATGAAAATGGAATTACCAACCTAATTGAGAGTACCACGACCATTAGAGTGGCTGACCAACTTATTGAGGGAAATAGTATTTTCCTTATTAAACTGAAAGAAAAATACATTCCTCTTAATTCCGAAAAAGCCGCGGAAATAAAAGAGAAGATAGAAGCTACTGTTACACGATTCAAAAGTAATGAAACTGAGGTTCCAGCATCTTGGTTTGGTATTTTGAATTCCTTTTTCATTATAGCTTTTGCTCCAATTTTTTCTCGAATATGGGATACCAAGTTCAACCCTTCTGGTCCAATTAAGTTTGCGATGGGTCTCATTCTACTTGGCTTTGGTTTCGCAATACTTTCCTATGGATCACTGGCTATTCCGAATGGTGCTGAGACGGCAAGCATAAGTATGGCTTTCTTGATTTTTGCGTACCTGTTTCACACTTTAGGCGAGTTAACCTTGTCTCCAGTCGGTTTATCTTACGTCAGTAAACTAACCCCTCCTCATTTAATAGGAATCATTTTCGGTGTATGGTTTGGTGCTTCTGCAGTAGCAAATTACCTAGGTGGAATGACAGCTAGCTTTATAGGTGATATTTCAAAAGAAGTAGGTCTCTCAGGCTTCTTTCTAATCTTTACGTTGATACCGATTTCAGCGGGCTTAATTCTTATACTTCTTTCTGGTTTTATTAAAAGGAAGATGCATGGCATCCATTAAGAACTAGGTTCGTTTCTAAAGCATCGAAAAAAGCCTATTTTTGCTCATAACTACAACGTAGTAAACTGATAAATCTGAACTCTAAATAATCTGGAAATGGCAGAGCTTAAACCCATCAAATTGGACTCCACCAAGGAAACTCCGTCCGTTCATTTTGATGCCTCAGCAGGCATATTCAAAATAGAAGGTCGCTCTTTTCCGCTAAATGCCAAAGGATTTTACCTTCCAGTATTGGAATGGCTGGACACCTATTCTGCTGCACCCAATGCTAAAACCGAATTTGTCTTTCGGTTGGAGTACTTTAATACACCATCTTCCAAATCTATTTCTGACATATTGAAGAAACTTAAGGCTATGAAAGATGCTGGTCATCCCGTAACAGTGCAATGGTTTTACGAGGAAGATGACATAGATATACTTGACTTGGGTCATGTGTTTGCCCGAACGGTAGGCATGGATTTCATTTTTACCGAGTTTACAGATTAAGAATACGTTATTCTTTAACGCAACAAAGGCCACTCAATCAGGTGGCCTTTGTTGTTTTTCGAGATATGACAGCCGCTAATTCGAATGCGCTTTCACAATACGCTGAAACTCTTTAGAACCTTCACGCAGCGTTCGTTTCTGAGTGGTGAAATCTACCTCATAAAGCCCGAAACGCTGACCATAACCTAAGTCCCATTCGAAGTTGTCCATAAGCGACCAATAGTGAAATCCACGCACATTATAGCCATCCTTAATAGCCTTTGAAACGGCATAGAGGTACTTTTTAATAAACTCTCCACGAATGGCATCCGTTGCATCGGCAACTCCGTTTTCGGTAATAATTATGGGTTTCCCCAACACCGAAATTTCCTGAATAGCGCGATACAACCCTTCTGGATACATGGTGTAGGCCATATCTGTTGGCGTTTCGTTGGGGTACATTCTGGTTTTGAGCGCCTCATCCAAATTCAACGAAAAATCCATGGCGTTGTGGCTGTAATAGTTGAGGCCAACGAAATCGAGGGTATTTGGTGCATCTGGAATAGCCTCTTGTTCATCCACCAAAGTGGGGAAATGAAAGCGATAGTTGCCATCGCGAAATGTGGTAATAAACGAACCATTAAATCCTTTGTTTACAGTTCGGGCAATGAGTCGGTCAAACAAATCCCAATTGTCCATGGGGTCTATTTGGTGCATGTTCTTCACAATTCCTATTTGGGTTTTATCTCCATCAGGAAGCGTTTTCAAATGCTTGTAAACCGCCACATGCGCTTTGAAAAGGTTCTTTAGCACTACGGCAGCCAATTTTGGGTCTTTTTTTCCTGGAGGAAAATGCCCATCAAAATACGAGGCGATTACAAAAACAGCTGGTTCATTTATGGTACACCAATAGGTTACTCGCCCTTTGAGCGCGTTGAATACCACTTCAGAAAATTCCACAAAATCCGCTATGTTTTCTTCTTTTTCAAACGAACCTTTCTTCTCAAACCACATGGGATGGCTAAAATGGTGCAGCGTAACCATAGGTGTGATGCCCGAAGCAATGAGGCTATCACACACATCCACATAATGCTGCAATGCCAAGGAATCAATTACACCTTCCTGCGGCATTATTTTATCCCACGACACAGAAAAGCGATAGCTAGAAACGCCCAAATCTTGCATTAAACGAATATCTTCAGGATACCGATTCCAATGGTCGCAGGCTAAGCCCGCCCTTTCGTTGTTTAGAATGTGTGGCTTGCCATCAGGATAGTTTCCTTTTTCCCACTCGGCCCAATTATTTGAAGTGTGATTGCCTTCCACTTGATGCGCGGCAGAGGCTACTCCCCAAACAAATCCTTTGGGAAATGCAATTTCATTCAGGTCAATGTTTTCCCAATCCCATTTCACCACAGGTTCCGTGTAAATGAGGTAAGCCGTTGGTAGTATGTAGGCCAAGCAAAGTACAGCGACAACAATAAGTAATGTTTTCATGGGTCTAATTTGATTTGTCCAAATATAGCAGGCGCAACCTGACTATTAGGTCCATGCACGTAGTCCATTATTTTGAAAATCCCGTACTATTGTGTTTCTCAAAACCATTGTCCTGATGAAAAATCTACGTAGTAAAATCGTTCTAGTTCTTTGCACGTTTACACCATTAGTTGCTTATGGACAAACAGGGCATTTGCTGCGCACTATTATGACTACCGACCCATTATTGAATGGAGATAGTTTAAGCATTTATTTTCATGTGCCTGAGAGTTATGATGCCAACATTCCGAGCAAGCTGATAATTGGATTTCATGGGCTAGGCAATCCAGAAAATAGCGTTCAAATTCGCCAGTATATGACACCACTAGGCGATAGCATTAATGCAGTGGTGATGTGTCCAAATCCTTATTTGCAAGACCAACCGCGCAGCGAAGCTGTGCTTTACGAAGCCTATGATTCTGTAATGACATGGTTTAACATCGATACGAATCAAGTTTATATCGTAGGATATTCGGCAGGAAGTGATGTGGCAGCTCAGTATATATTCAACGATCCCGCTCATGTTATGAAGGGCTTGATTTGGCATTCACCTGGCTTTTTCTTTAACCCCGATTTAAGCTCTCCCGAAGAAATTCCACCGGTTTGTTTGTGCACAGGTACGCAAGATTTCACCTCAATAATTCAAACGAATTTGTTGAATAATAACTTAGGAAATAGCTCTATTCCTTATTTCTATAATGTAATTCCGGGAGTAGACCATACGATGGAATACTCAACCTTCACGGAGGAAATGATGGAGTGCATCGTATTTATAGATGCCCAATACAATGTGGGAATCACTGAAATGAATGCGAAGTCCATTCGGATATCTCCGAACCCAATTCGACAAGGCGATGCTCTTCAATTACAAGCTGAAAATGGTGTTTACAACCTCGCCATTGTAGATATGCTAGGGAAGCAACACTATTCCAAAACGCATATTATCACAAACGGAAAGGCTGAAATTTTGGACCTACCGTCACAACTAAACTCAGGTGTTTATCTTTTGAAAATAGCTACCGAAAAAGGCGCAATAGCCCAACGTTTGGTGATAGAATAAATTGACCGTTACAGTTTTTGACCTTTGAAATAAATGGTCATTGGTTGCGATTCGTGGCTCATTGTTTCTAGAACCAACGTGCTTTCGGAAATAGACCGCACAAGCATTTTACTGGGCTCTTTATCTCCTTCGTTTTGTGTAGTCAACACCTTTGAGTTTTCATCAAACGACCACTTTCCTTTGGTAGCAACTCCATTATCTACCGAAGTTAATGTGCCGCCTTCAAGAAACATGGTACCATCGTTTTCAAGCACATCTGTAGCAGAAAATTTTTGGTTCCCCAATTGAAATTCGGTGGTAATCCACTTTCTGCTGCATAGCGATTTCGTAGTAGAGGCTGACTGTGCAAATGCGCCTATCGCAATCACTAAAAAAAGAGAGAGACTAAGAATATGTTTCATGATGGAATGGTATTGCAACTACGGACGCAAAGATGAATGAAAGGCTGCTACAATCACGAGCATTTGAAGAACAAATTACTAGTCAAAAACCGCTTTCTTAGTTCCATTATTCGTCATTTTGGCTTGGGTCTTCCCATCCTTTTTTAAATGAATAATGTTGGTTTGTTCTTCAAATTGGGCCAATAGAACGGTGTTGGAGATTTCCAGTTTTTTGAATTTGCCAATCACTCCCGATTCAAGGTAGCACCATGTGGCATCGGCTTCGGTTTCCTTGCCTATAAACGTGAGTTTCACCGGCACACCATCCACTATTATTGAAATGTGCTGGTTCACGTAGGCATTTACCAGAGCTTCTGCTCGTGGATGTTCTTTTGGAGTTGCCAAGTAGAGTGATGGATGGTTTGTAGGTTGAATGGTGGCTTCCAAATCATCGGTAAACATCATCACAGCTACCTCCAATCGCCCTGTTTCCGATTTCAATTCCAACTGAGTGATAGACGCATGGAAAGCGTGAGGTGCTGTTGGGGCTAATAGAAAAAAGCAGATTAAAAGTGCCTTAAGCATCGCTAGGACAAATTAGATTCTAGATGTTCCCAATAACAAACCACAGTAATCGCAGGGCAAAAACAAGCAGCAAAACTCCAATAACGCGATAGGCGATTGTCAGTACGTTTGGTTTAATAAAGGCTGCAATGCGATGGGCAAATACTACTTTGG
>Ga0247843_1003214_pt1 | contig 27472 bp, 20 predicted proteins | sample LaCruzMarch2017__FD_192420 | JGI IMG/M metagenome (GOLD analysis project Ga0247843, IMG submission 192420) | Freshwater microbial communities from meromictic Lake La Cruz, Castile-La Mancha, Spain - LaCruzMarch2017_8m | ecosystem: Environmental > Aquatic > Freshwater > Lake | place: Spain... | reverse complement strand
TTACCTGCTACAAGCAGTTATAAAATGGCTTGTGTATTAACCGAGGATGCCGTAACGGGTGTTGGTGCTGCTTACAATCAATCGAATGCTTATGCAGGAGGTGGAAATGGCGTTATGGGTGGATATCAATCGTTACCAAATCCTGTTCCAGCAGCTCAAATGGTTTATGACCATGTTGCACGAGTTATTGCGCCAAGTTTTACTGGATTTGCTGGAGCATTTCCAGCGGTAGTTAACGCAGGAGAAAATCACATTGTTAACTTTAGTTTTACCCTACCGGCAACTTGGGATGAAAATGAAATTAATATCATTGGAATGATCCTAAGCCCTAATGGCAAAATTGACAATGCAGGAACAGCTACCATAACTGAAGCCGTTGCCAATGGATATGAAAATGGAACTTCTGCAGGAATATTTGAAGCATTGCCTAATCAGTTAGATGCTGCCATACAAATTTATCCTAATCCTGCATCTGAAAAAGCAACGATTGCCATTAATTTAAAAGAAGCGAAGGATGTATCTATTGATCTTTACGATCTTAATGGAAACTTGCTAAAAGCTGCTACTTATGCTAACTGGCTTGGTTTATCAACCGTTGAAATGAACACAAATCAACTTAATGCTGGTGTTTACCTAGTAAAAGTTACTATTGGTGGAGAAATCTCAACCAATAGATTGGTGGTTCATTAAGAAAAATAAATCTAAAATATAAAGGGGCTTCGGCCCCTTTTTTTATGCCAAAAAGTTAATTTTGCATATGCAATTTTCAAAAGCCTTTGTTCGATTTAATTGGTGTGCCTTAATCTTTATCTATCTCATCATTACAGCTGGAAGTTTTGTTCGTATTTCCGGCAGTGGAATGGGTTGTCCTGATTGGCCAAAATGTTTTGGAAAATGGATTCCACCTACCTCAGCAAAAGAATTACCAGCTAATTATAAGGAAATTTTTCTTGCTAAACGAACAAAAAAAGTAGAAAAATTCAATCGGCTACTTAAGGCATTTGGCATGGAGCAAACCGCCAATAAATTAAACGGTGATCCCGATATCTATAAAGAGGAATCATTTAATGCAAGGAAGACATGGGTTGAATACATTAATCGTTTATTGGGATTTATAGGCGGGAACATGCTCCTTTTTGGATTTGGTTGGTTCCTATTATATTACAGGAAGTCAAAATTAATTTGGCTATCAGTACTTAATGTAATTCTCATCGGAATTGAGGCTTGGTTCGGTTCTATTGTAGTCGCAACCAATTTATTACCCTGGACAATTACCATCCATTTATTGCTGGCATTAGTCATTTTGCTGATTCAGTTATATATCATCTATCGTTTGAAGCCCAGAGAAGTGCAAAAGATTCCACTTCCTAAAATTGATTTCTACATTTGGTGGTTTATTTTCGGTATTAGCTTTTATCAAATGTTTTTGGGAACCCAGGTTCGGGAGTATATCGATGCATTAAGCAAGTCTGGACTAGGTCGTGAAACTTGGAGTGATCATTTTGGAATGGCATTTTTTATTCACCGCAGTTTTAGTTGGATGGTACTCGTACTACTTGTTATTATTTCATGGAGAAACGAAAAACAAAGCAAAATACCCATCATTCGCTATGCCATAATTGTTCTTGGATTTGAGTTGTTTGCGGGCGTTATGTTGGCCTACTTTGATATGCCAGGATTAGTTCAAACGGCTCACTTAGTTTTTGCAACCATTTTATTAGGGATTCTTGGAATGGGTATATTTCGCTTTCGAAAAATACAATAAACCCAATTAGTATTTAACAAGTTTCACCGAATGCAATCGGGTAGACATTAGCTGACAACTATATACACCACCTACTAAATGGGAAATATCAATTTGCTTATCAGCAGAACCTTTGTAAACAAGCGTTCCATAAAGATCAAAAATAGAAACCATAGTCGCCTCATTTCGGAAACTTTCATCTATGAAGAAAATACCTGATGATGGGTTCGGAAAGATGTTAAGGCGAGATTCCAGCTCAGATTCTACTATAAAATTTGAAAGCTCACAAAGATTAATAGGAGTAACTGGGATATTACTATCGATATTTTGTCCAATACCTAATTGGCCTAATGAATTGGTGCCCCAATTAAAAAAATTACCATTCGCATCCATGGCTTGCGAATGACTAAAACCAGCTGAAACAGATACAACAGGACTAATAGTAGAGACTAATAAAGGAACATTGCTACTTATGTTGGTGCCTAAACCCAGTTCCCCATTCAAATTAGTTCCCCAAGCCAGTAATGAGCTATCACTTTTGATGGCAAAAGAGTGCAATCCAGCACCGGACACAGCAATAATACCAACTAATACATCCAAATTAACCGGACTATTAGCATCTGAATTAGTCCCGTCTCCCAATTGTCCAAATGAATTTGCCCCCCAAGCATAGACAGAACCGTTATTTTTAAGTGCCAACGAGTGATATCCTCCTGCTTCCACCGCAGCAACATTTCCGAATCCTACTATGGTTGTTGGTAGGCAAGTATTTGAATTTGAATTACCAATTCCAAGTTGTCCATTTCCATTATCACCAAAAGCCATGACAGCCCCCATGCTTTTTAATACCAATGAATGATTCCATCCTGCGGAAATAGCAGCAATTCCTAATAGTGAAGGTACTTGAACAGGACTATTAACATCAATATAATCCGAATGACCTAATTGACCAAAAAGATTCCATCCCCAAGTCCAAACGGTTCCATCACTCTTCAAAGCCATACTATGAAAGCCACCACACGAAATCGCAACCACATTATTAAGCCCATTAACAAGAACAGGGATAGGGCTATCCGCATTATTACCAATACCTAATTGTCCTCTGCTATTATCACCCCAAGCCCACACAGTACCATTACCCTTTAAAGCAAGTGAATATTCAGATCCAGCAGAAACAGCTATAACATTGGTTAAAATACTTTGTTGAACGGGGAGATTACTATCCGTTGTGGTCCCATTTCCCAGCTGCCCGCGATTGTTACGTCCCCAAGCCTTAATTCGTGCATCATTGCAAATCGATAGGCTGTGTGCTTCACCTGCCGCAAAAACCTGAGCTTGAATTTCCGAGACAAAAAGACAAAACGAGAAACAAAAAATAACATTTTTCACGGTAGGCACCTTTATGTAATTAAATTAACTCCCATTTCATCGAAACAAAAAATATTCAATGTTGGATGTGAAAGTCAAAAATATGATTTTTATTACTAAAAATTTATACCTTAGAAAAAAAATAAAGACACTATGAAACAACTCTTACTTTTATCATTGATCCTTTTTACAGGTACCCTTTCTGCTCAAATCACCATTGATCAAGACGATATGCCAAGTATCGGGGATAACATCCCTAGAAAATCCGATACCATGACCGTACATCCTGGTCCAGGTGGTAGTGGACCCAACCAAACATGGAATTTTGTTGCTACAAGCGCTTTTGTCATCAATGAGAATACCTCCATTGTTTCTGTGGCCTCTACCCCTAACGGCAACCAATTTAGTAGCTCCAACATGGCAATGACCAGTGACAATGCTAGCTACTTATACTTTAATAACTCAGCGCAAAGTTTCACAACACAAGGTTTCGCCGGAGACTTACTGGGAACAGGTGTTATCAACGTAAATTTTGCCAGTGCCTTGACTTTACATCAGTTTCCCCGAACCTACGGATCCACTTTTACAGATACCTATGGCCTCAATGTGACTGTTCCGGGTGCATCGTTTAACCCTTTAATCAGCCAAATAAACTATAAGCGCTCTTCTGTGGTAAAAGACACTACGGACGCTTGGGGGCAATTAACTACACCCTATGGAACTTATGACGTCTTGCGCCTTCACAGCAGGGAAATATTTACCGATTCCATATTGGCGCTGCCCATTTTCCCACCCGTTTGGCAATTAGTTTCCGTTACCATAGACACCACCCACAGCTATTCATGGCTTGGAAAAGGCGGAAAACTTGCGATTGCAGAGATGACTTTTGATTCTTTAGGTGTGCCAAAAATCTTCAAATGGACGGAATTACCAGGAATTGGGATTGGCCTTTCGGAAATTGAGCAGCCTTTTACCATCGGTCCCAATCCATTCAACGATAAAATCTTAATAAAGAGTGATGAAATGGGCGAATGTGAAATAGTTGATGCCATAGGAAACCGCTATCCTTATCAAATAAGTCAAACCGGCGAAACAGCTATTTTGAACACTGAAGGCTTATCAACCGGGATTTATTTCCTTAGTATAAAATTGAATGGGCACCAATATACGAAGTGCTTAGTAAAGCTATAAATAAATTAAACGGCAAATAAAATCATCAAATAGAATTAATTAGTGCCCGAATTAAAATAGCCAATCATTTGTCACGAACTACTCCAGAAAGTAAGATGAACGGATCGGTTTTGGCGTTAAATAGTCATTTTTTAGCAAGTAAACTAAAGGGAATATTTGACCGCTAGTTGGCAACGCATTCCGTAATACTCTGTATACATGGTTCTCCAAGATTCACCTAGGTATTTACTTTCCGGGGTGTTCAGCAAGTTGCTGATTTGTGCTTCAAGTTCCCATTTTTGGTCCCATTGATACCCCGCAGTAGCCTCTAATTGATACGTTTCGTTCATATACGTATCAAAGGCGCTGCTTGGGTGTAATAATTGACCGTTATAATAGGTGAGATTCAAATCGTTAAGGTATTTTCCAGTGTACAATAATGCCACATTGACGGTCAAGCGCTCACCTTCATAGTAAAGATTGATATTATAAAGCAAGGGTGTTTGTTTGGTGAGCACTTGGTTTATCCTTCCAGGAACGTTCATTCGTGAGGTGGAAAAGGTTATGTTTGAGCGAATGCCTAAATTTTTCCAACCTTTGGGTAAAAAATCAAAGGATTGGTTGTATAGTAATTCTATTCCCCCAACCCATGCACTAGGAGCATTTCCATATTGCCGCATGGTTAACCCTGACATCACATCCGATTTATAGGCCGACATCGAGTAAATGAAGTTTTCAATATATTTATAATAAACACCTCCCGAAAAAAGCCCGTTTTTCCCAATGTATTTAGAAATGGAAACATCAAAGTTCGTGGAAAACGAAGGTTTTATATTGGGATTTCCAAAAGTAAATTCTAATTCGTTGTACCGTATGACAGCATGGCCAGGTTTGCTCTGCTCGAAGTTAGGACGGTGCAATGATCGAGAAATAGAGGTTTTCAGTTGGATACGATCATTAAATCGATAAGTAAGATTTATTGTAGGTAAAAAAGCGTCGTAAACACGATGAATGGAACAAGTTCTTGGAAGGTTATAGTACGTATTAGTTGTACTGTCAAAATCAATTTCACTGGTTAGTGTGTCGGAAGTTTGATCGAGTATGGTTTTTTCCCAGCGCAACCCAGCAACCATTCCAAACTTATTTTTTGAGTAGTCCAACTGCGCATAACCCGCGATTTGTCGCTCCGCATATCGGTAATTGCTTCCTACCCATTCATAGTAATCAAAATTTTGCTCATTCATGTAATATTCCCGCAATTTGCCCTCGGTTTGGTTGAAAAAAGAATTAACCGCATCATTAGAGAGCATCCCATAATCAAAGATTTGGTACAAAGAGTTCAATTGAGGTGTCATGAAGGCTTGACTGCCTAAGAATGGTTCAATTTGAAAATCACTGAGCATTATGGTTTGAGCCGTACCACTTGAAAAATCTTGAATCCATAAATGTTTGGATAAGCTCCTTTCGCCATTTTTTGCTCTAAATTTTGTTCCAATTTTTAAGGATAAATTTGATGTCAATATTAGATCCCAATCACTGCTTGCAACGATAGGGTCACTTTCTTTGGTGAAATTTAATTCGGAATACGCTTGGGCAAATTCAAAGGATTGGGCCGTTAAGGTTGGCTGAAAATCAGGATAAACAATCCCTGCTGGATCACCTGTTCCGTAAGGGTTATCAGGACCTACCAATTTTAAAGTTATGAAATCTGGGTCGTTTGGGTTGGAAAGAGCCTCTCCGAATAAGGTGACATTCGAGAAATCGTTGAATTGAATCTGAGGACTTTGAAATTCGTAGAAAACATATCCGTTTCTAGGATCAGATTTTACGAAAGGTCGTTTACGGTTATCAAAAAGATTTTGGTAGCTAGCAATTCGAAAGCGACCCTTGATTTTTTTAGAAGGGGTAAGATCTGCTTGGAAAACCCCACCTAGGATTTGACGTACTAAAAGTCCGGCGGAATTTTGCAATCGTACGCGTTGACCATTGTCCTCATACCAATTAAAAGAAATTTTATTCATTTGTTTATCGTCGTCCATGCGACCCAAAAATCCACTTAGCGAAAATTTTAATCTTGCATTAGGAACGTAATCTAATCCAAACTGTCCACCGAAGGTAGCTCGAAAACCTTCATATTTCCGCAATTCGTGGCGGTTAATGCCAAAATTTAGGTTACTTCCAAACAATGTTTTCGTGGCATCACTGGCATAGGTTCTACCGTAATAGGTACCATTCATAAAATAGGCAAGTTTCTTATTTTGGGTAAAACCGTTATAAAAACCACGAAATTCTCCCAAAGGTTTATTTCCTTTTAGGTTCATTCCCAAGGCACAATCAAGGTTAACGATGCGTTTAAACTGAGGTTTTGGACTTAAAAAATTTAAACTTCCTCCGATATTATCGGATTCAAATTCAGATACAATGGAACGGTATTCATGCAATTCGTCGACAAAAATCGAGGGAAAAGCTTCAAATTCAAAGGATCTGGTGGTATTGTCCTCGCAAGCCACGGGTAACCGATCGCCATCAATTAACAAAGAAGTCCAATCGTTAGGGGTGCCACGTAGCGACACCGAATTTCCTTCCCCTCGTGCGCGAAAAAGCATAACGCTTGGCATACGAGAAGCGAAATCTGCTGCCGATTTATTGTTCAACTGCTCTAAGGTTTCTTTATCGATCACATTGAGTTGCACCTTTGATTTTTTCATTTTTTCTACCGACGTTAAACGCTTTCTTTCTCGCCGAATCATTACAACTTCGGTAGTTTTGGTTAGCTCGAGGGTAATTGTATCAAGGATAAGTTCGGATTTTTTCAGGTTAATTTCAATGAATCTTAGCCCAAATTTCGAATGGTTAATTTCAAGATCGTACTTTCCAAAGGGTATATCACGGAATTCAAACCGACCGCTTTTATCGGTAAAACTTACTAAGTTGGTTGGATTTAAAACAAGTTTTATGCTGTCCGTAATGATCGATGAATTTGCGATGTTTCCACGAATAATTCCGAATTGGGCATGAGCGCTTGAAATAGCCAATAATATTCCGATAAATAGGCAATACTTCATAGATCCAAGCGAAAACCGAACTGACATCGGAACCCATAATATTCCATACGCAAATGCCGCCATTCCTTACCGATATACTTGCGTTCGGGAGAATTTAGCATATTCATTCCTTCCAAGTAAATACTCAATTTGGGGGTTATTTGATAGGAAAGTTGTACATCAAGATTAGTCATAGCGTTAGAATAAGTATCAAAATCATCGTCTAAGTGCATCAGACCAATACCAACAATAGAGGCTAAATTCACTTCTTTCAGTTGTTTCCCAATGTAATTGAAGGTGGCTCGTCCTATCCATTTCTTGTATTCGTAAACCAAGCCTAAATTAAACACTAATGGAGTTTGTTCGGTCATTTTTTGGACTGTTGGGCGCCCTGGAATTTCCATCCTTGAATCGGAAAGGGTAATGTTTGAATTCGTACCAAAACCGGACAAAAACCCTGGAAGAAAATCGAATTTACGAATAATATTTAACTCTAAACCATAAACCGTGGCTCGCGAAGCATTTCGATATTTTTTTACCATTATTCCTGAAAAAGGATCGATATCTGCAGTCGTCACGGTAAAAATATGGTCGTAAACGTCTTTGTAAAATAAAGCCACTGAGAACATTCCTTTACCGGGCCAAAAGTACTCAAAAGCCGCATCGTAATTGAAGGCATAGGTAGGCTTTAAATTAGGGTTTCCGAAAATATATACCAAATCCGTGTATCGAATCATTGCAAATCCGGGTTTTGTTTGTTCGAAGTTAGGACGTTTCATCCCTTGTGAAAAGGCTAAGCGAAGGTTGATTTTATCGTTCATCCGATAAGTGATGTTAAGCGAGGGCAGCAGGAAAGCATAGGATCGAGAAACACTTCTTGCTTCTGGGATATTATATTGACTTCCCGTTAAGGAGTCAAAGGCAAGTGCAGCGGTTAAGGTGTCTGATACCTCATTGAAACGGGTATATTCGTAACGAAAGCCACCCACCAAGGATAATTTGTTAATGTTCCAATCGGCCATTAGGTAGGAACCAGATTGAAATTCGGAATAGGAATAATTAGAACCTACCCATTGGTAATATTCTTGGTTTAATTTATTCATGGGCATTTCCCTTAACAAATAGGCCGAGTCGATTAAAAAAGAGGATATTTCTTGGCGGTCTTGAAACGGATAGAATTGTCCTTCGTAATTGGCTCCTAATGGGGCCAAATATCCGTTTGGGTTGGAGGAAAACAACTCTTGTGCAAAATCTTTTAATAAGAATGGGTTGTTGTTCCCCGGTATAGAATAATCCTTAAACCATTCGTGTTTGCTTATGCTTCGAGATCCTTCCTTCTGCCTTAATTTTGTGCCTATCTTAAATTTGAGATGGGGATTAATGACATACGACAGATTCGTTTGTGCAACCACCAAATCCCGTTCTTTGGTTTTATTGATTTCCGTATAACTTCGGTAATATTCGAAATCGTCGGCACGCAGAGGTTGGCCTCCAAAAATAGTGGCGTACTGCGGTTGTAGATTGTTGGGATTGTCACCGTTGCCATAAGGGTCATCCGGTCCGATAAGTTTTGCAGGAAAGCCCCCAGGATCGTTCGGGTCAATGGTGCCTCCATATAAACTTACATAGGATTGGTCCGTAAACTGAAGCAAGGGGCTAATAAATTCGTTGATGAAATAACCGTTTCGAGCGTCATTTTTCTCAAATGGAATGTTTCCATACCAAAATTGATTGTCGTAGTGCGTCACCTTTGTGAATAAAATCAAGGCAGGGGTTATTTTCCATTCCGAATAAATATCTCCTCCAAAAAATTGTCTGTTTAATTTCCCGTGAATGTTTTGCAAGCGAATGCGTTGTCCTGATCCTTCGTACCAGTTGTAGCTTTGTTTTTTCTGGTATTTATCGTCTTGCATATAACTGTAAATCAAGTGAGTTCCAATTTTAAAATTGGGGTTCGGTTGGAATTCTAATGCAGCATTCGCCGCGGTATTTATACGCGTTCCTTCGTATTTTCTTAATTCATAGCGGTTTAAGCTATGGTTAAAATTACTTCCATAAATGAGTTTGAACACATCTGCCGCATAATATCGCCCATAATTGGTTCCGTTGACCAAGAAACTCCATTTTTTATTTTTACTTCGATTACCCCATAAAAAATTAAGAGTTCCAAGGGGTTTTTGCGCCAAAGCGTTATAGCCTCCAGCTAAATTCAGTTTAAAAGTTTTCGAAGTTATGGTAGAACGAGAAATGAAATTAATGCAGCCCCCAATTTGATCCGATTCCATATCCGGTGTTGTGGATTTTGAAACAAAAACATACTCGATCATGTCTGCAGGTAGAATTTCGAATTCAAAAGAACGTGTCGGATTTTCCTCATCCGCCACAGGAAGTCGGTCTCCGTTCAAAAAGGTTGCGGTCCAATCGATGGGTGTTCCACGAAGGGAAATATTGCTTCCCTCTCCTTTATTTCGGGTAAGAGAGGCTCCTGGCACACGTGCAACCACATCCGAGGCATTTTTATTGGGGAGCTTGGCAATGATGTCTGCGGAAACGATGCTGACCACTGATGGTGAATTCTTAACGAGATTAATGGCCTTTTGTTCGGAAACTTTGGACAAAAAACTTATGGTGATTTCCTGATATTGTTTCCCCTCGATCAACTGAATTTTAGGTAATCTAAGTGTGTTTTTTTCGGATACTGAAACGGTTTGCAGGTATTCGTTGTACCCGTAAGTTTCTATCCTTAAGGAATAAGTTCCCACAGGGATATTTGAGAATAAAAACCTTCCATCTAAATCGCTCTGTGCTTTAAATTGCTCTTCATTTAACAAGGTAACGATGATTCCGGGTGTAGGTCCTCTATCATCCCAAATGACGCCTTCAACATTTCCTGTTTGTCCGAAACTTGGGTTCAATAAGGAAACGAATAAAAGAGTTGCTAAAAAACGCAAAAAACTACTCATAGTTAGGGAGGTTTAGGTTAAAACTACGTTCAATCGATTCTTTGGCATATCCAGCTGATGCAGTCATTCCTTTACCACCAATGGCACATATAACTCGGATATTTTCAGAGTGAGCTTGGTCAAAGATTTCAGCCTTTCCTTTCATTTGTGCATAGAATCCATTCCATTGTGCGGCAAGTTCCCAATGGGGTAGTTGGATAATTTCTTGTGCAGCTTTGAGAATCATATCTCCCACTTGAGTTTCGTAATCAAAGCCCAAGGCATCACTTTCTCTGACATCTCGGTAGTGGTGTGAATCCCCAATCACGATGCTGCCGTCCATCCGCTGTTTGAATAATAGGTGGATTCCTTCCTTTAACAAAGGTTCATGTTTTGGATCCGGAAGGAGGTTGGAATACTCGGGTAACGCTTTGAAACTTTCATAACGACGAATCGTGAGACCGGTAAGAATATTTCCTTTGAGGTCAATTTCGGGCATAGGTTTTGTCACCATCATGGCAAGTTTACACACCTCGATATCAGAAGTGTTAAAGAGCTCAGGAAATAGTATTTTAAAATCTCGGCCATTGCAAACAATCACCTGTTTCGCTTGAATTTTTTTTCCATTACTCGTGGAAATTTCAACCTTATCACCACGGTCGTTCAATTCGATAACGGGGGAAAGAAAATGCATGTCCACACCCATTTGTTCGATCATGTACCCGTGAATTCTGTGAATCATGATGCGCGGATCCACAGAAACTTCCTGAGGGAAAAATAGGCCACTTCGAACATAGTCCTTTTTCATGGACGACCATCGGGATAAAACTTGCTGCTGATTCATCGGTTCCGACGAATAATTTACTTGGTTGAAGCTCTCGTGCAAGGCATCCAATAGCTGGGCTTCACAAGCGGTGTTTGCGAGGTAAACCGAACCGTTATTACGCACTCCAATGCCTATTTTTTGCTGTAAGTCGAGATAAAGTTTGGTGGAATATCTTCCGTAATAATGCCATCGTCCTGGAGCAAACCCAGATGGTACCACTTGCCCGAAGTTACGAACGCTCGATTCCATGGGCATTAAGTCTTTTTCAAAGACGGCAACGCGCAATCCAACCTTCGCCGCATGAAATGCGTGAAAACTTCCCAAGACACCGCTACCAATTATTGCTATATCATACATGGGCTTCAATAAGAGGGATGATTTCATTCAATTTTTTTACGATCAAATCAGGGTTTTCAGCTTCTAAAGACTCTTTGGGAAAAGTTCCTGCATCCACAGCAATGATGTAAGCGCAATTTGCATTTTTCCCTTGTTGGATATCGACTGGCGTATCGCCTACTTTTACAACATGGTTTGGATGTTGAATTCCACACTGTTCCATGGCCTGATAAATCATATCGGGATGAGGTCTTCCGTTTGGTACTTCGTCGCTGCAAACTCTCCCATCAATAAGGGCTTCCCATCCTAAACGTTGAATAATGATATCCGCTGTGGTACTTGAAAAGCCGGTATCTAACATTATTTTTATGCCTTTAGATCGCAGTGCTTGGAATAGTTCAAGCGTTCCTTCAGTGGGCTGAATTTGTTTTTCCAAGTAATATTTATTGATATTTTCGAGAAATTTATTGTGAAGTTTATATACTTCATCGGAGCTGGCAGGTTCAAAGAAAGCTATTAAAATGGACTCAATTCCCAAAGGTTTTGGTACGCCGACCGAAAGGTTCGCTTGGTTCCGAGTGATGTTTTTTCCAACGCTGGCGAATGCTGCAATTAAGGCATCATGAACCGCAAAGGTTTCGTCAACCGTTGTCCCCGCCATATCAAAAACGAAGAGTTCTATTCCTTTTGGAAAATTATTTATCATTCCATGTGCTTAATAACAAATGGCCTGAAAATACTTAAGTTGGATTGTATTATTTCAAGCATGTACTTTCCATCGGCCAACTCAGCTGTTTCAATCTGAACTTTCGAGTCATTTACGTGATAGGTTTTCATCGCTACACGAGCACCATCTAAAGAATAAATGGCGATTTCAACGGTTGCTTCTGAGCTTTTTAATCCTTTTACGATAATGTAATCATTTGCAGGGTTTGGAAATAACTTAATGTGTCCTATAGAATTATTTGAAATGCCCAAAGCACTTAAAAAATACGTTTTGGTAGCAACGCAACCCGAGGCATCTGTAACAGTCAAGATGTAAGTACCTCCAAACAAATTAGTGATAGAGGAAGTGGAAGCGGTGAAACCATTAGGACCGCTCCAAGCATAGCTAAATGGAGCATTTCCCCCACTTACTGCAACGTTGATTGCGCCATTGTTAGTGTTTGTAGGTTGCGTTACGGCAATATCGTTCACTAGTATTACGGGCTGAATCCCACTTACTAAAACGCTATCGGTAGTAACCCATCCTGTGGCTTGGTCCAACACTGTACAGGTGTACCACCCGTTTTGTAAGTTACTGATTTGAGGTGTTTGTTGTCCGTTACTCCATGTGTAAACGTAGGCTCCTGGATCGTTAAATCCCCCTGAAGTAGTAGTGCTTATTGTTCCTCCGTTACAAGAATCAAAGGAAAGGCTATTGACCAAACTATTTAAAATATACAAGCTGATGTTTCCTCCGTTGTAATTCGATTGGGTGCCAAGAATAGTCGCATTTGCGTCAACAATGACTTCTAGCGAATACACACTCCCTGGAACTTCATTCAAGGGTACTGTTCCATTTGCGGTATTGGCATAGGCGTTTACGCAACTCCATGTTGGATAAGCCATTTTGCACGGATCCGAGGGGTCAAGTTGCCCACCACATTGATAGGATACCCATGAAGGAAGATTTTGAATGTTCGTTACTCTAATCCAATTGACATTGACCGTAATGGTCGGTGGAAATCCTAAAGGGTTAGCAACCGTCAATTGTTCAGGAGCCATTGCCGTAACCACTTGGCTAAAGGGTTGTCCAGGACTCGCATAAAAGTTCGAAGGGGTAAGCAGCCCACCGCTAGGTGAGTTTAGTGCACCAATGGGTTGGTAAATGTTAGTAATTGCAGGACTCGGTTGGCATTGCGCCATAATTCCGTAACTAAAGGCTGTAAAAAATAAAATTGTAACTGTTTTCATAGGTTAGTATTGATTATTGGTTTCACAAATTAAAATCAGATTAATTTCTTCGATAACTTCTATGAGTCTATTCAGGTCTTTTAAGATGAAATGTGCACCGTAACGATTAAAATTATCCTTGGCGTGAAGCATTATTTCTTCCTTTTTCTCAGTGGATAGCGCAGTCCAATCGCCGTTCGACATTCCAATTTCATTACCTGTAATAACAGCCACAGTCCATACCCCCGCATTCAATCCTTCTTCGATGTCGGAAACCGTATCACCTACTTTGATCACGGAATCTGTGTGATAGGTACTGAAATGTTCCATGTTTCTAAAAATCATAAAGGGAGATGGCCTTCCTTCCTTGCATTCATCTCCTGCAACAGAGTAATCTAACTCCAAGCCTTGTGCTTGGGCCAATGAGATGATTTTATCCAGCACTTGGCGGCTGTAACCGCTGGTAGAACCGATTTTAATGCCTTGCTTTCGCAATTTGTTCAAGGTCTCAACTACGCCAGGAATGAGTTCAACGTAGTCTGAAACCGAGGCTAAAAGTTTCGGCTCAAATGCTTTGTATAGTATATCAATATCCCGCTTCGTTGCAGGTTCACCGAAATGTTCTATCCATAATTGTTGCACACGCGGTTGTTTTATAATGGCTATAATATGCTGACGCTTACTGAGGCCCATGGGTTCGCGTGCTTCGGCTTCCGTAATTTCTATGCCTACTTCCCTAAAAACTTCAATAAAGACCTTAACTGGAGCCATGCACCCAAAATCTACTAAGGTACCCGCCCAATCAAAAATGATGGTGTCAATTTTTCGCATTAGAAATAGGTTTATTAAGCCATGATTTGCCTTCCAAAGTTAAGGGTAATTCCTTTGAATTGGGCATGAGAAAATCTAAGGCAGTTGCTGCAATATCTACAATATAGGGTGTTGGCGTTTGAGCATGGCTACAGAAAGGAACTTCCGGGTAATAAAATGAACCCGGATCTTGTGAAATTAGCTGACCTTTAGGCAGTGCTGAATTCACACCCAACCACCAAATTTTACGTTCCATTACACTACTATTGGAATGCCCATGCTTTGTTCCTCCGTGGTCGGTGGACGAGAGTATTAACCAATCTTCATTGGTAAAATTAGGGCGGTTATTAAGGTAATAGAACAGGCGTTTTATTTTTTCATCTAACCCTTCAATTGCTTTGATATATCTTGGGTTGTCAAGTTCAAAACCACTAAGGTGCCCAATGTGGTCTACATCATTAAAATGTACCATAATGATTTCTGGATCTCGGGTTGAAAGGCACTGTAAGGTCTTTTGCAAACATTCTTCGTCATTGTATGCGAAAATACTTTGATCCCAACCAAATTTCGGCGCAAGGTTTGCTAGCGATTTCCAACTTATGATTATAGTGCTATTGATCGTGCTATCCAAGGCCTTAAGGTATGCTGGAAAAAAAGGGTATTTCTCGAACTGATGTCCCGAAAATCGGTTGTTGTGCACGCGATGTTTCGCATCCCAAACGCCTGTTAACATACTCGACCATCCAGGTCCGGATTTAGTTTTTCCCAAATGCCATGAACTTTGAGTAAATAATCCAATGGAAATTAACGAGTCAATTGTTGGTGTATTGGCCTTCAATAAAGCATCTGAACGACAACCATCAATTCCGATGATTAAAACTTTCTTTGTTTTTTGACCAGTCACAAGCATGCTGTTCAACAACAAAAAAAGGAAAGATAAAATTATAATAAGTCTGAAATTCACAAGTAAATTTAAAATCCTAAGGTGACTAAAACATGAATTGAGTGTTAAATATTTAATGCTTTTTCAGAGACAGTTCCACGCAGATGGAAATAAATAAGACCAAAAATCGAAAACACCAATCCCGCAGCACTGCCGTAAATCGCCAATTGGACAATTAGGTCACTTTTGTTAAAATTCCACCAACCAAATTCCCCTGAAAAAATGAGAATAACGCTTGCTAAATATCCAAAACTATCAGATAAATACATAAGGAATCCAACGTTTCCTTCGATTCGATAAGCCGCAACAAAACGTTCAAGGAGTACGATTTGAAAAGGCACGTAACCCATAGCCATGCCAATTCCGCTTAAAATGGTAAAACTTATAAACGAAATTTGCCCATTACTTAAGCTTATACCTGCTAGAAACATAAGGATAAACCCCAATAAAATGAGCCATTGGCATAGAAAAAAAGCGCGGGAATTATTTTTTACAAAAATGACCAATGAGGTCGTTAGCAAAACGGTAAATGCAACGAGAAGTTCGGTTTTTATAAAAACTCCTGAATTGAATTCGCCAGACGCTTCCATAATTTCAACAGCGTAGTTATCTCGAAAATCACGAAATACCGTTAAGCACAAGTACAAAAAAACAAACGAAAGTATACCCGGCAAAAAAAGAAATAACAAACGGATTCGTTTTTTTCCAGTTAAGGCAGACCGTTTGGTCTTGAGATGGATGTCTTCTGCATCAGGTTCGGGTATTTGTTGTAACATCCAAATAGACAACAGCAATATAGGTAGGAAGATAAGACCAACCGCGAAGGGCATCCAAAATTCTGGTACATTGAAGTAGGCATTATCCATTAGGTATCTTGCCAAGGATTTCACCAAACCTGAGGAGAGAATGGCGCCAATGGCGATACCTGCAGCTAAGGCTTCAGTTAGTTTCCTTCCTTCTACAAACGAAAAAAGCACCCCCCAAACGAGGCCCAGCGGCAAACCATTGAGAAATAAACATATGAATTTATATGGAACAGGCACTAATGCAAAAAGTAAAAGTGCGGCATGAGCAAAAAGAATAAGGTAAAGTATTAAGCGTTTTCGAGAGGTGTTAGATAATTCAGAAATCACTTTGATTCCAATAAACTTGGAAAGCATGTACCCGACAATTTGACTCGTAAGTAATATCGATTTTAATCCAAATCCCCAAACAGTTTCGCCTTCATAGGTCCCTGCATTGAAAGGCTTTCTAAAGGCGTACATGGTGGAATAGGCCATGAAAACCGCCGTAAATGACCAAAAGAAAAACAATAAACTTTGATTCGGAACCTTTTTCACACACCTAAACTAAGATGATTTTCCAAACTTATTATTCCCTTTATATTAAATTTGAAACGCTTGATCATCTTTGTTGAATAAATCATAGTTATAGATTGATAAACGGAAAGCAACGAAAAAATCTTCAATGCTATCCTAATATTTTTACCTATGATCACTTGAGAAGCACACAATTATTCTACAATGAAGGGCTTGGTGAGAAGCTTACCTCCAATTTGAAATTTCAAGAGGTAATTTCCTCGTCTAAGCTTGGATAAATCGATATTGAGCTTATTTGCATTAATTGCTTCAGCATTCTCTTCTTCTTTCACAGCCTTTCCCTGAAGGTTATAAATCACGTAGGATATCGATTGTTGATCATTATTCTCAAACCAAATGCTCAGAATATCCGTTGCAGGATTGGGGTACATTTTTATGAAATCTTCTTGAATTTCAGTAGTAGCAACAATAGGATCTGAATGCAAGGAATCCAACCATGAGGTTCCATCTAAGTTAAACGCTGGGTCAGTAGGATTGCAGGAAGTACCCCTAAATAAATGATCAAGTGCTGTTACCGCGATATCGGCTTGCGACGGATTGTTAAGCGCGACTTGTGCGTTATGATTTCCCATTACATAACTTCCAGGATCAGCAACATTGGTGAGTTGTTTTGAAACAGGGTTGTTTCCACTTCCTACCCACCAAATCTTGCGTTCTGAATTGGTATTTCCTCCATGCCCAGTTCCAATGCCGCCATGATCGGTGGTTAATAAGATAATCCAATCTTCATTGGCATAATTCGGACGACTGTACAAGGCGTTTAATATGCTACCTACATGACCGTCAACGGTTTGAATAGCAGCAATGTAGGCCGGATTCGCAGGGTTAAATCCAATAGAATGCCCTGTTAAGTCGCATTCATCAAAATATACAAAAAGTACATCCAAATTAGGATTGGCCAGTTGGGTTTGCGCAGCAGAAACGCTGTTGGCGCCGCATCCATCACACACTTTAATTTTTTGGTCCCATCCATCGTTGTACACATTATCGCTCATAGGAGCCCATTGCACGATTTGAACTTCATATAAGTCAGGTAGACAATCTTTAGCAAGGCGGGTAAAATAGGGGTACTGGTTGTAGTTGCTTCCTGAATACGAATTGCTGGTTACTCCGTGCTTCGGAAATTCTACTCCACACATTATGGTAGACCATGACGGACCGGATACTGTTATACCCTCATGCCAAGACTCATAGGTATAAAAACCTGAAGCAATCAAGGCGTCAATATTGGGAGTGTTTGCTTGTTGTAAAGCATCCGTACGAACACCATCTATTCCAATAATCAATACTTTCCTAGGCTGAGAAGCAAACATGATTAAGGTGAAGAATAAAGATACGAGGGTAAACTGAAGTTTCATATTTTGATTTTTTTTAGTAAAAATATATATACTTTAGTTTCGGCATGTTAATAAAATATTATATTAAAGATGTTTTCATAACAAGCTGATGATAATGATATTCTTAATTACCCAATTGTTCGAGGTCAGACTTTTTAATAAATTTTGCTATGTTTTTGATTTCAATCAACTCATCAAACCAATAATTTAGAGAGAAACTATCAAGTCCTTCAAAACAATTGAATTTTAATGTTCTAAACTTTACATGATTTAATTTAATTCTTAAATCTATTATTTGAACACCCGTATTTGCAATTAAGGAAACATAATCCAAAAGAAAATTTAAAATAAGTCAACGATAAGTAACTCGCATGTTATTCAAAAAAAGTAGATAAATTCCCCGTAAAGAGGTTAAATTAACAACCCAATTCATCCTAAAACGCACAACCCATGTAAAGCTGTTTCAAAAGTTGAATAGATTGAATTATTCGAGCCAACACTAAAACCAATAATAATTAATTATCTTTACATAGTGGAAACTTTAGTTAAAAAGCTTTTTTCGGAATTAAACGTTATATATGTGTCGATTTAAAATTAGGTAATGAAAAGATTGTACAATGTTGTTTTGTTAACCGCACTTTGCGTTTTGTTTTGTGCATTTAGTAAAATGGGATTTTCACAATCCTGTACACATACCATTAACTTAACAGATACCTGGGGCGATGGTTGGAATGGTGGCGCTGTATCTGTATCTGTTGGTGGTTTAACCGTTTTAACTAATATTACTATTACCCTAGCTCAAGGAGGATTAACACCTATTAGTTTTAATTTTTTCGCTTCAAATGGAGAAAACATTCGAGTTTATAGAACCGTTGCTGGATCCTATCCAAGTGAAATGAAAGTTCAAATTGTAGCTAATAATACTGTATTACTGAATACTGTTCAGCCTTTAGTGGGTACTGCATCATCAGGTGGGTATACGTGTTCGGGATTTTGTATTGCTGTAGGCGGGGGCTGTGTGAATTCAATTGCTTATGGTTCATCTTCTGCCCCATCAACATGTAATAATATAGTCACTTTTATTGATACTTATCAAAATGAATACAATACGGTTACAAATGTAAGCGCAGGGGATAACTTTACTGTGAATAGCCCTTGCGGAGGTTGGGTTACAGTTAGGTACGGCAGTTACAATGGGTCACTTGTGAGTTCCGGGGGTGTTCCTTTAACTTGGAATGCAACCAATAGCGGCTCCTATTATCTACATTGGAATACAAATGCGAATTGCGGTACTGCAACTAATTCTTGCAATACAACAATTACGAAAATCTGTGCGCCTGCATCACCTAATTCAATTTCTTCAAACCCTGCCACAATTTGTACAGGGCAATCCGCAACGCTTACTGTTAATGGCAACGTAGGCACTACCTATTGGTTCCTAAATAGTTGTGGTAATTCCATAGCAAGTTCAGCGGGGTCAGGTAACAACATCGTTGTCTCTCCGGCTTCAACAACAACTTATTATGCGAGGAATTACAATGGCCAATGGAGTTCAAATTGTGCAAGTGCAACAGTAACTGTTAACTCGTCTCCAGCGCAGCCTTTGAATCCAACAAGTAATTTTACTCCTTGCTCGCCAGTTACCATAACCCGAACAGGCAGTCCTCCCGCAGGTGAAACTTGGTATTGGCAGGGTACTAACCCCAATGGCACCTCAGTAAATTCAGGTTCCGGACCAACCTATACCGCTTATAGTTCAGGAACCTATTATTTAAGGGCAATGAACTCCTCAGGTTGTTGGAGCAGCCAAAGTGCCTCTATTTACGTAGCAGTTGAATTAACACCAGATACCCCTGCATCTCCAACAAGTAACTCCCCACAATGTGGAAATGTATCTTTAAATAGGGTAGGCAATCTCCCTGCCGGAGAAATATGGTATTGGCAAGGAACTAACGCCAATGGAACTTCAACAAGCCTAGGATCAGGCCTTAATTTTATTGCTAATACAACAGGAACATATTATATTAGAGCGATGAATACTTCTGGTTGTTGGAGTATTTCAAGTAGTTCCGTAAACGTTATTGTCAACACTCTCCCTACATTACCTATTAATCCCGTCAGTAACTCCCCCCAATGTGGATCTGTGCTATTATCTCGTTTCGGAAACCCGCCGGCAGGCGAAACATGGTATTGGCAGGGCAACAACGCTAACGGTACATCTACCCTACTTGGTTCTGGTGTAAATTACACAGCAAGTGTCAGCGGTGTGTATTATATGAGATCGCAAAATACATCAGGTTGTTGGAGTCAAGGAAGTAGTAGTGTTTCGGTAACCGTAAATTACGTACCCAACGCACCTCCACAACCAACTAGTAACTCCCCTCAATGCAACCTAGTTACCATTACCCGAACGGGCACTCCAACTCCGGGCGATTTATGGTATTGGCAAGGAAATAATCCAAACGGCACTTCAATCGCCTTAGGTTCTGCACCTACCTACAATGTTAATAACTCAGGCACTTACTACATTAGATCAAAGACGATTGATAATTGTTGGAGTATAAATAGTCTGAGCACTTTCGTTACGGTATATTTTAACAACTCAAGCATGCAAACCGTTTCGGCATGCGATTCCTATACGTGGATTAATGGCGTAACGTATCTTGCATCCACTAACCAAGCGACTTATACTATTTCCGGAAGCACTATTTATGGGTGCGACAGTACCTTATCGCTGAACTTAACTATTAATCCCTCCTTCAGCATCGACCAAAATGTAAACGCATGTGAAACATACACTTGGATTGATGGCAATACATACACTCAATCCACCAATACGCCGAGTTATTCTGGCACATCAATAAATGGATGTGATAGCACAATACATTTGAATTTGATAATCAGTGTCCCAAGTGAAGATACTGTGTTAGTTGAATCAAGTTGTTTGTCAAGTTGTTATTTAAATGGCATCGAATACACGCAGACAGGAACGTATTATCAGACTCTACAAGACCAATTTGGCTGTGATAGTATTGTGCAATTGAATTTAATCGTGGAATCGGCGGACTTAAGTTCGTTTGAGCAAGAAATCATTAAAATTTATCCTAACCCAACAACAACTATTTTTACCATAGATGGTTTATTTGAAAATGAGTTTTTTTTATTCGATGCATCAGGAAGAAAAATAAACAGTATACCAACTCGTGTACATTCAGAAAAAATAATTTTTGGTGAAGACCTTCCATCAGGTATTTATTATCTTCAAATAAATAGGCTTTCAGCCAGCAAGTTATTTATGTTGATCAAGTTGTAATTTACCTGTACAGCTTGTTAACCATTTTATTAAGGCGGTAATCTCAGGATAATTAGCTTATTCTAGTGCAAAATTGATCGCAATGGAACGGTAAGAGGAAACACTTCGTCCATTTAATTTTCCTGGGTTCCAGTTGGGCATAGATCTAATTGCTTTAACAGCAGCTTTATCGCATTCTGGACAGTCTGGAACTCCTTCTGTTACTTGAACACTTGAAATACTACCTCCAACACTTACTACAAAACGAAGGAAAGATTTACCTTGGACACCGTTTTCAATCGCTGATTCAGGAAAAACAAGATTCTTTTGAATAAAAGCCATCATTGCTGGATAACCTCCCGGGAATTCTGCTTCTTCATCTACAAAAGTATAGGGCTCTGTTTCTTCAAAAGAATAGTTGACCTCAAATTTTTCTTTCAACTGTTTTTGTAATTCATTTCTGCCCTTGACGGTTTTTTTAATATCAAAAACCACCCCGATGCTGTAGGGTAGAAATGAAAGCAACATCGCTTTATTAAATACATTCGCCCATTTGTAAGCAGAGCTGCGTTCTTGAGGCAACGCAAGGTAACGATTATAAGCAAGTTCACGGCCCAAATAAGACACAGCAAAAGCACCCATTGCACCCATTGTTACTGCAGGAATCCAGTTTTTTTTAGCTTTAAATACTTTTTCATGGGCTTTACCAATTAAGGCAAGTGGAACCAATTTAAACCAATCCTTTGGCACTGTGATTTTTTTAATTGCATTATCATATAAAACGGGCACTTCGTCTAAATCGTTAAATTTGAACGATGTAGTCAAGGTCTTTAATTTAAGGTATGTTCGACGTGGTATTTTATAGGTTGAATCCAGTTTTTCAAACTCATTTATATTAATGTCTCTTATGGTTTTATTCCACCCATCGGTGGAATAATAATAGGTATTAATTGACGAATCTTTATTTATTAGGACATGCAAATCTTTGTAAGTGTATATTCTATTTCCAACAGAGTTGCCGTAGTATAAATAATTATTTTCGGCCCATTGCTGAGATGCATCCGCTATTTTCTTTGTAACAAAATCCTCTCCGTCTTTTAGAGGTATCACCTCCACGTAGGCCGAATCCCTAAATTGTATATTTATTTTACACGAAAAGGGAAATTTGATGTTGTAATCGAAATAGTAAAATTCTCTCAATAGGATATCTTCCAGTCTTTCATTGGTTACATCTTTATAAATAGTGTCATATGGTAAATTAAGGCGCTGGAAGTAAAGCGATTTTTCCTCAACTGCATATAGTGGTAATGGGTTATTCATCGCTTGCGATTCACCTTTGCTATCAACTACCATGTTGCGACCTATTGGCTTTTCATCCGCTAACCAAAATGAGCCATCAGGGTAATTGGTATAGATAGCATCTGAGGAAGATATGAACCTATAGGCACCTATTTTTATAGAATCAAAATAAGATTTGTTTCTAATTGCAAAATAGCTGAAACTATCCTTATAACATGCTGGCTGATTAAATTTACCTTGTGCTTTGAAATCAATTAATGTTGATGATTTTTTGATACTATTCTTCGTAATGTCGTCAAAAACCAACTTTTTAAATTTGGGTTGATAAGGATAGTCGGTATAAATTTGTGCACTTCCAACATAGCACATTAAGGTAAAAAATAGAACTAGTTTAATTTTCATTATTAATATTTTCGAATCGGACGAATTCGGAAATGATTGGTTTTGGGGTAAGTAGCGGTAGCCCCAGATGCATTAGTCATCTTAACAGCCCAAGCATTAAGCGAAAAATCATTATCCTGTGAGGAAGACCAATAGTTTGCTTCAGCAACAAAGTTTCCAAGTTGATTAAGGAATAGACTTTCGCGCATCTTTACTAATTCATCTCTTGACGGTAAGAACCAACCGTTTAAGCCACTTGGATAATAATAGGCCGCTAGGGCTGCATATGATGGATTAGCAGGTCCAAGTTGTTGAATGATATTGAGTGTATTTAATCGGGCTGCACCAAGCGAATTAGAAGTGTTCGTAGGTGCATTGCTAAATGCCCATGGCAAAATTCCATTTACATCGCTTGGAGCGGCCTCCAAAAAATTCCAAGCACCCGTGGTGTCCTCCTTTGAATACACAATCAAACCACCGAAATAGCCCGTTTCACCCGGGTAATAATAATTGTTGGTGCTGACCGCAAGCATGTTTCCGTAACTGATGCCTTGAATGTTTTTTGCGTACGCTCGGACATAGTAGCTTGTATTTTCAGTAAGGTTTGAAATAAGCTCAGAAAAAGAGGAGTTACCACTGGTATTTACAGCAATGTTATTCTGAATAGAAGGGAGCTGGTTTGTAGTTGAATAACAAAACCCTTGTTCAACAATAGGCAAGCCACCATCTGATTGTATAATGCCACTCATATTAATGGAAAAAAAACTAATGTTATTGGGATTAATTGTCTCTACGATAGGTAGATTAGCATCGCTGCCTGGCCAAATGATTTTTAATGTTTCAGAATAACTAACACCAATTTTATTTTCTGCGTACGCACGAACATAAAGCATAGTGTTGACAGGCCAATTTATAGTTAAGCTTATGTCACTTCCAGTTAAGGCACTTGCGATATAATTATCAGACTTGGTCGGATTTGGATTTATATCTGACCATACAAAACCAGTAGACTTTGTGGGCGAGTAGCCATCATTCAATACCAATGCTTCGAGCGTAAACGATGCTACGTCATTTTCTGTTAAAATAGGCAGGCTAAGATCAGCCAATTTATCTAAATTCCAAATTCGGCGCTTATCACAACTTGAAAGTGTCATAGCAATTACAAAGATGTAAAATAGGTATTTTGGCCTCATATCAAATCAACTTATTTGTTCTCTTCCGAATACGGTTCCGGAGCGAACTTAAAAAATTTATCATTAGGTGATTGTCCGTATAATTGTTTACTCTTTTTATTTGTAATATCTGTAATTATTAATTGATAGGGCTCTGACCTCTCATACTTTAGGGAAATAATATTCGCATCTTTTGAAAAATCCAATCGAATAACAAAGCAACTATCACAATTTGGGAAGTTCGATAAAAACGTATACATAAACTGATCGATAGGGTATTTTTTTCTGAAACATATTTTCTCCTTTTTATATAAATCAATTTGAAGCAATTTTATCGAATCAGTATTGAGTGTAGCTTTGTCAAAAACGATATCAAAGGTTAAGCTATCAAACGAATTGGGATAGACCAGATAGGTGTTTGTATTCGATTCATAAAAAAGAGAAGAATCTTTATTTTTTTCCAAAATAGCATTCCCAAATGATTGATTCTGGGCATTTAAGCACATTATGCAAATTAATAAATGAAAAAAAAGTATTGTTATTTTCATTGTAATACCTCTACTTTATTTACAACCGAAACTGCCTTTTGATTCTTTAATACGACTATTATTTCAAGGGTACAGGCACGATTTATATCAGTATATTTGCCATCAATTTTCACTGAATTTTGACCAATAATATCTATTCTAGTGGGGGCTTTCCCAAAAGTTTTTACAATTAGCACTAAGCTTTCAGCGTACGTATTTAATTCGGCGTTCCAACTGACCACCAATCCTTCCTTTCGCCAACTGTCTCTTATATCAGCATCAATCACTACGGGGCACCCTTGCTTTCCTATCAAGCCATAATTTAACGGGCAAGAATCCAGGTCATCATTGACTAGATCGCCGTCCGTATCCTTCTTTTTGGGATTAGTCCCCTTTGCCACTTCATCTGGATAAGTCAAGCCATCCCCATCAGCATCGCAAAATTTACATTTTTCATTTGGAATGCAAGGGTTTTTATCATTTTTATCAAATAATATTGAGTCTTTCTGAAAACCTGCGTAACGACCATCTTGGTCTTCATCAATTTGTTCTCCTATGTTTTCCGGACACCCGTTATTTATATTTGAGGGCACATTCGGACAATTATCTATTTTATCTGGGTAACCGTCTTTGTCGCTATCAAGCGTTGGCGATGGAGGAGATATACTTGGCCAAAACAAAATAAACATGAACACCATTACAGCAGCTCCAAAAACAACCAAAGTTGGCAAGCGTTTTTTCATGGATTTGAAGGATCAAAATTTAATGGGGTGTGCTTTATGCCATTTTTATTAATAATAGCCTCTAGACAAGGAAAGTTAAGGGCAATATCATAGTAAATCCAATTCTCTAATATATTCATGCGCGATTCACTTTTTATCACCCCTTTTATTTCATCTAACTTATAAACCAAAGACGCTGAAATTTTCAGGAATGTGTTAACAGCTGCTTCCAGTTCTTTTTGTGAGGTTGCAAGTGCGGGATATTTTTTGGCATTTATTTTTGTCTTAAAATTGGGGTAAAAATCGTTAAAGTTTCCAATTCCTTTGTACAGAAAATTTGCAGCATCAGACAAATGCGTGGCGTAAATTTGAAAACTATCCAAGTCTTTGATTAATTCTCGATTACTTGCAATTTCCAATTTCATATCTTTAAATAATTCAGGGCTAATGGATTTTTCTTTTTGAAGGTAACTTTTTATGAATTTTTCCCATTTATTAGTGTTATTTACAATTGAAGCGGTTTTTTCGCTGGCAGCAGACTCAGCAGCCACATTTGAGTTTTTTAGTTTTTGATTTTCAGTAATCAATTCATCGATACGCTTGCTCAACGCTTCCTGTTCATTTGTTAAGCGATTAATTTGTTCTAATTGTTCCTTGTTGACCATGCTTGGCAGAGATTTCAAGGCGCTTGTTAGACTATCCTTGAGTCTTTTTTCAAGTTCTTTAATCATAATTTCGATAAGTAACAACCTTTGGTATACAGTATCTTTCTTTTTAGCAATCGCCATCTCAAATTCAAGTGTTGTGGGCGATTGACTATTTTCTACGTTTACCTTGTTCAAAGAAACGTCAGAAATAAAAGGATTTGAATCTTGGCTTAAAGCGCAGAAACTTAAACAGAAAACAGAAAGTAAAATGTGGAACTTTTTCATAATTGGTTAATTTATATTTCTTGATTTTAAATCGTTATCATAATATCGATAGTTTTTTAGTTCGTTCTTTGCAGCTGCATCATTGGAATAATGTGTAAGGTTATTTCCTTTTTCTATATTATAATTGTAATCTCCATAAAATCCGGCAAAAGAATTTAGTTGATTTTGAATTTTAGTTTTTAAATCTTGAATTGCTGTACATCTTTGAAAACGCTTGCCATCAATGGCATTTTGATAGTTACTTAGCAAGTTATTTTTGCCCTCCTCACTGTATTTTCCCGCAAGGAATGATGTTAGTTTGTTTTGGAAACCTAGGGCCTGCTGATAGTCACTGTAAATTAATTTTTGGGGTTTTAAAACGGCTTTAAGATTTTTAATTTTAGCGGAGGCCTTATTTAATTCCTTGACGTTGGCATAACAAGTGCTGAGCGATTTTTCATAGCTAATCGCCAAAGCGCGCTGCATGTTTAAATCAAGGGATTGAAGGTAACTTTCTTTAACGGAAACACTAATATCCCCAAGAGAGGAGCTACTAATAATGTCAAGCATCACCGAATCATAAGCGGCTTGATTCCATGGGTTTTTCCCAATTTTTTCGATGCGCTCATTGATATCTCCCACAAGCTCATTACCCTCACCAGTCGCAATCCCACCTTTATCACATTTTGATACAAGAGATGGAATAAAAAAAAGCACTGTTACTAACAATACTCCAATTATAATGTAATGTTTTTTCATTGTTTAAATTATATTAAAATTTTAATTTTGACTGTTTCATAAATTGCCAATTAATGATTGATATTTAATATTTACCATAGCTCTTGCTTTATCTGCTTCGCTATTTTTTGTACTTTTCCAATCCTTACTAGTTAACCGGCCTTTGATTTCATCTTTATTTGCTTTAAACTCAACGTCGGTATAAGCGAAAACCTTATTCCAATAGTTTAGCTTGGTTTGTTCTGATTTAATCTCTGCTGCGATCGGTTCTTTTGGAGGTGGAACTATTTCCACCACTACTGGTGTTACTTGCTCCATTTTAGTAACCAACGTGGCCTTTCTTGCTAAGAGAAAATTAATATCTGCTTCAGTTGCCACTTTCCAGTTGCCATTAGGTGGGTTGCTTTGTACTTTCCAATCCTTGTTTTGGTAGCGGTAATTGGCATTATTAAACTTCATGCCTGCAGCTGTGGTAAAGCCCTTTTTTAGTTTGTATTGCTTATTCATGTACGTAATCGAAATTATCGTATTATTGTCATCAGGTGTTGGTACTTCAATTATTTCAGGTACTGGTGGTTTATTTGGATTATAAAATT
>Ga0247843_1003213_pt1 | contig 27472 bp, 23 predicted proteins | sample LaCruzMarch2017__FD_192420 | JGI IMG/M metagenome (GOLD analysis project Ga0247843, IMG submission 192420) | Freshwater microbial communities from meromictic Lake La Cruz, Castile-La Mancha, Spain - LaCruzMarch2017_8m | ecosystem: Environmental > Aquatic > Freshwater > Lake | place: Spain... | reverse complement strand
CTTAACCCTTTGTCTACCGTGGCAAGTTTTTGGCAAGTTTTTGTGTTATCAAGCTGTATTTTCGGGCTAAATGGTCGCAAGGATTTTCGGGCTAAATGGTCGCAAGGTAATCGCCTACGTAGGAACTAGTTGCCCCATCCAAGAATCTTAAATAGCGTTGATATCGAGAATAGATAAATGTCACAAAAAACGGCTGTCATATATTAAACTATTAATATCTATGGATAGACGACTATCAGAGCTACCTAATCGCATTTCTACCCAGGACCTAACTCATCGTAGTAGCGGCGATATTCATGGTCAAAGTTCGCCGGTCAGAAATTTAGTGGTAAATGCCGCCAAATTGTCTACGTAAAGTACGTCCGGTAGACAAAGGGTTAAATATTAGTCTTCTGGAGCTACACCCTTATGATCCGTAGCCACTGTTGTAGGTGCTCAAACACTTTATTGGGCCCGCAGGGCCCCTATATCCCCCTAAAATAAGAGTGGAGAAATGGCGGGAAACAGATTACCATGAAACAACCCCAAATGGAGAGGCTACGTACCAAAGTACCATAATTGCCAAACTTAATTAGGTATAAAATCAGGATATGTTCCGATGGTATGGATTGTGTAAACTTAAGCTCTCACTATATTACTCTACAGGTTCCCTGCCATGGTTGGTGCAATATCTACTCAGGGAACTATTTATTAGCAGACATTGATATAGTGCATTCACGCTTTGTTGTGATGTTGTTCGTCGTAGAGGCGAATCCCCTATCGGCCGACGATTTTTGGAGGGCTGATCTCTTGGGGAGGGCTGATCTCCTGGAGGCTGATTTGTTTTGGCTTCTCTTCTTGCAACTAAGTCTCCTCAACTGAGCCTTCTCTCCTATCATCCTTACCATTGTTCCTAGCCATCGCTGCGCCGCCACTATCGCCATCGCCTTCACCGTCAGCGTCATCAGTCACCATCACCATCGCCTGCACAGTCAGCCACGCCTGCTCAATTGGCCTTCTCTCCCTCGCTGACAGAGATCATCCTCTTCTGAGCCTTCTCTCCCTCGCCGACAGAGATCATCCTCGCCATTGTTCCTAGCCATCGCCTGCGCCACCACTATCACCACTGCCATCGCCTGCACAGTCAGCGTCATGTTGAAATCTACTAAGTTCCGTCGCCATGTCATTCACGAAGTCTTGGTATTGCTCAAGAGAACGGGATTGGCGGCATGGGCTGATATTGAAATTAGTCAAACAAACTTGGACGCTTGGCCAGAAGAAGGTGATATTCTCACCATGGATTTAGATATCCACGTGACAGAAGTTGATGATGATGAAAATGAACTAGAAGAAGAAGAAGAAGAAGAACAACAACAAAAACAACAAGGAGGAGGAGGAGAAGGAGGATTGACCAATAGCAGAGAAACAATTGACCCAACTTTGACAGCTTACAATACTTCCTGTGGTGAGATGAGAAGTGAAGCTAGAAATGCTTTCTTTGTAGAGGGAGGTCTACATCAACAGCCCAGCACCAACACATACTTATTTGGCAACTCTAAACAACTTCCTCCTATCAGCAAATATTAGATAATTACTGTAAATTAGATTTTGGGAGATTTAAACTAACATCTAACATCAAAAACTTAGGCATCGCCTACCCGCACCAGCGGGCACACTTTACGTAGTAACTCTTATATATATATAAAGAAGACCTGCTGAGAGTATGAACTGGATGAGGGGTTTCAATCATAAGTACTAACACTAACAGAGGTTCCAAGTGCGTCACTTTTAGGTCCATGAGAGCATATATCAGGCTGGAGCTACACCCTTCACCCTTATGACACGTAGCCACTGTTGAAGGTGCTCAAACACTTTATATATATATAAAGAAGACCTGCTATGAGTATGAACTGGATGGGGGGTCTCAATCATAAGTACTAACAGAGGATCCAAGTGTGAATCCATGCACAACATCACTCTTAGGTCCATGAGAGCATATATCAGGCTGGAGCACCCTTATGACCCATAGCCACTGTTGAAGGTGCTCAAACACTTTATATATATAACGAAGACCTGCTATGAGTATGAACTGTGTGCAGGGTCTCAATCATAAGTACTAACAGAGGTTCCAAGTGCGAATCCATCAACATCACTCTTAGGTCCATGAGAGCATATAATATGGCTGGAGCGAACATCTTTATCTAATTTAAATGAATATGGAGAAGGGTTCTATTGGAAAAAAAGTATTACTAATTTAAATATATCGGTGAAAAGGGTAGTACACCAAGGAAAACCCGATCCACGTCCCATTCCTACTCTTACTCTATTTCTTCTCGTAGAACCTTCACTCCCTCCTTCTGCTTGGTAGCCCCGATCAATTCACAAGCCATCTCCAGAGAAAAAGGCTCATTACAACTTTCATCGTCTGGCTTGTCTGCACTAACACCGACCACAAACCATCCATTGCCTCTCCCTCTACGAAACTCCATGTTTCGATCCCAGACAGAAAATGTACTCCCTGAGTCCGGATCATTGAAAACAAGTCCTTTATACTTTGTAAGCAAACGTGCCTCCTCAACACAATCATTCTTCTTTCTGGCTTCCTCCTCCCAGTCTTCGACCCATGCCCGAAAAATACGCTCAACTGCTGGTTCTTTCGAAGCCCCCGTGTCCACATCAAATCGCTCAAGCTGCATATCAAAATTGATACCATCATCACCAAACATTGCATTATTCTCCGTTGCATCCAACTTCTCCAACCGATCACACATGATTCGCGACTGCTGTGGTATCTTCGCTGAGACATACAAAATACTCCTTTTCTCCGTCGACTCCCCACTCATATGCGATCGTTTACCGGTCTTGATATTCTTAACTCCGCCCCACGACCTTTCTGCGGACCTATCCCACAAAGCTTGGATGTAACATGACACCCCACAAATCCCAACACTATCGTGTAGGGCAAAGAATACTTTTCATGCCATAAAAACGAATTTCCTTGTGTGATGTGTGACATTAACAGTGGCCCAGCGACTTGGCTCCACAAAAGGATGTGTACATTGTTGGAATGACTTGTATTCATTCCAGAAGGTGTCAATAATGTCTGCGGGGGTCATACGAGCGATTTCAGGGTGAGTGTTAGGACAAGGCGTCAAATGAAGACGGCGCACAAGAACTTCGGCTATAGCATCACGATGGAACTCTGTCAACCGAAGACGACACACACTTATCAGTCGCTTAAATCGAGGTGATTCCACCACTGCATCGGGGATATTCTTGCAATGAAAGAAGTCCGCGATTGTGATTTCCACCATGGCATTGTTGCTCCTCCGAATGTCCGACTGAAGCATTGTTGACACTGACCGCTGACCCTGCAAAGAAGGGGAAGATGAACTCCTTGCAGCTCCACCTGAAGCAGATACAACATGGGAAGAAAAAAATGGCTGCTTGCGTGTTTCCAAGAAACTCTTAACTGCAGCCTCCTGCTGCTCTGTCACAGAGTCGCTAATCCTCTTGTCCGATTTTCTCTTACTTTCAATCCTTGCGAATTGCCTATCATATAAGGCCTGGTATTGGTCTCGGTACTTTGCACTAATAACGGCCTTGCAAATAGCTATGTCTCCTCCTCCCTTCAACTTCAAAACATGCCTCATTGCCCTAGTTGCATGCCTAGGCTTAAAACTTAGACCACACCACTGACACTCCCACCCTTCCTTACCATTTACATCCTTGCAATTAATATACGCACACTCCCACACAGCGGAAATGGCTGGCAAACAAACCTCTTCCCCTTCTTCACCACACAAATCAATTGCCTCCCCTCCTCCTCCCTCCTCCCCCCCCTCAGTGGTGATCGACGATGGTGTTAATAAATCGTTGTCGCGTATTGATGACGGTGTTGTTGCTGTATTGGTTGTTTGACGAATTGACGGTGTTGTGGTGATAAATGATAAGACAGATCCAGACCTGCCGCTGATGCGTGCAGTAGATTGCACCGCCGACGAGAGCAAGTTGGGTGCAGTAGCAGAGTTGGCAGTAGATTGCCCCGCCAACAAGAGCAGGGGGGGTGCAGTCGCAGAGTTGGCTCGAAATGTCTCAAACCTGGGCAATGGAGGAAGACTAGTTGCCCGGGACGTGGCTTCCCCATTAGCCCCAACGTACGGCTCGATAGGAGGCGCCGCGGCAGCATCGGCGGCATCGGCAGACGCCACGGTATCACTATCTTCATCATCATCGTAGACATCATCATCGCTGAACCCGGCTGCTTTCCTCTCAGCTATTGCATCAAGCAGTTTCTTTGACATTCTCCTACCGGCAGGCGCCGATGCTGCCGCGGCTGTAATGCCATTGCCGATCTTCTTCTTCTGCGGCGGCATGATGGTTTGCGGTGGGTTTTGTTAGGTGTCGGCAGTTCACGTCACAAAAAACAGCTGTCGGAGCCCTCTCTGTGTCAGATCGACATGCAATGTCGGCGAGAAATTGGCGACATATGCACATGTCGCCGAATGTTGCCGACATGCTGGCTAAGTCGCTGATCTGCTTCGATGAAAATGCCGATGGGGGCTGGAAGGATGGTTGCACGATCGTACATGGCTTTTGCGTTGGGTCTATTTGGTTTGAAATGTTTAAGTGGAGGTACTATGGTAGGTGGGGGTGTGCCATAAAGGTTTTGACGTAGCATGGGTCCAATTCTTCCATGGCCATCTATGGCAACTGGGGTGAGAATCATTTTGTTGTGGAGAAGATTACCAATGATGTCATATCATGAAATTAGAATTGTTCTGCGGTTGTTTGGTCGACTGAGTTTGTTCCGTTCATGGTCTTGTAGAGAGAGATCTGCATTGGCAGTATAATTTGTGAGACAATCTAGAGACAATGGAGGATCTTGGTTGGTGGGCAGAGGAGGAGTGACGTTGGTAATTGTAATGTTAATGTCCTAACCTATCATTGAAAATCCTTGATAGGATGGCATTCAGCATTCAATGTTTGGTATCAAAAGGACGTGCAGTAGGGTCAGTTGGGAGATGTAGCTGTATTTCTGTGTCTAGATTTGATGTTGGAGAAATGATGTTTGCAGTAGTCAGTAAAGGTTTGACGAAAAAAATAATTATCGTGCTCAAGAGTCACAACTACCTGACTACAAAAAAATACTAACAAGAACACACAGTCACAGGAAACAGGTGAGGCTCACAGTACAGTGAGATCAGGTAAAAAACTGCATTGTAAGTTATTGTCTAAACATGTGTACTATTCCATAGATGATGTCCGGCTTATCACGTATGAGACAATATCCGATCTAATTTTCAACCATATATCCATGAAATCTGCTGGTTGAGTTTCATCTCTCAGTGTATCGATCAAATCAATTGTCAGAGTGAAACTACCGTCTTCATTTACAGTTTTAAGATCCCCCTTCAAGCGATGTATCTTGTCCCATAGTTCAGGATGGAATTGAGGAGAGTTGTTGGGATTTCGAACGAAGAGTGAGTCAATCTCTTCTACCTCTAAAAGTAACTCTACTGGAGCGATTAAGTTCAAGTCGCGAATACTCTCTGTTGATGCAATTCTTGTCATTGACGAGGCTTCTTCAAATTCCAAAGATTCATTGCTTTTGCTTGGGAAGCGCTCGTTCCAAAATTGATATACCGTTTCCTTCACACTTGTTCTCCTCAGCGGTATCTTCGGCATACAACCATGAGCTCTTGATCTGTACAAAGCTAGATCTTTTGGGGAGTCATTAGCTGATCGAACTAACGCTAGCAATCGAAGCTCTTGTTCAGGATCAAGTGCAGCACGTATTTGCTTAATACATTCGGATCCAGAAACGGTCCTGCTGACGCCACAGTCTTCCATCTCCAAGTTCTCGTCAACAAGAAGAAGGAAAAAATCGCAAGGATGACTATTCACCAAACTTAGAACAAAATCAACGAAGCCTAAAATTTCTTCTGAGCCTTCTCCTAGGATGATTTGACGGTTCTCCTGAACTCCAGCTTCTACAACTAAACGCTTCAGCAACTTCCGTTGAATCTTAGAATCGTCAATACCAATGCCCCATACATTTGATGGAAGGTGGAATGTTTCAATATCTTGAGATGGACGATAAATCTTCACAGGGATCTTGACTACGAACAGAGTTTGGTCTTGCTCAAACTTGATCTCCGCTGTTCCACCAAGAATCTTGACGCATTTTTGTATGATCCAAGCACCGTCGCCCGCAGAATGGGATCGTTGAACGTCATCATGAAGTCGTGTGCCATGAGAAAAGACAAGTTCACTTGCACGCTCGCCCAAATCAACCAGCTTGTCATGGTTAGGTCCAGGCAAATTGATGATTTTCATCTCGAAAATCCCCGTTTCATCGTCATACTTAGCTTCAGTTGTAATTTTGCCTCCTGGCATGCCATACTTGAGAGCATTCCTCACAATGTTTCCGTGGATGCACTTGAATAAACCTCTATCAGATAAAATGACTGGCATCGGAGATGGAATGGAATGGTACAAGAACTGACTATTATTCGCACCAAAGCTCCTTGTCTGTTCCAGAATATAGTCCACATTGATTCGTTCCACCTGTGGGACATACATCTCGTGGATAACATCACGTGCCATCTACCGCAGTTGAAGGTATATGTAGAGCGGATATAATGTTAAGTGTGAGTTGAAAATACAAAAACAAGATGTCGAGCATGATGTAAACAATAATCAATGGACGCACTGTGTCGATTAGTATAAGATCCAAGACGTCATGTAGTAAACTATCCAACTCAATTATACTCTCCGTCTTAACACCTAGTTGCGAATAGCTCGTTAGCTGCTCCCGAAGAGTTCCACAAATTTCAATTGCACCAAGCAGACCATTCTTTACCTCGTGTCTAGTAAATCGATTGGCCTGAGAATCTTTTTCTCGGGCAGCCGTTTCGTACACAAACCGCTTCTGTGCTTCGAATCGTCGATACCTCTCAGATACATCCCTAACAACCATGATAATTGTATTCTCTTCTAATCGTGAGACCTTAATCTCATATCTTTTGTGCATTCTTTCTTCATCGGAGATAGTATCATGATGTTCAAACAAGATTTCGTTGGATGTAGATTCTGTTTTCTGCCATGCAATTATTAGCATTTCAGTGAACGAAGCGACTAGAGAAGAAACGATTTCATTATCTGTTCCAAGACATTCAAGACTTTCTTTGACATTGGTAGAGGAATGCATATCAATGCCAGTAAATTCATCTTTCCTCACTATTCTGATCCTGGTAGTTGGCAAAGTGTCTATTTGCGACGAGTCAGCAAAGGGCCCTGAGGCAAGTTGGCTGTGGTCCAAAATTATGGCAGTTATATGATCGTCTTTTCGATCAACTAGCGCCGGGCGGAAGAATGAAGGACTGGCCATAGACGTTGTACTTCCTGATGCCTTCTGCATCGAAATGGCAATACAATCAGACGAGGATTCCCATACAACACTCATGGTATTCTTCAGTTCAACCAGTCGTCGATTCGCACGCTTGGCCTCATCGAATGCCGCATTATGAACTTTTAAAATAAGTGTCATATAAAGACATTTGGCAATAAAGTCCATGGTACACTCGCCAATCATCATGGCAGCTGGGTCATGCAAGAAGGTCCAACTTTTCGGTGCAATCAAGTGGCCGCACGATGTTGCAAAATAATTGACAGTTATAAGTGTCCATGTACAGCCGCATATTCCATGCAATGTCAATGACATTCTCGCCCGGTCGTACAATTCGATTTCAACGACACTCTTCCCTCCACTCCATACACATGATGCAAATAGTCTCCGTTTTTCAAAGTACCGTATAATAATAATGGAATATGTCACACAGCTCACTATCATAATACAGAGCCAAACATAAAAGTCAGCACAGAATGGAAATATTAGTCCACACACTGTCGATAGTGACATCATCCCAGAAACGAAAAACTTCTTATTCCATGCTTGTGTTAATTTCTCCCCATCAAGTTCCGGTGCATCAATACTCTCAGTTAAGAGTGTCATTAATCCTGACAATGGCGTCCACTCACACCACCTGATAAAATTAACCTTACTCCCCAATATAGGATCGATCATTGTCGGTACCGGGAATGTTATCATGATTAATCCCGTGAATATGGCCACACATTGTACCACGAGACCACCGAACAATATCCCAGACATATTTGTCTTCGTTCCGCCCACACTCTCAAACGAAGAAGATGATGAGACTGAACCAAAGAAATGTACATCCCACAACAGAGGCAAATGTTTAATAATAACAGCCATTGTCAATAATAGTGTTTCAATGAATATCCAATTCCATTCCTTGCCAACATAATATTGAATTGACCCATCTGGTACAATCTGATATGAAACTAGTATAAGGATTATCCAAAAAACTATAACAATCTTGCCCACACGTCGTAGTATACAATCAACATTTGCTACATCTTTGTCAAGTGCTGTTGCGGCGATGAGTCTTTCTCTTCTAATTTTTGCCGCAATTGTAGCAGTGGTCGTTTCTTTATTCGTTTCTTGTCTCAGCTCAGATCCCTGCAACGAGTTTCGCTCCGCGAAAGTTGACGGAGTACTAGTAACTCCACGATGGCTACTACTATTGAAAGCATTGTGACAACGACGACGGCGCAATCCGAGACTTACATCAGCTGCTCCTTCTTCTTCTACCTCCCCTACCGATGAATTTGGACTTATCTTGTCACTAACATAATCTTCGTCAATCGAAGGAGATACATGTTTCAAACCATCGTCATCATGATCTTCGTCGAAATTGTTGAGTACCATCCTCCTAGCGCCTCTGCTTTCCTATTCTATGGTATTCTATGCAGATGCAATGCAAGGATATCGAAGGTTATGCGTGTGCTCGAGCGGACTGACGTAAGAGTGGCGTAAGTGTCTGGTATGTTTCTATGTGTTTTCGTTTAGGAGATAATAGACCCAGGAGGAAACCGAATTAAGATGACCGTCTTGTTTCACCACCAGGAAAGAAAGCCTCATCAGTCTCATCATCCATGGTGTCGATAAACCTCAAATCCTCCTCTCGCACCCGTCCTTCCACTACTCCATCTTCATTCCGCCTTTTGATATCCATCGTCATTGTCATACTAGTTTTCATTGGGATAGCATATTATACTTCCTTTGGCTCATCATCGAGTATCATACTATATTCGACATGGGAGGATGCGCCCTCCTCCTCACAAGAATTCGATCATGATAACGATGCAAGTGTTTGTCGTCTACCAATAATAACCGTAAATGAATGGGAAAATAACCGTTATTGGGAACGAGACGTCCCCGCGATTGTACAGAATGTCACAGATACATGGATGGCCAATTTGCATTGGACCAAATCACAATTACTAAAACGTTATCCAAACGTCGTGGTGGGGATGGGACGGTCGAAAGATTTAGGACAAACAGGTCCAGACAATGCAGGGGATAGAATTACACATACGACAATACATGAATTTGTTACACATCATATGCATGACACAACTAGTGAGAAGTATGTCTTTGATCGTAAAATTAAAATGCCAGAGGAATTAATGAATGACTGCCGGCCATTTCCATTGCCTACACGTATGTATGATGAGGACAAGGCCACAATATTACAATCGGGAATACCACCACGGACCATGTGGAAAGATCATTTGGCATTAACTATTGGACGTGATTTACAGGGATTAACATTCCACCGACACAATGCCGCATGGAACATAGTTGTGTTTGGTACAAAACGTTGGATATTATATGATGCCAAAAGGATTGAGAATAATATCACACGACTTAAACGAATGACAAGAGATGTACATAAACCTGTTCAGCCATCGACGTCGGAATGGATACGTACGCTATATCACAAGGATGAACGATTGGACGAGATACGAAATTATGGACATGATTGTGTACAGAGGGCAGGAGACATGATCTACGTCCCGAAGGGATGGGCTCATATGGTGGTAAATATTGGTGATACTGTTGCGGTCGTGTCCGAAAGAGGATTGGATGCCATGGAGGATTCGGGTGGTAGTGGGTTGAAATCCAATGTAAGAGCAGCGACACATAAGTGAAAATCGTGTTATAATGAATATTTTAATCAATAATATTTTAGTGACGTCCACGGAAAGACTCATAGAATCGCAACATCTCGGGTGTTGTACGTGGTTTCATATCCTTGATTGACATGAGTAGGTGTTTCATATGTATCTGAGGCTTTGAAATTATCCCATCATCCATTTCACCTATTGCATGCAGTGCCGCATCTCGACAAAGTGCAATGATTTCTGCACCTGTATATCCCTTTGATATATCATCACTTGCCAGAACATCAAGGTCAACATTCTCATGACAATCTTTCCCTGTCAATCCGATTTTGAATATACCATACCTGCCCTGTTTATCTGGTAACCCAACGTATATCATTCTATCCATTCTACCCGGTCGAGTTAAGGCAGGATCTAACACATCAGGACGATTGGTGGCACCCACCACAACGACACGAGGAGGACTTTTTCCTCCCGAACTTCCTCCACCAGACGTTACGCCATCCAACTCGGTTAGTAATTGACTAAGCAACCGATCACTCCCTCCACCTCCCTCCCCTCGTTTTGATGCAATCGAATCAAGCTCATCAAAGAATATTACCGACGGTGCCGCAAGTCGAGCTCGACGAAACAGGGATGCCAATGCTCGTTCACTTTCACCGAGCCATTTGCTAAGTAACTCAGGACCTTTGACAGCGAGGAAATTCATATTGCCCTCAGAGGCTATTGCACGTGCCATCAATGTCTTGGAACAGCCCGGTGGACCATAGAGTAGTATACCTGTGTGATATATATCCATAAACGGAGTAGGGTCTTGTTAATAAAACTATCGTCGTGTCAAAAGGCAAAATCAAGCAAACATAATTTCTTACCCTTGGGTGGTGGGACACGCATCATCTCAAACAAGTGTGGATGTGTAAGAGGGAGTTCAATACTTTCTTTCAGTAGCGCTTTCACATCATCCATCCCACCAATTGCAGACCAGGGAACTTTGGGTACCTCGACTGCTACTAATTTGATAGCAGATGGCTTTGTTATGCGAATAGCATCGACTAAGTCGTTAAACTTGATTTCATAAGATGTTGATAAAGTTAATCCTGTCGAATCACGAGTAATATCACCTGGTCGCGGCGCTCGTGATATGGATATTCGGACCGCTTCCTTGACTGCTAGCTTACAGTCTGCTCCTGTAAATCCCTTCGCTAGACGTGCCAATGCATTAAAATCGGTTTCATCTACTTGTTGACTTGGCATTATTTGCGATAGATGAAACCTTAGGATATCTGCGCGAGCCTTGTCATCTGGCACTACCACCTCTATTTCTACATCCAATCGTCCAGGCCTTCGCAAGGCTGGGTCAAGCAATGACGGATCAGTCGTTATGGCAAGGACGACTAGTCTGTTCCTATCTGATGATTTTCCTTTTCTGGTTTGAGAAGACGAACTTCCAATTCCATCAAGCAAGGCTAGTAACGTACTTGCAATCTGATCAACTCCTGACCCACCTCCTCGTCGTGGACATATCAATTGAACATCGTCTAAGATTATTAACGTCCCCATGTATCCCATATCTTTGCACTTCTCTGCTTCATCAAATATATTAGTAAGTAATCTTTCGGCTTCACCCACGATGGCAGTTGAGGACAAGATGTTTGCACATTGGATTTGTCGAACATGCACCTTCGCATGAGGAGAATCCAATGATGATGCATGGCCTAGATCGTATGCAATCTGAGCCGCCATGAGACTTTTGCCTACTCCGGCTGGACCATATAACAGTGCTCCCTTTGATGGACGCAGTGGACCACCAGACGGGAATATATTGGGGTGCAAGAGTGGTGGTAGTAAGGCATCCTTTATTCTCGCAAGTGTCGTGTCGAGTCCAGCACAAAATTTGGTGCTTTCACTAGGTTTGCGAGACGTGTCGTTCTGACTTGTTCCTACCACAGCTGTTGTTGGATGCATTGCAAACTCAATCAAAGTCCGATGGGTGACTCTACATGCAATATCAGCAGCTTTAGATGTATCATCATCATTTTTCTTTCGCCGATCACTTATGTGAGATTGAAGAAATGTTTGAAGTTGATCTTCACTTTCAGACACTTCACTTCCACCTTCTTCTGATAAATTCAGCCGGCCAAAGCTCGATAACAAGTAGCTTTCATCTTCATCTCTCGGCAGCACTGACAAAACTTTTACAATGCGAAAATACTCAATTTGTCCACGGAAAGAAATTGAGATGGTCTCGTATTGCTCCATACTTCCAATAGCATCATCGACTCCTCCTTGGCTTTGAATGAACGTGCCTTGATATTTTGCTATAATCAATTGCTGTATAATCTTGCTTGAAGAGGTAAAGTATGAATCAATGGTAGTAGAAGTTGTCGCATTTGAACCTTTATTTGTTGGACGAATATATATCTTCTGTGCATCAGGGCACAATCTGTGCATATGTTGTGGTGGTAAATTGATCAGAGGAACCACGAGGACATTCCACAGTGCATGTTTGGTATATTGTGTATTTAGAGGAGGAGATCTCAAGTGGCCATTCCCATCTCCTCCTTTTGCAAATGAAAACTTGGAACCAGACGACGATGGCCGAGATGGAGTGATTAAGGATTCACCACCCCCACCCTTGCTAAACGAGAATGTAGATTTCGATGGTGATATGTATGTAATATTTTCTGCCACTGTGTCGCTTTGATGTACATCTGTTTGAATATTATTGCTATCTTCCGACTTTGGCCTTGTTGAACCAGCTAGGGATTCATACAGCGTATTGGGTGACAGGAGAATCTCTCCAATTTTCGATGATACCTCTTGACCTCGTTTCTGCTTTGGTACAGGATGATTATTCGATGCAGTCTTTCTGCCATTTGAAGCCGCTGGTGCTGATACTCGGATATTGCATACGACAGAGATATAATTAGGTATTCCTTCTTCTACTCGTCTACGAACTATTAATGCTGGCTCGCCATTATGAATATCCATCTTGTATGCATCCGACCAGTGTACGACGGCATATTTGTCATCAATCTTGTTCGATTCAGGGACTATTTTTGGTGGTGTTCCCGTCATCGTACCGCCACCTTTTGATGAACATTTCTTGGCGACAAGTTCCAAGCAAGTATGAATTGGTTCATCATCATTAGCTGATTTTGAAGATGGCTTCATGGTGCGCATTGTTCTATCGGACCATATCTACCATTCATAGGAATAATCTGGATAATGCTGATGATTGTAGCATAGTGTAGCATAAGGTGAGGGACAGGGAGGGAAAGGGGCTTCGCCTCTTTTAATGGTTCATCGATTTCTACTCCTATTTGATAGTATGTAGTGGCGGGATTACTGATATGTTGTAATATTTGTACACTTTAATTCCCAATCAACAAAATTCTGTTATTCCCTTGGTTTGATCTCTAATTGTTTTGGCACGGATATAAGCGTCTCTTGCTTCACTTCTCATCTCAGCGCAAGAGATATTGTACGCTTTCAAAGTTGAGTCAATTGATTCTCTTCTGACAGCACCATCCTCAAATAATGTATTCAAACGATTCATGGCACAATAACACCCAGCTGCTGCCGCAATTATCACATGCTTTATAGCCCGTTCATTATTTCCGGAATGATGCTCCATATCCAAGGTTGTATCGCGCCTCTTCGTCTCCTGCCATAGCCGCGGCCTCTTGTGGAACTTGTCCTTTTTCATATCTCCCCCTTCATAATAAAATCCAGCTAGGCTATAATGCGCCTTACTATGACCAAGATCTGCTGCCCTAGCTAATAGTTCCATTGTCTTCGCATGATTCTGCTGCAAACCTCCTAATCCTTGATGATAACAATTGGCCAGAACATAAACTGACGCGGCATCATTTACCTCCGCTCGTTTGATCATTTCTTCAACTTTATCTTCATCTGGCAACACTTCACTTTGTCTCGGGAACCACGAAAGGAGTGAACGCATCCTCCACAAACACTCTTCCCACAACATGAATAATATGTTTTTGTTTCCCATTTTGCCATCTCCTCATTCGCAGTAGCATAATCATCAATTGGTGCAGACATTATAGTCGCGGGTGGAAGCGATACACAACATATTAATTTTAATGGCATTGGTAGGAAGCAAATGGGACAGCCTTCCTTGGCCGGTGGGTCCTTGAACAGCGCCTCATCACGTAGCTTTGCTACTTGTAGCTTACAATCTGATTTGTGCTTCGGCCAATGATTCCGTTGACAAGTGGGGTCGCAATACTTGACGAGCATACATGACTTGCACACCTTGAGATTGACAACCCGCAATCGGCACAGCAGTCGTTGTCTACTGGTTCATCATCTCCCAGATCTCAATGCCATAGGTGATCATGCGCGGGAAACAACTTTGATCTTGTTATGTAGTATGTAGGTCCATACGTACCCTAAGCTAGACACTCTTTCTTCCTTGTGACTTCCATCATCTCTGGTAGGTCTCGTGGACGTCGTCCTCCTATGCTGGGAGTCACATCCTCTCTCTACATTCTATTTCGTAGACGCCCCGTGAAGAAGGTATTATTTATGCTCATGGCTTCTGACCGGAACCGGAAACGTCGTCCGACGGTTGAACAGCTGTCGAACATATCAACATGGACGAAGATAACACCGCGAGAGGCCTCTATGGCTTGTTTCGACACTTCTTCTACCAATGAAAACAATGCAGCAGAAATTGATAATGAGATAGTGTCAGAGTTTCAACGAACAATTCAGGCAATTCTATCACCAATACGTCTCGCCGCATTAGACGCAGTCGATGTGGTGCCGGTTTCATACAACAGCTACAGCTTCTTTTCTAAAATCATCTCCATCCGAGGTCGTAATTTTTCAATGCTTGTATCACCACTCATTGCTCTATTCGTATGGGGTTTGAGTTGGCAGCTATTGTTTTCGTTCGGTCCAAAGGAGAGCAAGGATGAGGATGATGCATCATTCGGTGGTGTAGATGTGACTAATGTGGAAGAGTATTTGATATCGATGGAACCAATGATATCTCCTTTCTTGACTCCGATTTCATTTCTTTTGGTATTCAGAATATCTAGAGCTGCAGTTCGTTTTTGGGATGCACGAGTGGCATCTGGTAAGATGGTTGAGATTTGTCGTACATTGGCTGGTACAGTCATTTCTGAATTTATGGCTCCCATAAGACTGAGTAAGAATATGAGGGGTCAGAATTATCAAGAAGATCAATCTAAGCACCATCATGAAATGAGTGATCAACACAGCACGTCACCAGGGCAGGAAAAACAATACAATGCAAATAGAGAAAACGAAGATGATGAAGAAGCAATCAAACTAATATGTGAATTCTCGCGTTGGTTGGCTGTATTTCCAATTGCTGTAAAGATATATCTAAGACCCGAAAATCGAGAGGATTGGACTAACGAGAGCACGTATGCACAAAGACGCTTTAAAATTGGCCAGCTCCTTTCTAATCGAGATGCTGAGAGAGTGATTATGGTGTATGATGATAAAAATGGCATGCCCACATTAGATTCGTCGAGTGGAGTTAGGGCGAGAGATCCGCCACTTGTCGTGTTGAATAAACTACATGAACTGGCTTACGAGCTTGCTAATTTCTCCTACAAAGATTGTGTCGGCAGTTTTAAGCCATCATCCAACGGCCGAGCAATTTTCCACCAGAAGATATCAGAACAAATCAATATACTCTTTGCTGCATTTGGAGCCATGGAAAGAATTAAGCTCACACCTTTGCCTTTCGTATACACCATTCATCTTCGGTCGATACTGCTGATATATCTATTCCTTTGGAATATGATAGAGGTAGCAAAGTATGAATGGATGTCACTACCATTCCTATTCTTAATCAATTGGTCCCTTCTTGGGATAGAGGCTGCAGCTGTGGAATGCGAGAGTCCATTCGCGTACAAACCCAACCATTTAACGTTGGGCAAAGCTTCCTCAACTGTAGCAAGAAATATCGCCCAGGCTCTAAGAGAAATGATCCCTCAAGATCACTAAACAATCCAACGCTTAGTATATTAAATTTATCCTACATATGCACAACTTCTATATCTGTTGATATGACAGTATCTAAAGCAGATTCATTTCTCCGACGTCATCTAATCTCTTTTCGTCTGTTTTTTTTCTTGTTGGCCTCCCATTGCCAACGTCGCTTGTAAAGCAGCAGCCACCAAAAATAAGCCACTAACACCACCATAAACCTTGTAATGTTCAAACACATCAGTGGCATGCGTTCCCGACACTACCACCGCATTTAATGGCAGACGAAAGATATTCATTATAGCTCCCTGATATGCATCCGGTACGTACTTTGATCGCAACATACCAGCTATCGGAGATGACAATCCGACACAAAATTCAACAACGATGAAACTTAGCAATATCTTATCAAGACAATTATTCGCACAGCAAAGACAAATTGCAGGTACCGCCATACTCATACTGGCCATAATATAAGCCAGCACCGCAGATATTTCTGATGCCTTAGCTTTGGTTGTTAGTTTAGTCGCGACAAATTTCTCAAGTGGTTGGAATGCAATCCCACCTATAGTAATTGCCATCATCAGTGCAGAGAAGACACATCCCGTCGGGACTCCTCCGGGTGGGTTCAATGATAAGAGAGTTGGTACCCACATGAAGACAAACTAAAATTCAGGGGGGAGAAGAGGACAGTAAAACTTGGTCAGTGTCACTATCCATACAGGGAAATGTTACGAATGAAAAGAGTTATATAGAACTTACCGTATACATCCCCCCCTCACTTAATGCCTGAATAAGACCAATCCGTAACACACGTGAATCACTTGCCACCAATTTCCATCCATCCATAAATTGTCCAACCAAACTTGAATTCTCATGTCCCCCCTTTGAGGCTTCACCATAATTCTCCTCCCATTGTAATATTAGTATCAGGGCTAAAGTCGTTAAAGCAATAGCACCCTGAAATGGACCAATTTGACCTAATGTATCCTCGAGGACTTGTGCGAATACTCCAGCAAAGATGGCCGTGGCACCATTCCCGATTGAGCACTGTGATGATATTGTTTTGGTTTATTTATTCGAGATAAGATTAAATTGTTTAAGAAACACCAACGCGAATACGATTCGCGGTCAAATAATGAGATGTAATGTTTCCATAAACTCACCGCTGAGTAGGTTTTGGCCATCCATTCTTCTGGGAATCCACGTTTACGATGCTCTGTGGCCATCCAACTTTCAAATGCACTAAATAGTAAATTCGTGGATATGCCTCCCAATACCCGACCAAGTAACAGAGTACGAAAGTCACTGTAATGTTCTAACCAATTGATAATAATTTCTAATACACAGTAAACAAGACAGGACCGCTTGCGTCCAAATTTGTCCACGAGACTACCCAGGAAGGGTGCGAATATGGCACCGCTTAGAAAGCCTGTTAGGAATAGGGCCGATATGTTGACATTGTAGGATAGGTAGAGTGTATACATATGTGTGCCTTGCATCCAATCAGCGAGCATGATGACTAGGTAGACAGATAGGTAGGAGTGTTTAAATTTGTCAAAGTCGGCGTGTAGTGATTTATTGTCAGTTGATTTGAGTGCCGACTGTGGATTCTCCATTTTATTAACCTTCTTCTCTTCGTCATCATCGGTGGGCATTAGGTAGTGTGCTGCCAGGAGTGTACATGTTAAGGCGGCGGTCATGGTTAATAGGAGATTCACCGCCCATGATGGCCATTCTGGTAGGATATGTTTGAGTGGTGATATTTCGACCATTTCTATTCTATGAAAAGGTGGAGACTCAAATCGAAGACAACACAATGCACGGTTAGGGTCAATCTATTTTTATCTACACCGTTCTGATGGTCTACGGAGGCACGCTTTCGATTACTCCCAATACCGGCGATTTCAATAACCAATTTTGTGAGATTTTCGGAGTTGGCTCAGCACCATGCCGTTCAGTTTTGACCTTCTTCCTGTGCGAAGCATCATGAGTACGAGATAGATTGCCGTCTGCAGAAGAAGATAATTGTACAATTCAGTTTAAGCTCGTAAAATTTTGCATAAGATACAAAATGAGGGACTGAGGTCAAATAAACCACCGAAGCGAAGCCCCTAGTATCCGCCATGTGCTCTCTCTTCTCATCTCACGTCTCCCTCTATCCACCTAGGTATCTACCAACCAACTTATCATCATGTACCATACGAGAACATTAGCTATGAGTTCATCGAAGAGAAGTCGTAGCAAGATTTTGTTACTGCATGGAAACCGTCAAACCGGCGATGTGCTATCAGGACGTCTAGACAAATTGAAGAAGGCACTTCGCTGTTTGGAATTGGAAATTGTTGCCCCTGATGCACCTCATTTATATTCCGACAACGACCATCTGGACAGCTGCAACGAAGTCGATGATATTTCTGACAATAATTCGTCATCTCAATGGCAAAGGACATGGTGGCATCGAGACGATAAAATGTATCATGGTTTAGAAGAATCGATTGCAATGCTTGATCGGCTGTGGAATGACTCTAATCATGAATTTGTGTCGATAATAGGGTTCAGTCAAGGATCTCGATTAGCACATTTGATTTCAATCGTTCATACACTAACGAATGGTGTTGCTTTTCCAGGATTGAAATGTGTCATTCATTGTAGTGGGTATGGTGATTGCTCATTGCCTGATAATTTTTATACATCAGTGAAAGACAACTATTGCGGCCAACACAACAATCTTCCACAATTAATTGATGACATAGTGATCAATCTACCAAGTCTTCATGTCATGGGAGAGTCTGACGCACTCATTCCATTGAAATCAAGTGAGGCATTGTTGGAATGGTATAATCAACCAGTAGTGCACATTCACCCTGGAAGTCATTTCATACCTGTAAAGAAGACGGATATTGATGTCTATCTGGCATTTTTCACTGAAGTTAGAGAAAGACTAAATCTGACAAACTCAACAATCAAAACAACTAGACAACCTGACGAGGAGCATGTTCAAATGCAGGTAGATGAAGTTAATGCCATTGCACAAATTTTTCCAGCCGAATTTCGTCTTATCTCGAGGTCTTCCAACAATCCTGATCGTTGCGATCCCGACAATTACTTTGATGACAATCAGATATATGATCACCCCATCAAATATTCCATAATTCTTCAGCCACAAGATGATGCTTTAGAGCAAAGTACTGCCAACGAACAGCTATGGCCACCAAAACACGTTTCGCTTGTAATTGAATATTCAACTAATTATCCTGATTCATCGCCCATGGTATCGTTAAGTCATGAGATGAACTATATGGAGTTTAGTATGCAAGCGAGTGACGCATTGCTGTGTACAGTGCAGAAAGCGATGGAAGAAGAATCAGGCATGCCTTGTGTGATGAATATGGTGTATGCTGCGAGATCGTTTTTTCAAGACGATGGACTTGCCTCATTCAGAAAGAGAGCAGTATGTAATGAATTACGCAAAGCAGAGAACGCAGATGAGGAGACTGTACATGACAATGAATCAATCTTACGCCCATCAACAGCCGAAAGAGTCAAGTTGTGCAAGGCACAAGGGTTACAAGTGGCTTATTCTATGCTTGATCGTGCAAAATCAGATGTGCACCGGCTGTTCGATACATTAGAATCTTCAACTTCAGTAGCAGGCAAAGGTGGTACCTGGCACTACACAGTTGGTTTAGTTGGAAAGCCTTCTGCTGGGAAATCAACCTTCTTCAATGCAGCTACCTTTTTTGCACGTCAACGTGGGGAGGCAGGTGGTGCTATCCATGATGACAATGCAATAATGTTTGGTGGTGCGGCAATGGGTGCAACCCCGTTTACCACAATCGACCCCAACGTTGGGTATTGCTTGATTCCTGCTCCACCAGAGGCATGTCCCGAAGATGAACTACATTGTCTTCCACATTTGAATAATTGCGGATTGACTCTTGGTTCGACACACGGACGTGACTCAAAAGGAAGACGACTACTCCCCGTTTGCTTGAAAGACGTTGCCGGATTGGTTCCTGGAGCCTATCAAGGACGTGGACGTGGAAACAAATTTCTAGACGACTTGACCGATGCTGACGTTTTAATCCACATCGTGGATGCATCTGGTTCGTCTGATCCTGACGGGAATAAAACTGATGACCTGTGCCATCCAAGAACTGACTTAGAGTGGGTCCGCAACGAACTTGTACATTGGGTATACTCCAATGTGTCCGCGAAATGGGATTCAATTCGTCGAAGAGGCATGAAAAAGGTGAGTCGACATGACGAAGGTATCACAAGTGTTTGAACGCAGTAATTGCTCACAGATATTTACAACAGTTAGGTGAAATGTTCTCGGGCTATAGGCAAAGTGAATCGTTTACGTATGGTGTTTTCAAGGCAGTGGGGAGTTTTGTAAAGGAAAATGAAAATCGTGATGAAATATTTGAGAAGCTGGGATCATGGGATGAAGGAGATTTATACCGTCTCGTCAGTGCATTTCTTGGAATTCGATTCCCCATGACTCTGGCCCTGAACAAAAATGACATTCCTTCGTCGGTGCAATACATACACGATATCATCTCAGAGCTTCCTATGCATGGTGCACATAGTGGAGTTGGAGTTTGTGCTCACCGCGAGATGAAGTTCATCCAACGACAATTATCGCATGCATTGAAATCATCTTCATTCAACACACAGTCATTTCACCCTCAGACAAAGAATACCTCGTTTGATGGCAAAGTTTTGGATTGCCTCCAAGCTGCAATATCTTTGAGAGAACCTGTATATGTTTTTCCTGTCAACGACATGGTAACCTACGCACCGCTCCCCGGAATGACAAATTATGCAACTAGAGACCCATCATTGCCACACAAGGGTGTCATTTCTTGTATTTGCAATGTTGGTGGTTGTGCTCCATCACTCTGGAACAACGAGAGAAATGTATATACCACCGAAGGCAATGATGATAACAACGCACTTCGAGATGTAATTATGTTGAAACCAGGATCAACTGTGAACGACGTGTTTTTGGCATTGAAAAATATGGGAGCATTGCGTGGAGAATTTGTACGAGCTGAGGGGGCATCGGTGTTTGGCGAAAAGTCTAAACCAATAACGAAATCGTCTTTAGTCAACCGGACGAATAGAATCTTACGAATTATGACCACGAAAAGGGTTGAACGGCAAAAGAAATAAACATCATACAATAATGAGCTATAAATGCATTTACTTTAATCCTTTGTGTACATGGTCGACAAATTACTCCTCTTTAAGCAAAACCTTGGTGTGCTCCGAGTAAACGAAGGAACTAGACACATCGAAGAACGAAGGACTAATAATAGACGACGACGGAATTGGCGAAGGTTCTGCTCCAGCGCTCCGAACCTGCCAAACGATTATACCCGCGATAGAACCAGATACCGCGATGATAAGGAAAGCAATAAGTGGACGATACCGAATGTACGCCAACGCAGTTAAGCCGCAGCAACACGTCGTTCCCAAGACCAGTCCGACTATGAGGAATGCAAACCCAGCAATAGAACCAAAGATACTTCCAAAGATACTTACACTGAACTTGAGGAGACTGAAAATCATAGACCATCCCGCAACAAGCATGATCCAACAGATGATTCGCAGAGCTTTGGTAATCATGGCCTCATCTTCTTTGGCCAGCTTGATCATGTCATACAAATCATGCCGTCCAAGTCGGACCATCCAAATTACCCCAAGATCATCCTTAAAACATGCTTTCTCATCAAGCACTCTTCCTTTCTCAACACTGAACTTAGATGATGGCATCATTCCTGTTTCGGGATCACTATCAGCCAAGACTTGTTGAACGATGAACGAAGCATCAAAACCATCGGCAACATACTCATATTTGATGAGTACATCACCATTCACGGGCTGGTCGCCTTCTTCTACCGTGGTTAGATCGCCGTAGCGATTCTTTCTCATTTCTGGCAGAGCTTCGATTTCGGATGGGATTAACTCTGCTGGTACAGGCATCCACACCGACTGGAAGGTGGCTTGCTCAGACAAGATCACTTCCTTCGTTAAAGCAAACCCCCCAACATGTGCAGCTTTCGAAATGGAGAGTGCATGAGGAGCCTTTGTTAAATCACCTTGTGTTAACAAAGACGCGAATTGAGGAGGAAGATTTGGAGGGAGGAGGGGTGTTGTTGGTGTTGTTGCAGATTCAGACTCAGGAGTACCAGAGTGTGACACAAGCTCATCCCAAATCCCACGTGAGTTGGATTCACCTGGTAAATGTTCCAATCGTTCAGGTTGTGGTCGTATAGTCCAATCTTCCTTGACTGTATATGTCGTAGTTGTTGTTCGGCCACCACCAAAAGTATCATTCTTGGTTTGAGACGACGACTGTTCAAACTTTTGATATATCATACATGTACGCTTGATAACTAATGCCTTTGGTAAGGGTGCCGTAATATTAAGCACACTGGAATGGAAATCGATAGGAGCATCATCGCCGACACTGACAGTACCAACGAAATGAACAAGATTACCAATATTGTCATCGCTTGGCAAATCAACATTTGGGACTACGACGGCCTTGTTCTTACAGAAGTCAATGCGACGGAGCTCACGTACATGTCGACCCTCATTCTTCCATACAAGGCACGGGCTGTGTACAGACAATCAGGGATTTAATCATTGTGCGAGTGGCGAGGGTTAGATGTTAGATACCATGGCATTAATATGTGCATGATATACATTATACTCTGATCAAGTAAACTTACGTGAGACAAATCAAAATGAAGCCAAAAATAGTCAATCCCAACGACTCCTTCAGTGCCTGCCAACCACTGGTACGTGATGTGGACGAGCTGCTACTTTGCAAGCGTCGCCCGAAGTGTTCCAAGACCTGACTTTCGTCGTCGAACTCGTCATTAATGTTAAAATTGTCTACTATCGTTGAGTGATGATCATATTTGTTGTCATTAGAAAGCAACCGCGACGATGATGATGTAGTGAATGCTCTCTCGGCAGTGGCGCCGCTGATTGCTAGGATCGTCAACGCTACTAGTAGGAGGATGGATTTCCGGGTCATTGTTAGCGTATGAGGTGCATGCACCATCTCAAGCAAGACTAGGTAGGGTTAGGCTTTGAGAGATTCATGTCTTCTCCCGAGAAGGTAAATATTGTGTCATCTTCTCTCTTCACCATCATCATCAGAACGATGCACGACGGCCCACTGCTGTGGTGGCGTTAGTCTAAAGGCGTGTAAGTCATGTATGCTCGTCAAGTATTGCAACGCATCTTGCCAGAAGAATCATTGGGCAACGCATAAAAAACAGCGCCTCATCACGAGCCGCCAAGCTACGTGATGAGGCGCTGTTCAAGGACCCACCGGCCAAGGAAGGCTGTCCCATTTGCTTCCTACCAATGCCATTAAAATTGATATGTTGTGTATCGCTTCCACCCGCGACTATATCATCTTTACCAATTTGAAGAGTTATCACAGGAGGAAATGAAAGTAAATTATCCATGTTGCACGAAGAATATTTGTGGAGAGTGTCTGTATTCCTATGCTAAGTCGTCTGGAAACAAAGCAGAAGGAATGGGCAAAACAAAGGAAGGAAGTGTTCAAGATGAAGCGTGTGGAGGTAAATGATGCTGTTGCGATGTATGTACTGGCTAGTTATTATTACAACGGAGATTTGGTTTGCAGCAAGATCGAGCAAACCAGTGAGGCGCATTATTTTTCCTTGGGTTGTATTTACAAATATGGGTGAGATATGAAGAAGGCCAACCTCCACATAGATCAGGTAACGTGGAACGAGCTTTGAAGCATTTGACAATTGCTGCATCAGCAGGGGGGGGGGTGTAATGCCATGTATGCCTTGCTCGTTGCATTTAATCAAGGTTTGGTAAGGTAAAGATGAAATTAATTCAACTTTGACAGCATACAATTATTCTTGTGCGGAGATGAGGAGTGAAGCAAGAGATGTTTACATCCGTTGGAATATTGATTGCGCTGTTGGAAGATGAAGAGAGAGCTATCAAATCATACACTCAAGTGCAATGTTTGGTTTAAGATGTAGAATTGATATCATACTTGGCAGAAATGTGGAGCGTTTAGAGGTTAGCCTAGCAGGAGCATAAGATAAACTAATCGTATGATATGTTATTTAAACTAGTGGAAAAGGATTGGTGTCACCACAAGTTTCACCCCGTCTCCAATTAGTCATGGCTCTACCATATGGATCATCTTTACTCCTAATTTCTGACGTACTATTTATCACCACAATCCCACATACCTTGTTCATTAGAGGGCTATTATTATTATCATCATCATCATAGCGTCGTGTGCAGGAAAGAGTAGGTATATCATCCTTAAAATTGTTCGGAAATTGTTGGGTATATATATCATATCCAAAGAGTTGTAAGAGTGTTGTATTCTTTTTGTTGTTCTGTACTACTCCTTGCTCCCTTGGTGTTGTTGCTATTGTAGCTGCAGCTGTTGCAACATCATGAGAATGTTTCGTCCTTCTTTCCAACTCTAAACTTACTGCCACTTCATGCATATGCAACAATATCTTGTCTGAGTAACGATTCTTACGTAAACTTTTACCAATACTTGCTATTCCTCCACTTGAGCTACGTGGTCGGTATGATCCAAGGTTACTAATTTGAGTAGCAGTGGTGCCGCATTCATTATTTGACAATGTCGTGTTTGACGTTGTTGATAATGCCGCAGAAGCCGCTGCTGAGCCTGCTGCTTTTGTAGCTCTTGTGTTTCCAATGGCATGCCATATTCGCCATTCCCAAAAGGAGTTCAATGTACCACCACCACTACTGCTACTACCACCACCACCACAATCATTATTGTCATCATGTAGTAGAAATTTCATCACACGTATCATCTCAGTTTCAACATTCAATATTAAATCTTCATACCGTACAAGTAATATTGGGACCTTGTTCTTCTTACATACATCTAACCAATAATAATGAAAATTACACCATATTTCTATTTCATGGCGTGCCAATCCGTCAAACTTACCTGCATATTTGGTATATATTGCATCATCCAATGTACGTGTATGTGTATTAGTACAACATAAATTCCAATAGGAGTCGATAGCATCATATGGATTACGCACTAATAGTAGCACACGGTGTCCAGTTACCGGTGTCCAGCCTTTGCGTTCGGGGAAGTGTGTTTTGACAATATGTACTCCTCCTCGCTGTTGTTGCTGCTGATCTATACCGCTGCTAACAATTCCCTCTCCAACAAGGTCATATTCCACTGCCAAGCTTTTAGATAACGTCCTATCAGGCCGGGTGTCGGAACCAGTAACAATTGATGTCGTGCGTTCGAGGAGTGTACGTAATAGGGTATTGCCACTGCGTGGGTAGGAGGCTAGGAGTGCAATACCATTTTTGAACCAATTGTTGCCAATGGTGGTGGTGGTGATTGGACTTGCAATGTGCTGTTGTTGTTGTTGCTGCTGCTGCTCATCATCATCATTATTAATATTACTATTTAGAAAACGTAATAGTTCTAAATGAGCAGGCCATACCCTCCATGCATTTTTAGCATCATTAATAGTAGTCCTGTCATCATAGTTATGCTTATCATTGGAAACAGCATTTGTATGATGATTTATTTCCATAATCAACCATTCCTCATATGCTAGTTCTTCGATTGTTCTACCATATTCATAGCAGTGGTAATGTCGTTGCTGTTGTTTTTGTGCTGATAATGCATTTCGATTGTGTAAAAATTGCTCCTCCTTTTCCTTAATCTTCTTCTTCTTCGACCTCCATGTTATTCGTGAACGTAATCTACGTGTGTTTAATCGATCTAATAATGTTTGTGAATCTTGTATTGGGAATATAGTAAATCTATATCGTTCTTCCACGACAATCACACCACCACCACTACCACCACGGTGATAATGATAAGTACGACTTAAATGTTTAGGCAGTCGATAAAGTGGTAATATTGTACGTGCGAATCGTTGGTTGGTTAGTAGGAGTGAGATTGCATTTCGATTGTGTGGATGCACTATCAATGCACTGCTATTACAGACGACAGTTGTCGTCGTCTGCCCTGCTGTTCCCACCGTCGTCGGCAAATGTTTTGTATTCTGCTGCTGGAGATAGGCTAGGATGATTGACAGTGGATACCGTGGCAGGCACGACAGCTCTGGAGACGTTCCCATCTCTCATATCTCTCGTCACCTGGCTCAAGGCTCTTCTCTCCCTATTTCCTGATGGAGGTCCCGCCAAAATCGCAATGCTGCCTCACCGTAGAAAAGCAATAGCTAGTGGTCACCCGATGCTAACGTTGAAAACTTAGTTTACAATGTAATCACACCACTTCATCTGGCAACTCAAATGCAATGCGTAAATTCTCCGGCTTGACCAAAGCTGACTTCACACCCTTTTTCTCAAAGCACACCACACATCGAATTCCATGTTCATTCTTCTCTTGAAAGTTTCTCACTTCTCCCAATTCCCCATTCAGGTGCGATGCACTCACCAATCCATTGCAAATCACAGGGCAAGAAATAGCTGGCATAACAAGATGATTCTCGAATTTGTATGTCCTCTCATTATTCTTATTCCTTGGGTACATGATTGGGCCATTGGCGACACAAACTGTTCCGCCACTTTCATATCGCAGAGCATGGAATAATTTGTTCTCAGGAAGAACCACAATACACCGTTTCTTACATTTGTTGAGTAATTCATTTGTATCAATTGTAATTGTATGATCTGGACCATGAACTCGACGGCTAGCGGGGGCTAACTTTGCAGCAAGCCGCTCAGTTTCAATATGACGGCCAAACATGCTGAGTAAATTTGCATATTGCATCCCAACTCTAATTTGATTTGATTTGATTAGTATCCTTATTTTCACGACTCTTAGTCTATGACCTAACATAGATGCGCATTTCAAGGGCGGTTGCATCACTTTAATTTCCTCTGTATGCTTAACTGAAAGAAAGGTCCAAATGGCGGCATGGTGACCACCCCTCTCTTTGACATAGGCGCCATGGTATCGTAGATATTTACGTACCGCGATAGTAGGACGATACGTATGCTATAAGATGTGATGTCATAACTATATATATTGTCACTTAATTTAGATCTACATACGTATAATATTGTGTTTTTCCAGCTCGTCTTGTCCTACGTCATTGCTCCTAGCCTTATGGTGATTCACCAAACGTTATGGAGAAGAGTAGAGAATCTTCTCGTTATTAGAAAGGACTTCTTCCTGATAAAATTGTCCCAAAAGTGGCGCGCTCGATTATTCGTCGAGCGTCTCGACGAGGATGCGAATGATTGTATCGTCGTGACGGATTTAAAGATTCGTCGGCAGACCAAATGTTTAGGATATGCGCGCCTTCTCATTCGTGCCGATGCATGCGCGCGAAGATACGCACATGCATTCGACACTTATTTTGTAGTATAAAATAGCACA
>Ga0247843_1003210_pt1 | contig 27482 bp, 27 predicted proteins | sample LaCruzMarch2017__FD_192420 | JGI IMG/M metagenome (GOLD analysis project Ga0247843, IMG submission 192420) | Freshwater microbial communities from meromictic Lake La Cruz, Castile-La Mancha, Spain - LaCruzMarch2017_8m | ecosystem: Environmental > Aquatic > Freshwater > Lake | place: Spain... | reverse complement strand
GATACAAGGGGGACAACAGGTCTTAAATCTCAGAACAAAGTTCCTAAGTAATCAGTGGAATCAGGTTACAAAAAAGGTCAGAATAGCAGCTTGAAATAAATCTGCACTTTTTCGTACACCCATTATAAGTTAAGTAGCGTTTATTAGTAAGATAATTCATAGCTTTGCAGAAATTAAAGAACATTAGTGTTACTTAATTTATCCGAAAGCGTCAAAATAAAGAGTTTTTCATAACGTTGAGTAAAGTCAAAAAGCCGCGTGGATTTTCCGCACGGCTTTTTTTTGTCCATAAATTGACATAACTTTTATTTTAAGGAGTATTAAGTAAATAGTACCAAGTATTGCGTTTTTGTCAAGTTATTGATAAACAGACGATTATACATTTTCCAAATACTCAATTACTTAATACTAAATACTTAAAACCATTCAGCTTGCATTTCGACGGTTGTTCGGTCGCTGCTCGTCAAGCGTTGCGACAAAGAAATCGTTTTGACAAGTTCATATTCAAAAAAATAATGAGCAGTAGCAATCTTGCCTTGGTAAAAGTTCCGGTCGCTTTCGGAGACAGCCTGAACCAACGCTTTTTGTGCCTGAACGGCTTGTTTCAACCATTGCCACGCGATGGTTACAATACCGAAAAACTCTAAATAAAGAGTAGCGTCGGCCAAAAACACTTCTACATTTTGGGAGGCAAGCGCCAGTAAATGTTCCGTTACTTTTTGGACCCTTCCAAGTGCTTTTTCCAATAATTCCCCTAAATTTTTCAAAGTAGAATTTCTAGACTCGCCAATGGTTTGTTGGATTTCCTGCATCAGAAACTGTACCCCTTTTCCCCCTTTCAGGGTAATCTTCCGACCCAACAAATCCAAGCCGTGAATTCCGGTTGTTCCTTCGTGAATGGGGTGAATACGTGCTTCGCGGTAGTACTGCTCCATCGGAAAATCGGTAGTGTAACCGGCCCCGCCCAAAATCTGCACGGCCGCGCTCGTGGTTTGGCAGCACATTTCTGAAGGATACGATTTGGCGATGGGGGTCAGCAAATCAAGCAGCAGTTCGGCACGCTCTTTGGTTTCGCCTTCGGCAACGTGTGCCAAATCCGACCACAAGCCGCATTGGAGCAACAATGACAGCGAGCCTTCTACCACCGACTTTTGGAACAACAACATCCGTTTAACGTCGGCATGGTTGATAATCAATGTTTGAGGTTGAGTTGGGTCTTTGGCGCCAATGGGTCGTCCTTGGGGGCGCTCTTTGGCGTAGGCAAGCGAGGCATGATAGGCCGCCGTTCCGATGGCAGCCGCATTTGTGCCTACCCCTACGCGGGCTTCGTTCATCATCTGAAACATGTACGACAATCCCTTGTGCGGCTCGCCCACCAGGTAGCCTTTGCAATCATCGTTAGAGCCAAACATCAAGTGCGCAATCGGCGCTCCCTTATAACCCATTTTATGATAAACACCGGCCGTGGTAACATCGTTTTCCGATAATCCGTTATCCTTTATCCGTTTTTGGGGTACTACAAACAACGAAATGCCTTTAGTACCCACGGGGCCACCTTTGATTTTGGCCAAAAGTAAATGAACCACGTTTTCGCAGGCATCGTGGTCACCGCAGGAAATAAAGATTTTTTGACCCTGGATTTTGTAAACACCTTCCTCATTGGTAGGTTGAGCAGTCGTCGAAATATCAGACAATGAACTGCCGGCGTTGGGCTCGGTCAGCGCCATGGTCCCCTGCCAACGTCCGTTGTACATGAGCGGCGTGTAGGTTTCAATCAATTCGGGAGAGCCAAAACTGCGAATCAAATTGGCCGCGCCCGTTGTCAAGAAAGGATACACACTAGCGGAGTAATTGGCTGCCTGAAAGATAAACGCCGCCGCATTGTGAACCGTAACGGGCACCTGCTGACCGCCTTCTTCGTAGCTAAACGTGGCATTGATCCATCCATCTTCCCCAAATCGTTTGACAATGACTTTCATGCCTTCATGGACTCGGATTTTCCCTTCTACCAACTGAGGCTCTTTTCGGTCCATTTCGATAAGTAGCGGATGCAGCATTTTATCGGCAATTTGTTCGGCAGCATCCAAAACCATATCAAAAGACTCACGATTATGATCTTGATAATAAGCGTATTGAGTCAGTTGCTCCACATTGAGCAACTCATACAAATTAAACTGGAGGTCGCGTTTAGAAAAATACATGGGGTGATTCGTTGTCTGTTAACTGTTATCAGTGAATAATAGGAATGAAGTAAAAAAAGTAAAGCCAGTGAAGACATTGTCTGAAAAATTAAGGCTGGTGCGGACACCAACCTTGAGATAGCAATAATTCAATGGACTTTTTCAGTAGGTACTGTGAGAGGCATTGATGAAGTAAGCCATTCATTACAGTCCTCCCTGCAAGGCATGGAATTGCTTAAAAATCACTGATAAATGGTTTGTGGAATTTGCACACAATGGCATTTGCGTTTGTACTCGACGGGAGTAAGGCCCGTGATTCTTTTAAAATGTCCGAAGAAATTAGACCGGTTATTGAAACCACATTCAAAACAAACTGCCTCTGTTGTAATGCTGCTGTCTTCTACCAGCATTCTTTGCGCATGACTGATTCGGATTTCTATCAAAAAATCATGGAAAGTTTTCTTAGTCATCATTTTAAAATAGCGGCAAAATGATGTAACGCTCAAATTGGCCACAGAGGCAATCTCTTCCAAGGTCAATTCTTTCTTATAGTTTATCAGCGTATAATTATAGACTTTATTTAGTCGGTCAGTCTCTTCCTTGTTGGGATGATATAAGGCATCTTTGGTAGAAATCGGATGCATGTCTTCACTTTCAGTCAATATTTCCAGCATGGTAAGAATAAGCACAAGCCGCTGCAACCCAGTCGTTTTAGCAGATTTGATCATTAACGGAATCAGCCGTTCGCGGGCACTTCCCGTAATGACCAATCCTGCTTTTGCCTTCTCATATAAATAATGAATGGCATCGGATTCTGATTTTTTTAGGAAATCCTTCCCCATAAAATCAGGCAAAAACTGAACAACGACCGCTTCGGCTGTGATGTTAGGGTCTTGCCTGAAATACTGTTCGTTGCAGCGCCACATGTGAGGCAAGTTTTCTCCCAATAAAAGCAGTTCACCCGCATTAAAATTGCTGACATTATCTCCTACAAACCTTACTCCTTCGCCCCTTACTATATAATGAAGTTCCAATTCAGGATGATAGTGCCACACGGTCCCGAAATTAGGAAGCGTGTGATGGCGTGACACATGAGAACTTAAAATATCTCGTGGTACTAAATAAAATTGAGGTTTCATTTTGTCTGAGCAATGATGTTAGGTTATACCTGCCAACAATTTTACAATAATTATATTTTATCTCAAAATACAACAAAAATCTGTCTCTGCGCTGAATTATCTCAATTTATACTGTTTTTGAAGCCTATTGCGGCAATCAAGTGCCAATAGCCTGTATGAATGGTAATTTCATAAAAATACCCTAAATAGTGATATGATAAATTTGCGTACATAATAGATAATTAATTGAACGAGGTTTCACCCAGTTTCCCAGACATTTGCACTCACAATAATGGTTCAAGTCATCCTAACCAAGTGAAACTATGATAAACCCTTTAAAATCAAAAGAATCTATTTGGAACGCTATGAAATCAGGCGTAGTAAAAATTGCCCTAATCTTAGTAATCCTGCCTGTTTTCAACGCGTTTTCCAGCCCCACCGTCGCAGATCGAATGATTAGGGGAATGATAAAAGATGCGGCAAATAACGCTCCGTTGCCAGGGGTAAATGTAATACTCAAAGGCACTCAAAGAGGAACTACCACCGACGTAAACGGGAAATACGAACTCAGCATCCCCGATCAGGACGCTCAATTGGTCATCAGTTTTGTAGGGTACCTGTCACAAACAATTGATGTTGGCAGCAATTCTACGCTTGATATTACCTTGCGCGTTGACCAGAAGGTGTTGGATGAGGTCGTAGTTGTGGGATATGGAACGCAGTCGAGACGCTACGTGACGGGTGCCGTGACGAAGGTGGATATGAAGCAGACGGAGAACCTGCCTAACACCAACGTGGCGCAATCGTTGCGGGGGCGTGTCGCAGGGGTACAGTTTACCGATAATGGGCGTCCTGGACAAAACGGCAGCATCTTAGTGCGGGGGCCGCGCTCTTTGAGCGGGGGAAATAATCCACTCATTGTATTGGATGGTATATTTTTTAATGGAAACCTGTCGGACATTAACCCCACCGATATCGAATCCATGGAAGTGCTGAAGGATGCCAGTGCAGCGGCCATTTATGGTTCAAGAGCCGCCAATGGGGTGCTGCTTATTACTTCAAAAAAGGGCACAACCGAAAAGCCAACCATTAGGCTCAATATGTTTAGCGGCGTTTCGGATTTTAGTTATAAAGTAAAATTACTGACGCCCGAACGATACCTTCAAAAAATACTTGATTATCGTCAGGTGGCCGGTCTTACCCATGATCCCGCTCAGATCAAATCATATTTGCAGCCCTCAGAATTAGTGAATTATGAAAAAGGCAAAACCATTGATCCTTGGGATTTGGTGTCACAAAACGCGCGAATTAATTCGTATGATCTGAATATATCGGGCCGCACGAATACGACAAACTACTACGTTTCGGCATCTTTGACAAATGAAAAAGGGCTAATATTTAATGATAACCAAAAACGTTTGTCGTTTCGAACCAATATCGAAAACAACTTAGCGAAGTGGTTGACTATTGGTTTTAATTCTACTTATATTCGTCGTGATCTTTCTGGAAAAGAAGCGGATTCCCCTTACGGTGTCAGCCCTTACGGAACGGCATTTTATGAAGATGGAGAGCCAACGCAATGGCTCGTGCCCGAAGATCAGATTTCTAACAATCCCATCCGAAGTGCTTTATTGACCTCTAATGAGGAAATTTATAATAACCTATTTGCCAACTTCTATGCCCTTTTCACCATTCCTCAAATTGATGGATTGGCCTATCGAATCAACTATTCACCCAATTACAGATGGCAGCACAATTATAATTTTTTCAGGCAGGACAAATATTTTGCCGGCAATACCACCACGGCAAGCAAATTTAACCGGGAAGATTTTGACTGGGTGCTTGAAAATATCCTTACCTATAATCACCGATTCAATGCAAATCACGCGATTGATGCTACGTTACTATATGGCAGAAATCACTTGGGATTTGAATCGACCACGTCCAATGCGTCTCCACTTTCTTCGGATGCGTTAGGGTGGAACAACTTGGGATTGGGAGGGATTTTAACCAATACTTCTTCGGCAGGTATATCAGATGGTGTATCTTCGATGCTGCGCCTGAATTATAGATTAAAGGATAAATACCTGCTTACGCTCACCGCGCGTCGGGATGGAAGTTCGGTTTTTGCGGCCAATAACAAATATGCCACGTTTCCCTCCGGCGCACTCTCTTGGATCGTTTCCGAGGAAAAATTTATGGAAACAGTTTCCTTCGTTGACATGCTCAAGTTCAGAGTGTCTTATGGGGCAGTGGGCAATCAGGCCATTAGCCCATATCAATCGTTGAGCCTCTCGGCTACTACTCGGTACGTGTACGGCGATGGCGGGGTCTCTTCATTGGGGGTATTCCCGGCCTCTATGGCCAACTCGGATTTGAAATGGGAAACGACCTACACCGCTAATGCTGCCGTTGATTTTGAGCTTTTCAAAGGTCGTTTGGGCGGGACTTTCGAAGTATACAATATGAATACGAAGAACTTGCTGGTCGAACGTTCATTACCTACTATGACCGGTTATAATTCGGTTTGGACCAATTTGGGCGCTACCAACAACAAAGGGTTTGAAATTACGCTCAATTCAACCAACTTTAGAAAAGGTAAATTTGAATGGAACACTAATGTTGTTCTTTCAACTAACAAAAATAAGATCGTGCACTTATACCAATCCGACACCAATGGTGACGGAGTGGAAGACGACGATCTTGGTAACAAATGGTTTATCGGCCAACCCGTAAATGTCGCCTACGACTATGTTTTTGATGGTATCTATCAACAGGGAGATCAGATTCCCTCCGGTTTTAAACCGGGATATGTAAAGTTAAAAGACTTGAATGGAGACGGTAAAATAGCTGCCGCCAATGACCGAACGATTATCGGCCAAATGGGGCAACCAAAAGTCAGATGGGGCATAACGAATACCTTCAGTTACAATAATTTTTCGCTCTCGATTTTCATTAATGCCATGCAGGGGTGGATTGCTACCTTAAACGAACTGGATATTGAATACTTCCTGTCCGGTTCCGGCAATTATCCTAACCGTCCGGTTAACCGTCTTGATGCCGGATGGTGGACACCGGAAAATAAATCTGCCACGCGCCCTTCTTTGGGGTATCCCAATCCTTATTTGCACAATTATTACCTAAGCCGAAATTTCATACGGATTCAGGATGTGTCTTTGGGGTACGACGTGCCGAAATCAGTTTTAAACAAGGCAAAACTGGCCAATGCGAGGGTGTTTGCAAGTGCTAAAAACCTCGCAACGTTTACTGATTGGCTGGGAACCGACCCCGAAAGCGGTGGAACAGCCAGAGGCTTTCCTATGCCCAGAAGTTTAACACTTGGATTGAATATTGGATTTTAAACCATCGAAAGCGATAAAACAGTATGAAAAATATAGTAAATTCTACCCTCAAAACGTACAAAGTATCTTTGCTCCTGATCCTCTCTTTGTGCGTTGCTATCACCTCTTGTGAGGATAACTTTTTGGATGAAAAACCCTTGGCTTCATTGAGCTCAGAAATTGTATTGACTTCGAAAACGGGCTTTGAGAGCTACATCACGGCTTTACACATGTCGGCGCGGGAGGAATTGGGCAAATTCGACTCATTTGGGTGGTACATCAATCAGCAAATGGGAACGGATATTGCGTGCAGCGGTGAAAATGCTGCGGCTAATTTTCGTAACTACGGCACCTATCTAAACCCGGCTACACTGTGCGTTCAGCGCTACTGGGATTGGGCTTATTCGGATATGCTTCTGAAAGCCAATACGATCATTGTCTATGCCAATAAGCCTGAATTGAGTAAGATCTGGGCAAATGAGGCGGAGAAAAATGCCATCATCGCCGAAGCTTGTTTTTTCAGAGCCTACACCCATAATTTTTTGGCAAATCTGTACGGAGGGGTTCCAATTGTTAATGAGATCTACTCAAGTCCAAAAACTGATTTTGTTCGAAATACACGGGCTGAAGTGTACGAATCTGCTAGAAAAGATTTGGAGTTTGCCTCTAAATGGTTGCCGGCTACCGTTGCGAAAGCCAACGAAGGACGAGTGGTGAAAGCTGCCGCCGACCATTTATTATCAGAGGTTTATATCAGTTTAAAACAATACGATAAAGCCGTGTCTAGCGCCTCTCAGGTCATCGAATCTGGTCTTTATAAGCTTATGACTACACGTTTTGGGTCCGAAAAAGATTTGCCCGGGGACGTCTACTCAGATCTATTTAAAGATGGGAACCAAAACCGAAGTTCAGGAAATCTGGAATCCATTTTCAATTGGCAGTTTGAGGATCAGACGCCCGGAGGGCAAGGCGGCAATAGCGGTAACTACTTGCTTCGCGCTTGGGCTCCGTTTTACATCAATGTAAGAGATCCCAATGGTAGGCCTGGTATGGTGATTGTCGACAGTTTAGGCCGGGGAGTGGGTTGGGTACGCCCTACAAACTATTTCCTGTACAATCTTTGGGGGAATAACTGGTCAAATGATATCCGTAATTCAGTACATAACATTCGCCGCGATCATTATTATACCAACCCGGCGTCGGCTTATTTTCGAAAAATGGTCGACAAAAGCCATTATGCAAATTTGGATACTTTTCAGATGCTTTACCCAACACTCAGAAAGGTAGAAGGGAAAGTAGGAAAATCAGGTAATAATACGACCGGCCGTACCTTTAAAGATGTCATGGTATTTCGTTTGGCAGAAACCTATTTGCTTCGTGCTGAGGCCTATATGCACAAAAACGATTTGGTGAAAGCGGCCGCAGATATCAATAAAGTTCGGGAACGGGCGCAGGCAAAACCCGTTGCACCGGCCCAAGTCGATTTGGATTATATTTTGGACGAAAGAGCAAGAGAGTTGATCACGGAAGAACCTCGCCACCGAACGCTAGTTCGTACTGGAAAACTTGTAGAAAGAGTGCGGAAATACAATATGCGAGCAGATACCAGAGCAACTATTCAGGACAAACATGCTTTTTGGCCAATTCCGCAAACAGCCATTGATGCAAATTTTAGTAAGAAGTTAGACCAAAACCCAGGTTATTAATTACGTAATGAAATGAAAAAGATTCACCCCCTCCATAATTATTGGATTTTCAGCATTTTTGCTCTTATATTCTCATTTTTTGAAGTATTGACCGCGCAAGGACAAACTAGCATAATTAGTGATTATGCTTTAATTTCACCCAAAATCAATACATCTCCCCTTCCTGTTTATGACTATGACAAGTTAGATTATGGAATGACGATTGGTATTGAACGTACCCCCAAAGGCCGAATTTGGGCCTGTTGGGTACCAGGTGGAGATAATGAAGATGCTTTTTTTATACTCAACTCCAGTGATGACGACGGTAAAACTTGGTCTAAGCCAAAAACTGTCATTGACCCGCATGACCCTTCATTGAAAGAAAAAAGAAGAACTCTTGTAGGATGCCTTTGGCTTGATCCAGGCGGTAAACTTTGGCTTTTCTTTGATCAATCCATGACTTATTTTGACGGTCGTAGCGGTAATTGGTACACCGTCTGCGAAAACCCAGATGCTACCAATCCTGTATGGTCTGAGCCGGTCAGATTTTCAGATGGATGTACACTGAACAAACCTATTATATTAAAAGATGGTACGTGGCTATTGCCGGTATCATTGTGGGATAGAACAAAAATTAGAGATGCGTCGTATAAAGAAGCATTTCACGAACTAGACGATCTACGGATGGCTAATGTCTTCGCTTCTAATGATCAGGGCAAAACTTGGACTCGCCGAGGGGGAGTTCGTTATCCGCAACCTCAATTTGATGAGCACCATATTATTGAACGTAAAGATGGCACTCTCTGGATGACAGCTCGAACCGCCAACGGTATCTGGGAAAGTGTTTCCAATGATAAGGGCAAGACATGGTCAGAGCCTCAAAAATACTTGGAACACATTGGCTCACGGCATTTTATGCGCCGTTTGCAATCGGGTCGAATACTCATGGTGCGGCACGGAGCTTTGAACGAAAAAACCAAGTTTCGTTCTAAACTTACCGCTTATTTGTCGGAAGACGAAGGCAAAACCTGGACAGGTGGCCTGATGTTGGACGAGCGACGCATCATTTCTTATCCTGATGGTTTTCAGGCTCCCGATGGCACTATTTATATTTCTTACGATCATAACCGAGATTATGACGGGGAAATTTTAATGGCCCGTTTTACAGAAAAAGACATTCTTAGCGGGAAATTTGGCGGACGAAAATCAAAGGCGAAGATTCTGATCAGCAGACCGCTGGGGCTTGATAAACTAATTGCTCCGTCTGAAATAAGCAAATAAATATGACCGTATATAAATTCTTTGCTTTCCTTTCGGGGGTATGCTTTTTCGTGGCCTTGTACTTGATTTTTTCAGGAAACGTGGTGTCCTCGGGGCCTTTTTTTATCGGATTTTTCCTTTTTTTGAGCATCAGCTTCAGAGGGCACGAATCGCTGAAAGGATTTACGTATACGGTCATGATTCTTGCCGCCGTCATTACAGCTTTGTTTTATCCGCACTATTTTCAGGAATGGAACGGCTTTAAGTTCACCGGATTGATTACCCCTCTGATTCAGTTGATCATGTTTGGCATGGGAACGTCCATGAGTTTTGAGGATTTTGTGGGCGTGGTTAAAATGCCCAAAGGAGTTTTCATCGGCGTGACCAGCCATTTTATCATTATGCCTTTGCTTGGATTTACCCTCGCAAGTTTGAGTCCTCTGGAACCCGAAATCGCGGCGGGTATTGTTCTTATCGGTTGCTCGCCCAACGGAATGGCGTCCAATGTGATCTCCTATTTGGCCAAAGCCAATCTGGCTCTTTCTGTAACCATTACAGCTATTTCTACCATGCTTTCTCCTTTTGTAACTCCTATGTTAATGAAACTTTTAGCCGGGGCATTGGTTGAAATAGACGTCATACACATGATGTGGGATATCATGAAAATGGTCATTTTGCCTATTGGTGCAGGGTTACTATTTAATCATTTTTTCAGTGGTAAAATGAAATGGTTAGACAAAACTATGCCACTGGTTTCTATGTTCGGGATAGGGTTTTCCATCGTAGTCATCACAGCGGCGGGCAGAGACAACCTTTTGACAATTGGCCCGGTATTGTTGGCTTTGGTGCTGATACATAACCTGTCCGGCTACTTTTTGGGCTATTGGTCGGCACGTTTATGGAAGATGAATGAGCGTGATTGCCGCACGATTGCCATTGAAGTAGGAATGCAGAATGGAGGCTTGGCTTCGGGGATAGCAAAAGGGATGGGGAAAATTGCAACCATTGGCCTTGCGCCAGCCATATTCGGGCCATTGATGAACGTGACTGGTTCACTTTTGGCATCGTGGTGGCACAAGAATACCCCTAATAATCCATGATGATAAATCGACAAGACATTTACTACTGGAAGTGTGATCGTCCTTCAGCCTTTTTTGCGCTCAAAGACCAAGAAGAAACCATGGAATCATCAATGGTAGAGGCATTGCTGCGACCTGTGCTGGTACGGTATTTCGGCAACAATAACATTTCGATTCGTCTGGGCAACGGGCAGGGAAATCATCTGACTTACGTAGTCGAACATGCTACTGTACAGCGATTTATCAGGCTGGAAAATGGGCCAGAAGGCGATGATTTTATGGAGATTGAGGCGCGGGTATTGACAGAAATAAAGGCATTGGGAATACCTTCTCCTGCGGTGTATGCCGTAGATGCCAGCCGCAAAGAAGTGCCGTTTGCCTATCAGGTATTGGAATACCTAAACTATCCCGATTTGAATAAATTGTACAAAGCAGGTACATTGAACCTGCCGCTTGTAGCTTGGGAAATAGGCCAAAACGTGGCAAAATGGCAGGCAATCAAGTCTGACGGATTTGGCCCTTTTGATCCTTTGCTGTTAAGAAAAGAAGGAAGACTTGCGGGGCTACATCAAAATTATCGGGATTATTTTTACTTAAACTGGAAAAAACACCTTGATTTTTTGGTTTTAAAAAAATTTCTAACACCTTCTGAGTCCATCGAAATTCAACAATTGGTCACAAAATACGATGCGTACTTGGAGATCGAACAGGGCTGTTTGGTGCATAAAGACTTGGCATTGTGGAATATCTTGGGAGAATCGGAAGAAATAAAAGCATTTATTGATTGGGATGATACTATTTCCGGTGACCCGACCGATGATCTGTCTTTAATCGCCTGTTTTCATTCGGGCGAGGTGGTCAAAGCGGTTTTGGAAGGGTATAAAACGATTAAAGCATTACCAGATAATTTCCTGCCGCGTTTTTGGTTGCACCTTCTCCGAAACATGATCGTAAAAGCGGTAATACGCGTAGGTGCGGACTATTTTGATCGTCAGTCTGACTTCTTTCTTATCGGTTCCGGCTCCACGGGAGCATCATTGAAAACGTTTACGCGGCAACGAATCAAAACCGCTTGCCTTGGTTTAGAGAATAAAAGACAACTAAAAGATTTATGATTAAAAACCTGGATACCGAACGTCTTGGAACAGGAACTTGGCTGTCTATCGGTTCGCCTGTCATTGCCGAACTGGCTTCCGAGTGCGGCTTTGATTGGCTATTGTTTGATATGGAGCACGGATGCATGACGGAGGCGAGCGTATTGGCTAATTTGCAGGCTGCTAAACGAGAGGGTATCAAGCTCATCGTGCGCGTTGGCAGTATGGATACGGCACTGATTGCCAGAGTATTGGATTGGGGAGCTTCAGGCATTATGTTGCCGCACGTATCCACTGCCGAGCAGGCAGAAGCGTGTGTAAAGGCAATGAATTACCCACCCATAGGAACACGTGGTTACTCAAGCTCATCACGGGTATTTAAGTATGGCCTTACTATTCAACAAAATCAATTACTCTTTATCCCGCAAATAGAAGACTATGAAGGCGTTCAAAACGCTGAAAATATTGCCGCCGTGTCCGGTGTAAATGTTCTTTTTGTCGGCCCGGCTGACCTCAAATTAGACCTTTCAACTCGTCCGGCACACGAATCAATTCCTTACGAAAAAGCAATTCAGCAAGTAAGTACAGCAGCAAAAAAGTATCAAAAACAAGCCGGTATTTTGGTAAGAAACCCTGACGATTTGCCGACACTGAAAGAGTATGGATTCACTTGTCTGGCAATAGGCTCTGATCTTGGATTTATCAGGGATGGTTTTACACGAATTTTGTGACTTGTTCAAAACAGTTCATTTTGTAAAAAAAGTGCGCTAAAATTGTACAAAGCGAACAGATAATTGGTAAATATAAGTTTTTACCTGCCTTCGAAGTTGGTGATTTTAAGAAAAAATAAGGTCGGTGTCTCCACCGACCTTGGAAATGGATAAACTAAGAATGTTAGCGAAGTTGATGTCCGCTCGCTTTCTGAGGTTGGTGTCCGCACCAACCTCTATTCGCACCAACCTTTTATTTCGCTGCTTCAGTTTCCCGTAATGCTTTTCGTAAGATTTTCCCAACGTTTGTTTTGGGTAGTTCCGTCCGAAACTCAATGTGTTTCGGGCATTTGTAAGGCGTAAGGTTTTCGCGGCAAAACGCCGTAATTTGCTCTTTGGTAAGACTTTGGTCTTTTTTAACCACAAAAATCTTAACCGCTTCGGTCGTTTTTTCGTCGGGAACACCAATACACGCTACTTCCAGCACGCCGGGGCATTGAGCCACCACATCTTCTATTTCATTGGGATATACATTGAAGCCCGACACCAACACCATGTCTTTCTTTCTGTCCACAATCTTGAAATAACCATCCGAATCCATCACCCCAATATCGCCTGTTTTGAACCACTGTCTGCCATCGGCAGGGTCGGTTAACATAACCTTCGCTGTTTCATCAGGGCGGTTGTAGTAACCCGGCATGACCTGAGGGCCATAGGCACAGATTTCACCCGATTCACCCACCTCAGCCCATGTATCGTCTTCCCGTAAAATCCGCATTTCAGTACTTGGAAAAGGAACCCCGATGGTGCCAACTCGGTTGTTGGCAGGGTGCAGCGGATTGGCACTCAATACGGGAGAGGTTTCGGACAAACCATATCCTTCGGTGGGCAGATTGCCTGTAAGATTATACCAACGTTCAGCCACCACTTTTTGGAGGGCCATGCCGCCTGCCGAAGTAATTTTCAACTGACTGAAATCTATTTCTCGAAATTTAGGATGGTTCATCAGTCCGTTGTACAGCGTATTCAAGCCGGTAAAAACGGTTACTTTGTATTTTTTCAAATCCTTGATGAAGGCTTCCATGTCACGCGGATTGGTAATGAGCAAGTTCATACCTCCGTTTTTGAGCGCCGATAACGCATTGCAGGTCAATGCATATACGTGATACAAAGGCAAAGCTGCCACAATGACGTTGGGCTGATCACCCGGAATAGTATCCAGTGCCGGGCCTAAATAAATACAATTAGCTTCTACATTGGCCACAATGTTGCGGTGCGTAAGCATAGCTCCTTTGGATACCCCCGTAGTACCGCCCGTGTATTGAATAAAGGCCAAATCTGTGTTTTTCAACGCCGGTTTTTGATACGACATCGAAGCCCCTTTACTCAACGCATTCCCAAAAGAAATAGCGTCGGGAAGGTTGTAGGCCGGGACCATTTTCTTGACATTTTTAACCACAAAATTGACAATTTGCTTTTTAGGAAAGCCCAATAAATCCCCAATTTCAGTCACAAAAACGTGTTTTATATCGGTTTGTGGAAGTACTTTTTCAAGATTAGCAGCAAAATTGGCCATAATAACAATGGCTTTTGCCCCTGAATCCTTAAACTGATGCTCCATTTCGCGCGGCGTATAAAGCGGATTTGTATTGACTATGGTTAGCCCCGCCCGTAATGCTCCAAACATCGCGATGGGGTATTGCAACACATTCGGCATTTGGATGGCAATTCGATCTCCTTTTACGAGACCAATGCTTTGGAGGTAAGCCGCAAAATTTCTAGACTGTTTGTCTAATTCAGCATAGGTAATTTCTTTGCCCATGCACGAGTAAGATTTGTCGGAGGCATATTTTGTAAATCCTTCGTCTATCATTTCCAATAGTGAGGGATAAATATCCGGATTAATCTCGTAGGCCATACCGGCAGGGTAGAATTTCAGCCACGGAAAAGTATTAACTGTAGTAGCCATCGGGTTTTTAGGTTGATGTTAAGAAAAAATTGTACACTGCAAAGATATAAACGAACGGTTGTCCACTACAGTATTCGATTTATTTTTCGATGAGAAAATTTACAAACTAAAGTTTTTTTGGGAAGTTTTTTGTAAATAACGGCTAAATAACCCTTAATTATCCATGAAAGGCTTCTTCTTCGTATTAATTTTTATCACTTCCCGCTCTTTTGGCCAAATCAATCCTCAAAATGTAACCATTGCGCGTGACCAATGGGGCGTACCGCATATTTTTGCTAAAACAGACCCAGAAGTGGCGTATGGCTTGGCCTACGCCCACGCCGAAGATGATTTTAAAACCATCCAACTTATTTGTCTGCCCGCCAAAGGGAAATTGGGCAAACACCTTGGCAAACAGGGCGCTTCCGTTGACTACGTGGTAGAACTGCTGCACGCTCCTGAGTTGGTCGCTGCCGAATACGAAACCTCTCTGTCGCCCGATTTTAAAAAAGTCATCAATGGTTACTTACAGGGGCTCAACGACTACGCAGCTCGCCATCCCGACGAGGTCTTGGTAAAAGGTATTTTTCCGGTTACACCTCAAGATTATTTCAAAGGTGTGGTGTTGTCTTTGGCCGTCATCTCAGGCGTGGATGGCACCTTACAGCAGATTTTCGGCGGTAAAGTTCCGACCCTTGATTTTTTGAAAGCGGCGGGTTCCAACGCCATCGCCATTCACAAAAGTAAAACCACCGACGGCCAAGCGTATTTGGCTATCAATTCCCACCAACCGCTCGAAGGCCCCGTGGCTTGGTATGAGGCGCACCTTTGCAGCGAAGAAGGATGGAATATTCTGGGTGGCCTTTTTCCGGCAGGTGCTACGGTTTTCCACGGCGTCAATGAGCATTTGGGATGGGCACATACCGTAAATGGACAGGATAAGATAGATGTGTATCAGTTGGAAATCAATCCAACTAATAAAAACCAGTATCGTTTTGATGGACAATGGGTTGACTTGGAAAGCAAATCGGTGAAATTGCGGGTAAAAGGCATTCCGTTTTCGATTAAAAAGAAGGCCTATTGGTCAAAATACGGAGCGACGGTAGTTACTAAAAAAGGGACATTTTCCATCAGAACGGGAGCAAATTTGGATTTGCGCGGGGTAGAACAATGGTATCGAATGAACAAAGCCCGTTCGTTTGCGGAGTTTTATCAGGCCCTCACCATGACGGCCATTCCCGGATTTAACATCGTTTATGCGGATGCCGACACGATTTTTTACGTGAGCAACGGAAAAATCCCCCTACGCGACCCTGCCTACAACTGGAAAAGTACCTTGCCCGGCAATACCTCCAAAACGCTGTGGACGGCCTATCATCCGCTCAAAGAGTTGCCCCAATATATCAATCCAGCAGGCGGGTATCTGTTCAACATGAACCATACGCCCTTCAACGCCACGGCTCCTGCTGATAATCTAAAAGCAACCCAATTTGACCCCACGATGGGCTACGAAACCTTTGACAACAACCGCAGTGCACGCTTTGTAGAGTTGATGCAGAACACAGGAAAGTTAAACTACGAAACCTTTAAACGCTTTAAATACGACGGACAATTACCCCAAAAATTGAAGTATCCTGTGGATGTTAATCCTTTCTTTTCGCTAAAATCTTCCGATTATCCCGATGTCAAAGACTTTATTGAAACGCTTCAACAATGGGATCGCCGTACGGGAACAGAAAGCAAAGGCGCGGCTATTTTCCTCGGTGTTTATACGTATTTGAAAAACAATTCAACTGATAAAAATCAACTTTCCGCCGAAGAGTGTGCGGCTATTTTACGTTTTGTAAAAGCCGATTTCCAAACCCATTTCGGCCGAACGGACATTAGTTTGGGAGATTACCAAAAACTCGTGCGCGGTACCCACGAACTGCCCGTGTGGGGGTTGCCTGATGTCATTACGGCCATTCATTCAACTACTTACCGCGATGGAAAGCTGAAAGCACAGGCGGGAGAATCGTACATTGAATTGGTGCGTTTTGAAAAAGGAAAGCTGCCCCTTATCGAAACCGTGAATTGTTTCGGAGCGTCAAATCATGCGGACAATCCTCATTACGCTGACCAAATGGAACTGTTTCTTCAACAAAAAACCAAGGCGATGACCTTGGACAAAACAACGGTCCTGAAAGAAGCGAAGCGGGTATATCATCCTGGGGAATAGAAGGAATCGGAATACGAAAAAATGGAGAATGGAGGTACGGAATTTCCCTCTGTGTTTCTCCGTGCCTCTGCGGCAGGCGTTCCTGTGGTTGAAAAAAATAAACGATGCTTTTTAAAGGAATTTCCCAAGCTCTACGTCTATATAGGCAATCACTTACATTTAAAATTGGCACAGGCAAAATCCAATATCGTACAAACCATCAAAAAGTACAGCAAGCAGTTGTTTGGCTTCATTCGTCAGCGCGTAAACAGCGACGAAGATGCCGAAGACATTTTGCAGGATGTATGGTATCAGTTGAGCAGTCAGCCAGAAGTGGAAGCGATTGAGCAAGTGGGAAGTTGGCTGTATCGCGTAGCCCGAAATCGCATCGTGGACGGCTACCGCAAACAGCGTCCTGAGCGCCTAGGAGATTATGGCTACGAAGACGAGGAGGGCGAAATCTATTTTACTGACCTCCTGATAGCCGACGATGGAACGCCCGAAACGGAATATTTACGCGAAATTTTTTGGCAGCAATTGATGGACGCGCTCGGCGAGCTTCCCGAAAATCAGCGTCAGGTATTTGTATGGAATGAATTGGAAGATGAAACGTTTCAACAGATTTCGGACCGTACCAGCGAAAACATCAAAACCCTTATTTCCCGCAAACGCTACGCCGTGCAACACTTGCGCCAACGCTTGGAAAGCTTATATCAGGATTTGGTTGAAAACTAACCTGAGCCTAATTTCCCTTTAAAAATGACACTCGATTAAAAAAATCAATACCTGTAAGAACATGAGAAGACATCCTAATTACAGACCTCACTTTTTACTTTTTCCCTTGTTTGCAGTGGCTGCGGCCCTCCTAATGGGAGCAGTGGTTCGATTTCTGTGGAATGCGATTTTGCCCGCATTGCTGGGCGTCGCGGTTATTTCATATTGGCAGGCAGTGGGCTTGCTGGTACTGTGCCGCCTTTTGTTCGGCAACTTTGGTCGCGGCTCCATGGGAGGTAATCCACGCTGGAAAAACAATGAAGGTGCGCGACCCGGACCGCCTTGGCGCGAAAAATGGGCCAATATGACCGATGAAGAACGCGCCAAGTTAAAAGAAGAATGGAAAAGACGCTGCGGACGTTAGAAAAGCGTCTTTCATAAAAACAATGGAACACGGATGATACAGATTAAACCGCAACGGCGGACCGTAGATTTGAACCGATTTTTTTTATAAAATCCGTATTTATCTGTTTGATCAGTTATATCCGTGTTCTATGTTTATTCCAAATAATTGAAAATTTTTCAAAATTCTTTAAAGTAATTTCCGAGTTCATTCGTCATCCTTCTTGTACAGCATTTGTACACAAAATTTAAAACCAAATTACAGCTATGTTTACGCAAGTATTAAGAGTCATTGGAGCGGGGCTTCTGGGTGGCTTGTTTTTATTTATCCTTCCTTTTTTATTGTTGAAGGCATTTTTGTTCTTTTTGTTTTTCGGATTGGTCTTCCGACTCTTCATGGGACGTCGCCGTCGTAATTGGAGACGCCAATACCAAGCCTACTACACCCCTTATGAAGATGTAACGGGCAAGTTTCGTAAAGAAGGGTTAAAAGACGACTTCCAACAGCCAACTATCAAAATCTAAGGAACCTCTAAACTATTTATTGAATCAACATGAATCGAAGAACCAAATGGGTCTTGGGCGTGACAGTCGCGCTCATTACCGCCGCAAGTTTGCGCTTTACAGTGGGTCATCCCTATTGGGGACACCACCGTCATCAGGGTCAACACCATCACCAATGTGAAAGCCGTTGGCATCAAAAAGGCGAATCGGGCCAGGAAAAGCTCCAAGCCGAACCACAAACCAATCAATAAACCAACAAACTAATCATACATACAATGCATCATCATGGAAGATGTGGACACGGACATCCTGGAATGGGATACGGCCACTATGGAAAACAATTCGGGAGAAACTTTAGCGGCGGACAATTCCGTGTGCCGGTCAACGTCCTGAAAACCGACAGTACGTACGAAATTTACGTCATTGCTCCCGACCGGGCCAAAGAAGATTTCAAAATCAATTTGAAAGGAAACGAGCTGACCATTTCGTACCAAGTCAAAGAAGAGGCTGAGGAAACCAAAAATTGGATTCGTAACGAATTTAAGAAAGCCTCGTTTGAACGCAGCTTCTTCGTGGACGAAACGATTGACTCGGCCAACATCAAAGCGGAATACCACAACGGGATTTTGCAGGTAACGTTACCAATTGTGCCAGGTTCTGAAAAACCCGCGCAGGAAATTTTTGTAGCGTAGTTTTAATTGTTTAGGCGGGGCCGCCCGTGCGGTTTACCGTTTAGTGTTTACGGTTCAATAACCATAAAAACAGTAAACCCTAAACTGTAAACTTTACTAAACTGTAATTCTCCTCTTTCTTCCCAATACCTGCCAAGTGTCGGTAATCACTTGATTTTCTACCACATAAACTTCGTCGTACAGGTTAACCGTAGGGCAAACATGGTACGGAACTCCGTACAATACATCGCCTACGTTGACGCTCTCCCAATCCTGTACCCGAATCACGCCATGTTCTTCGCTTTGACTGAGAAGTTCGTAATTTTCTAAATTCAAAAAACGAATCCGTTTATCAATGGGGTTTTCGGCAGCAACGGCTTTATGGCCCATGTCTACCGTAATCAATCCTTTTTGGGGCTTTGAAATTACCCGTGTCAATACTACAGCGGCGTATTCAAAAGGCTGCTCCGGAAGTTTATCGCCGTATCCCCAATCCCACAGCACACACGTACCCGGACTGCAATAAATTTCAGCGTGTAGGGCGTGAGCCGTAAAGGTAGGAGTACCACCGGCTACGATCAATGGCTTGGGCAACCCTGTTTCAGCAATGGCTTCTAAAAAATGCTGCACATCCACAAAACCCGCTTCCACTTCGTGTTTACGCGTTTCAAAATCGGAGGTACGCAAATGCCCGTCATACACGTGCAAGCCTTGGCAGCGTAAGTTTGGCAGAGCGTGCAGGTGTTTATACAACTCTAAAATAGAATCATCAAGCGGATGCCCCGAGCGGTCCATTCCACTGTTAATATCTAAAAACACATCGCTCAACAAACCGTACTTTTCAAAAGCCGCGTTGTGTTCGTCAGCTACTTCTGTACAATCTATTAAAGAAGCGATCACTACCTCGGGATATTTTTGACGTAAAGCTATCAGGCGCTCAATTTTGGGACCCATTAATTGATGGGCAATAATTAAACGTTTGGCACCTGCTATCGCTGCCATTTCAGCTTCGGCAATGGTAGCACATTTGAATTTTGTAACCCCCGCTTCCAGCAGCATTTTGACTACCTCGGGCATTTTATTGGTTTTTATGTGCGTATAAAGACGCTCCGCATCTCCTGCAATCTCAATCATTTTTGAGATATTTTGCTGAACACGCTCTTTGTAAATGACCAAAGAAGGAGAATCGGCTTCCGACTCGTTTTCGAGCTTATACCATGGAAGAGTCATAAATGGTTGGGTCGATATTTGAAAATTTATGTTAAATCGAAAATCAGCAATCGAAAATCGTCCATCCTTTAAAATTGCTTGCCCCACTTTACTTTCCGGGCAAAATCCTCCAATGAATCCGTACCCCGAATGTCTATTCGCTGAATCTCATACGGTTTTGAAAGTGGCCAATTATTAAGGCGATTGCCAATACGAAAGGCCATTGAAATACCCATTTGAGACATGACCTGTTGCATAAACTTCTTACGGTTCTTGTCTTTGGGGCGACTGCCGTATGGATAGGCAAACGCAGGAACGAAAGGCAATTGATGGTCTCGAAAAAACTGAATGTTTCGGCGCAGGTCTTCTTCCAATGCTTCCTCGGACAAATCCCCATAATTGCGGTGAGTATGGGAATGAAGTCCCAAGTCAAAGACCTCCGGGTCAAGATTTCGTAACGCTTCAACCGGCAAAAGCGGCTCTGCTTTTGTATCCCACTGACTGCTATCGCCTACGTAGGCAGTAGGCACAAAAATCGTTGCACAGGCTTCATGTTTCTTCAAAATAGGATAGGCGAGTTCAAGATTATTAACGTAGGCATCGTCGAAAGTGAGCACAATGCCGTTGGAAGGCGGAGAAGAGAGATTGAATAAATTTCGAATGGAAATAAAATCATAGCCTCGCTTTCGAAGATAAAAAAGGTGTTGATCCAACTGCTCTGTAGTCACTGTCAACATATCCCGGCGACTGTCATCTACCTTGTGATACATCAACACGCGCAACTTTCCATCCTGCTTGCGAACAAGCCAAAAAGAGAACAGAGCAAGTACCAACAGTCCACCAATGATGAGTACCATACAAAACGCTTATACGTAGAGTTATAAATAAAAAAAGAATTTATCGTGCGAATGTCTTGATAACCTTAAAGTTGTGTGGACTTAAATATAACTTTTCTTCACAAAAGCACTTTGCAGAGTAACTTGTTGTTTAAACAGTCCCTCAAAGTTAATAAATTTGTTACGCTAATACAGCACTCACTTTTTAAGTATTGCTAAATAGTTAACGATTCCCCATAAACTTTTTTAAAGCTTATTTATATGTCACAGTCTTTAGTTGCCAACGTAGAAGAGCCAATATTGGTCGAAGATCCCAACCGTTTTGTATTATTTCCAATCAAGCACTACGACATTTGGCAGTTTTATAAAAATCACGTGGCAGCCTTTTGGACCGCCGAAGAAATTGACCTTGCTTCCGATATTCAGGATTGGGAACGGCTTAATGACGGTGAGCGGCATTTTATTTCACACGTATTGGCGTTTTTTGCAGCCTCAGATGGTATCGTGAATGAGAATCTGGCCGTCAATTTTCTGAGTGAAGTGCAATATGCAGAAGCCAAATGTTTTTACGGTTTTCAGATTGCCATGGAAAACATCCACTCGGAAACCTATTCATTGCTGATTGATAGTTACATTAAAGACCCTACTGAAAAGGACAGAATGTTACGGGCCATCGAAACCATTCCGTGTGTTCAGAAAAAAGCGGAGTGGGCGTTGCGTTGGATCGGAAACGGTTCTTTTGCCGAGCGTCTTATCGCTTTTGCTGCCGTAGAAGGCATCTTTTTCTCAGGTTCGTTCTGCTCTATTTTTTGGTTGAAAAAACGAGGCTTGATGAAAGGTCTATCGTTCTCCAACGAGCTCATTTCCCGTGACGAAGGTTTGCACCGCGATTTTGCGTGTTTGCTTTATACCGACCACATCGTCAACAAATTACCTGAAGATACCGTCTATGACCTGATTAAAGACGCCGTAGCCATCGAACAGGAATTTGTGACGGATGCACTTCCCGTATCGTTGATTGGAATGAATTCCAAGCTGATGAATCAATACATTGAGTTTGTAGCCGACCACCTGTTGGTATCCTTAGGTTTACAAAAGATTTACAATGTCACCAATCCTTTCGACTTCATGGATATGCTTTCGCTCCAGGGCAAAACCAATTTCTTCGAGAAAAAAGTGGGTGAATACCAAAAAGCTGGGGTGAAAAATTCCAGTAAAGAAAGTAATGTACAACAACTGAGCTTCGACGCCGATTTTTAGTTCACAGTAGTCAGTGCACACGGGGCCGCCCGAGCGGTTTACAGTTAATAACAGAAAAAGGAAGCGATGGCTTCCTTTTTCTGTTATTAACATTCACTTCTCGCTTCTGTTTTCTCGCTCCTTATTATCTGTACCCCAACGCCTTGTTCATTTGTTGAACGATTAAATCAAAATCGGCGGGATTGTTTTCAAAATCAAGATTATTGACATTAATCGTCAGTAAGGTCCCGTCCAAATAGCTGTGCGCGAAATTTTCGTACAACTCATTTAAGTTCAACAGATATTCATCCGAAATGCTTTGTTCAAAATCACGCCCCCGTTTTTGGATTTGGCTACGGAGTTTTGGTAGGTCTGCCTGAAGATACACAATCAAATCAGGAGCTTTGATGGCATTCATCATAGTTTCGTACAACATCAGGTAATTTTGATAGTCGCGATCTTCCATCAATTTAGAATCGGCCAGGTTTTTGGCGAAGATAAATGCATCCTCGTAAATGGTACGATCCTGCACCACAGTTTGGTAATGCATGGAGCGGATTTTTTGCGCTTGTGAAAAACGGCTGTTGAGAAAGAAAACCTGTAGGTTGAAAGACCAACGGGCCATGTCTTCGTAAAAATCGGCTAAATAGGGGTTGCCTTCTACGGCTTCATACAAGACGCCCCACTTGTAATGTTCTGACAGTTTGCGGGCCAGCGTGGTTTTGCCGGCGCCAATGTTTCCGGTAATTGCAATGTGCATTGGGGTAAAGATTAATCGTTATAGAGAGAATTGTTTAGTATTTCGTAGTTATTTAGACTGCTTGCTTATCAAAAAGTCAGCGAATATAGCGAGTTTAGCCATTTTTCATTCATAACTGATGATTATCAATTTTTGACTTCTGAAAATTTGTATTTTTGCGGGAAAGTTATCTGTTTTTGTGATGAAGCCTTATAGTGTTCTTTTGTATTACCAATACGTTCCCATCGAAGATACGGAAGCGTATCGGGACGCTCAACATGAGTTTTGCGTTAAAAATAATTTATTGGGTCGTATTATTATTGCTCCCGAAGGCCTGAATGGCACGGTGTCGGGCTTACCCGAAGATTGCGAAGCGTACATGAAGTGGGTGAAGGAAGACCCGCGTTTTGCTACCATTGATTTTAAAGAAGAAAAACACAAAGCCCACGCGTTTCAAAAATTACACGTGCGCCTGAAAGAAGAAATTGTAAATTCTGATTTGCCCGTTGACCCGCTCAAACAAACAGGGATTCACTTGGAGCCTTCGGAATTTAAACAAATGCTTCACGAAGACCCTGATTTGGTGGTGATTGACATGCGTTCCAATTACGAACACAGTGTGGGTAAATTTAAAGATGCCATCACGTTTGACATGGAAAATCTGCGTGAGCTTCCCGACCACATCAAGGAAATCGAACACCTCAAAGGGCAGGGCAAGAAGATTGTAACCTATTGCACGGGCGGTATCAAGTGCGAAAAAGCCAGTGCGTACCTGCTCGACCAAGGATTTGACAACGTATATCAACTCCACGGCGGTATCATCAAATACGGTCTGGAAGCCGGTGGTGAAGATTTTGAGGGCAAATGCTACGTGTTCGACAATCGCCTCACGGTAGATGTCAACCAAGTGAACCCCAAAGTGATTTCAAAATGCTACGTGTGCGGCACAGCCTCTGACCGCATGGTCAACTGCGCCAACAACGACTGCAACATCCACGTGGCCATGTGCGAAGAGTGTGGCTGGAAAATGGAAGGTGCCTGTTCGGAAGAATGTAAATGCAGTCCCAACAAACGGGTGTACAACGGCACGGGTTATTATCCCAAAAAGAGCGACCATTACACGCCGTTACAGGGATTGAAGAGTTTCAAAAAATCAATGAAAAAAGAAGAAGCATAAAAATAGAAAAGCATAAAAAACGGCGTTACACTTCTGTAACGTCGTTTTTTTATGTGGTTACCGATCAAAAACTACTTGGTAAGTATTTATACAGAATTGAAAGTTGCCTTTTGCCTCACTTGCAAATTTGCCCCCTTACTTAAGCGGCGTAGAATGCATTTGGGTCAAGAGCCATTTTTTATTCTTTCTTACTAAAACGGCACTTTCTAGCCAACGCACGGTTCGTTTTGCATTCATGTCTGCATTAGTAAGATAAGCCGTATTGAAATAACTGACCCAAGCCACGTCTTGTTTCACATTGAATTTGATGAATTTAAACTCATTGGTTCGTTTCCAAGTGCGTTTCTGTGCCTGTCTTTTATGAATGATACTCCGCAGTGTATCCGCGTTCCAAACGCTCCCTGCTTCGTACAATTCAAACTCGGGCGTACAATTCTTCTCAAAAAACTTCATGTCATCCTGCACAAACAACTCGAAAAAATCAGCAATGGTGCTTTTAATTTCGGTGGTATCTTTTGCCAAATTCTGAGAAAATCCGACCATACTTACACCAAACAGGATCAGAAATACGAGGCTTTTTTTCATTGATTTTTTTTGTTGGCAAAATACAGAATGTTACTGAAAGCATGAATGTTTTCTTCACTTTAGTCAGCAGCTAAATTCTGTAATTGCTCAATAGCATTATTATATATTGATAATCAATTACTTATGTATTGTGAATGTGATAGAACGCGGATGACGCAGATGCAAGCAACACGGATTTTCGCTGATTTATTAAAAAACCTGTGAAAATCCGCGTTGGAACATCTGCGTCATCCGCGTTCCATTTTTTAATGAACTGATAATCAGCATAAAATAAGTCTAATAAATTCCTGCTTCAATGCCTGATACGCCGCATCGTCTTTGGCCTGAAACTAGTAAGTTTTAAAAATAGCGGCGGCCTGCGCTTTTTCGTTGGTCAGTGCATCGGGTTCCTGCTCCAATACGGGATTGGTCGCTTTGTATTTACTTCCCTGCGAATAGGGATAATCAGTGGGCAATGCAGCCTCATTTGTCGTGGCGTATTTGCGTCCGCCGGCGTGATTGGCGTAGCGGCGCGCCCGCGTAAAACCCATCTGCAAAAATTTACGCGCCATATCGGCTCCTACAAAATCCTTTTCCGCTACGTACTGAGAAAATTTCTCATAAATCGCCGCTGCCGATTGTTGGGCCAAAGCAACGGTTTTAAATTTCCACAGTGGCAACAGTTCTGATTTGTAAGGCTCTACCAACAACGCACCCTGTTCGCCGCGCCCAATGCGATACAACTGAGGCGATTGGCGAAAATCCGTGTTTTTGAAGTCTAAATTGTAGTTAAATTCAAAAGCTGACATGACCGGAAAGCGTAGATGTTCCTTGGGAACTGCAAAAGTCATTCCGGCGGCTGTTGCGGAATTATAAAAAATTTGGCGGAAACATTAGAACGCGGATAAGGCGGATGTTCCAACGCGGATTTTCGCGGTTCGCCGTTGCGACTGATAAATCCGTAAAAATCCGCGTTTTCAAAGAACTCTGCGTCATCCGTGTCCCATTTTTTGATGTCCATCAAATAGTTCATAATTCCGAAGTTTAATTACAATCGCTCCGACAGGAAGCGATTGAACTCTGCTTTGAGATCGTTGTAAATTTTCTTGAAGGTGTTGATTTTCTCGTGCGTAACCTGATGATCGGCAAACAGACGATGGTCGGCGGCGATGGGATTTTCTTTGGCACATTGAGCCAACCATTGCTCATGGACCACAGTTTCATGTTTCAATAAATCCAGCTGCTCTTTTTGGACAATAAATTGATTTTGAAAGTGTTCCACCTGCTTTTTTATCTCCTGCGCTGTATTTCGGAAAGAAATACTCTCCAATCTTTTTTTATACAGGCTCAGTTCATAACCGTAAAAGAGGGCTTCCGACAGCCATAGTTGATGATCGAAATGCAATTCGTTCAAGTGTTTTCGTTTCGTTTCCATACCACCAGCAGAGAGTTAGTTTCTTGAGCAAAGGTCCTGCCTCCGAAATTAAAAACGAATGACGAACGTCACCTTTGGCAGTGATTTTTTAACGAAAAGAGGCCGAAATAATATCTACGCTGAGTTAACTGCTATCCTTGTTTCCGCTCATCAATAGCGTGTGGATAATGGCATCAAAAAGTACACACCTTTGACTTCTCGGCCTTCTTCAAAATGGGTTTCTGGTTGGGCTGCAAATCCCAAGCCTAACTTAAGCCGATGGTTGGCTGTACACTCGTAAGGGCTGTAGGATGAAAGTTGAAAGCAGCCTAATTCCTGTGCCCGTTGAATGGCCTTTTGCTGCAAAGCGCGGCCAATGCCCCGCTTCCGAAATTCTTCCCGTACAGCAAACGCATGAATTTTGGCTTCAATCAACATGGTTGCTTTTACTTCCAGAGGCGGACAATGAGCTTCCGGGCCAATGGGCTGAAGTACGATTCTTAAAAAACCTGCTACCTGATTTTGCACCTTAGCTACCCATAGTCGAGTGGGTAATGTACCATAATATCCTCCTGTCACAAACGGGGCTTGGTCGGGTGCGGTTTCGTGGAGGCAGTTCAGGAATTCGGGGTAGTACGGGTGAGTGGCCTCCCACTCTTCGATGGTGTAGAATGCGTTCGTCATGTAGAGGGGGGAAATAGTTAACAAAGATATTGGTAAAAATAAAATTCGTAGCAGGAACAACGTCCATGACGGCTTTGCAGGTATTTGATTGACACTCACCGTGTCGCAGACACTCTATTTATTTTTAGTGCGAAGTTACCCGTTGGAAAACTCCGCCCAACGGCGACTTTTTAACGAAATTCACCGGGTCACAAATACTTTCTGCTGGCATTTATTCTTCGGAAGATAAAAAACAACAAAAGCACGAAAAGCCAACGTTATGCACCGTTTTTCGGGCCACGAAATTGTTTGGGTTTTTGATTTTGGTCGGCCAGTTCTACTATTTCAGCAATTCGTTTTTGTCTGGTTTCCTCTCGTTTGGCAAGAACGAGCCATTGTAAGATATTTCTTTTGTCCGACCGGCTTAAACCTAAAAAATAGTTCTTTGCCTTTGGTCTTTTTTGAAATTCCTCGTCCAAATCTTTGGGAATGATCAGGGCTTCTGCTTCGTCTAAAATTGCCCAGGAACCGTTTTTCTTGGCAGTTTCAATACTTTCAAAACCTGCTTTGGTCATTAACCCTTCACCAATCAGGCGCTCTACTTTTGCTTTATTTAACGCGAACTTTTTGGGGAATTAGGTCAAAATGAGGGGTTCAGATGACAAAAATGAGCATAGAGAGAAAAAAGATAGTATTTTGGAGTTACCAAGCTTCAAAAACTAACCAATCCCTCCCTAT
>Ga0247843_1003208_pt1 | contig 27490 bp, 22 predicted proteins | sample LaCruzMarch2017__FD_192420 | JGI IMG/M metagenome (GOLD analysis project Ga0247843, IMG submission 192420) | Freshwater microbial communities from meromictic Lake La Cruz, Castile-La Mancha, Spain - LaCruzMarch2017_8m | ecosystem: Environmental > Aquatic > Freshwater > Lake | place: Spain... | reverse complement strand
CAAATTATTACTGGATAGATTTTTTGACGTGTTTGGTATTGACCATGACAAGCATAAAAATAATCCCAAAGTCAAAGAACTATATCATTTCGGCACTATTGCCGCTTAAAGCATTACAAACTATTGTGCTTAAAAAAGTAGGTTAAGGTCATACTGGTAAAAATACTAACTTGCCATCAAAATCAAAGTGAGTCATGCGTAAATACAGCATTATTATTCCCGTTTATAATCGGCCTGACGAATTGACCGAACTATTGGAATGTTTAGTACAACAAACGTTCAAAAATTTTGAGGTAATTATTATTGAGGACGGTTCAAAAATAAAGTGCGAAAAAGTAGTTCAATCTTTTAAAGATCGACTGGAAATTTACTATTTCTATAAAGAAAATGGTGGACAGGGGTTTGCCAGAAATTATGGTTTTGAGCGGGCAAAAGGTGATTATTTCATTTTATTCGATTCAGATGCCCTGATAGAAGCCAACTACTTAGAAATCGTTCAAAATCGTTTAAATACCCAATTCGTAGACGTATACGGTGGCCCGGACACTGACCACCCAAGCTTTGCTCCCATTCAAAAAGCCATCAGTTATTCGATGACTTCTGTATTTACAACTGGGGGAATCAGAGGAAAAAAAAGTAATCTGGGAGGCACTTTTCATCCTCGAAGTTTCAATATGGGTCTTTCCCGTAAAGTTTGGGAACAAACCAGCGGATTTCAAATCAGTCGTATGGGTGAAGACATCATTTTTAGTATTACAGCTCTGCGTCTCGGTTTTAAATCAGCTTTGCTACCCGAAGCTTTTATTTATCATAAGCGTCGTACAGATTTTGGTGCTTTTTTTCGACAACTTCGTTTCTTTGGTCGAGCTCGTATAAATATTGCTCGATTTTATCCCAACGAACTGAAACTCGTCCATACTTTTCCACTATTTTTTACGCTTGGATGCATCAGTATTCCTTTTCTTTGGCTGATCCACCCATGGCTTTTTTATGCGGGTATTGCATTCTTAGCACTATATAAATTGCTCATTTTTATTGATGCAACCCGCCAATCAGGCAGCCTAAAAGTAGGATTTCTAAGCATTATAGCTGCTTTTGTTCAATTGTTTGGCTATGGTATCGGCTTTTTACAGGAAGGTTGGAAGCGGCTTTTTGAATCTAAAACTCACCGGGAAACAGGCACTGCAATTGAATATCCTTCGTAGTTTTTCAATAAAAAAGGCGGCCAAATTGGCCGCCTTTCTATTATTTTCATCTTGAGTAGATTAATACTCCCACAAGCCGTGTTCTAATTCCATCAATTCATTTTCAAGTTGAACTGATTTCCAAAGGGCTTCTTTTTCTCCACCATAAATCGTAATCAAGTCACGATCCATTGGGTTAGACGTTTTAATGATACGTCCATTGAACAAACGGAGGTCAAAGGCATCGGCTAAATTTTTGTGCTGTGCTGTATTGTATTCATTGAACCAAATAAATTTCTTTGGATCACTACGGAATAACTTATCCAAATCTTTGTATTTGAACGTAGCAATTGGTTTTTCAATACCACCTGGATTTAATTCAGCAGGTAATACCAACGTAATGGTTTGAATATCATACACCAAACGAGAGCGCTTACGGTCAAAAATCCAGTCTTCCTTCATTTCAAGAATAGCTACATCTTTTGGGAACCACTGATTTTCTTCCATTTTCGCAGCGGCAGCAGCGGCGGCGGCAGCAGCTTCTTCAGCGATTTTCCGTTTGATTTCGGTCGAATCAATCTTAGGTTTAGGAGGAGTAGCCTGAGCCAATCCTTTCTTTCCTTTTGCCGTTGTCTTTTTCTTTGGAACCGGCGTTCCCCAGCCATCATCTACAGGCTGTGTTTCTTTTTTGGGTGTAGTTGCTCCCCAGCCATCATCAGCAGGTTTCGCCGTCTTCTTATCGTCTTTCTTTGCATCACCCCAACCGTCGCCAGGCTGAGCGGCATTCTCATTTCCAAATCCCGCTTTCAACTCATCTTCTGTAACCGTTTGACCTTGATTTGGCATTTGAAGCGACTTGCTAAAGTCACCCATTGCCATTTTCTTAGTCATGTCAGGATCCACGTAAGCATCCAAAAGACCGGCTTTTACCGCATCCATGATATACTTAGTAATTTCATTTCCTACTGAAAACATAGGTTGATTTTGCTTTTCCCGTAAATCCAACCGACGCCACAGTGTACGCTTCATCATCACATCGGCATCGCTTATTTCGCGGACCGACAGCGGATTGACACCTTTCGTGTCTTTTTCTTGGGCTTTTACACTTACGGCTAAGGCTACCAAGGCTACACTTCCCAATAAGCTGCTTAATCTTGTCATTTGATTTTACTGTTTTAAATCACTAAATCATTAACGAACAATTGCCTGCAAATTGCATACCAAGTTCACAAAATGTTAGTTAAGTGGAATTGTACGAGTCTCATTACCTACCCCTGCATCAACGATATCGCCCTTGAAATTTTTGCGTTTTACGCCTAAAATCTCAACTACAAGACGATCACCAGGAGCAGCTATAGCAGCTAAATTGGCAATAGAACCACTTTGACCCGAAATCACTACAGGTTGACCTTTCGGACGGTTACCACTTGCTAATCTGACCACAATCTGCTCCACCCGAAAGTTAGCATCTTCAGGAGAGAAATTAGCAAATCCTTCATCAGGGATAGCTTTCACGGAAATACTGCGAGCCATACTTGCCGCAACCGGACGTTTGTCATCTACAATTGCCCCGTTGATATAAAACTCTAATCTTGGACGCGGTACACGAGACACTCTGAATGGCTCACTACCCATCAAATTTCCTTGATTTGAAATGTTCAAAGTAACATTTTTATTGTTAGGAACAATGATGACCTTTCCTTTACCATTATTGATAAACTCTGCTCCACTTCCTCCAAAAGAAGGGTTCCAAAGTGCACCAAGTGCCGCACTTTGTACACTTAATATGTTTTTACAGGCAAGATACAATGGAGGCAAAGTTCCAGTCTCAATTTGATAAGTAGGTCGAGCTACTTTATAATCGTATTTCATTGAGATGGTAGTATCTCTTCCACTTGGAGTAGGGAAAGAAATTATCCCTGAAAGTGTTTTTGAGGCTAATCCATCTTTATCATAAGCACCGCCTTGTGCCGTAAACTCAATAATACCTTTACCATCCTGAATTTTTAAAGGTGCTCCACCTAAACTCATTCTTGGTGTAAGTGCGCTTGAAGATGCCGCAATAAACATTTCTCCCTTAAACTTAGTACCCGCCACTACTATTTTGGATTCCGCACTGATCATTGCCAAAATTTTGTCAAATTTGATGTCTTTCGCACCCACTTTGGCGGCCAAAGCATCCAAAACTTCTGCTTCCAAACGGCGAACTTCCGATTGACGTTGGCTCAATACTGCCAATGCTGCCGGAACGGGAGTTTGCTCAAAATTAACCGAGGCAAAATCTTTATTACGCTGATCTTTATCACGCTTGGCGAGTGGATCATCTTTGCCATCCAACGCTAATGGGGCAAAGTTTGTACCGGCCAATTTATTCATTTGTTCAACAAATCCATTGAGTTTATTCTTCAACTCATACGCTTTTCCATTCTTGCTTGCCCCAATCATGTAAATAGCTACTTTGTCTTCTTCATTCGGATTTTTTACTTTACCGGTTTCTGGATCTACTCCGCCACCCGCTTCGTTAATGATATGAGTTTTTAACTCATCTATTTCCGAAATTATTCCGCTCGCTATTTTGCGGACATCTTCAGCTTGCTTTACAATTGCTACTTCAAAAGCACGGTTACCCGATTTTTCAACTTTTTCCCGAATATTATCAACTGTTCTCTGGTTGATTTTATTAGCAGCATTTGATGATACCTCCATGCTATTGTTCAACAATTGGAACTTTTCCAACAAAGCCGAACTTACCTGCAAGGCCAACATCGCTGTCAGTACCAGGTACATCATCCCAATCATCTTCTGACGGGGTGTCTCTTTTCCTCCTGCCATTTTATAGTTTACAGTTTATTTAAGAGTATTTTTTATTTTGCAAACAGAAGATATGCCAAAGAGACCATCAACCGCTTACTGTGAACTATCAAATTAATTATCCTCGCATTGCAGTCAGCATATTGCCATATACATTGTTCAGAGCATTGATATTGGTTGTCAATTTCGACATTTCCGCTTTGAACTGCTGAGATTCTTTAGTAGCATCGGCCATATTCGCCATGGCAGAAGTCAGATTACCATAGAAAGCGTTCATTGCTTTCAAATGTTTGGTAGTATCCTGCAACTCCAATTCATAAACGGCGTTAAGAGCACCCATATTTTTAGTAATCGTCTGAAACTGGTCACGGTATTGTTGGGCATCTTTTGTAGCATCTGCCATAGAAGACATCGCATTGATAGCAACACCATACGATTTGTTCATTTCACCAATCGCTCCCGAAGCACTCTTCACATTTTTAGCGTAGTCATTGGTGGCTACAGTTGCATCGGTTAAATCACCAATTTTGGAAACAGTATCCGTAAGGCTTTTGAAGCCTTTACCAAGATTATTAAAAATATCAGGTGAGATATTGGCTTCTGCCATCATTTTGTCCATATTGGCGGTCAGCCCAACCCCTTTTTTCTCTTCTTTCCGAGAAGGTACGGGAGCAGCGTCATCCGCTAATTCAGGGTAGACTTTTTCCCACGCGTATTCATCTCCAGCAGGAAACAAAAAGCTTTGAACTGCATACAAAACAAAAATGAAAGCTTCGGTCAAAAGACCAACTGTCAAAATCTCACTCCCACCTTCTACGTGCGTTATTTTTGCCCAAGCGCCGATAATAACAACGGCTGCTCCGAGCGCATAAGCAGTTGGGACTATTTTACTCCAGAAAACACCTTGCTTTTGTGCTGCCATGATGAAAATTTAAGAATTATTGGTTTACAGAATCGGTTACAAATAATTAATTACGGTTATACAAAAAGTGAGGTGCCGCTTGATGGGCAGCACCCCTTCTATTTTTTAAGAATTTTCAAATTATCTTTTACGTCCACGAGAAGTAGCCGCGCGACCAGCCAAGTTTTCAACTACGCAACGGAATCCAATAAAAGAACGTTTGTTGTCTTCGTATTCCCAACCTCTCGTACCTGTTTCGAGGAAATAGGCTACATCTTTCCAAGAGCCTCCACGTACAATTTTGCGTGGCTCATCAGGATTATCATTCATTGGGTTCATATCCCAGTTCACTACAGTTGCATTATCAGCGTAGGCATCAAGTGTCCATTCCGCCACGTTACCTGCCATGTTATAAAGGCCATAGTCATTGGCATTATAGGCATTAGCCGGAGCAGTGTAAGGATAACCGTCGGCATCATAATTACCTCTTTGAGGCTTGAAGTTCGCTAAGAAACATCCTTTTCCGTTAGCGACGTAAGGGTTACCCCAAGGATATTTAGCTGAAGCACGGCCTCCGCGAGCAGCCCATTCCCATTCTGCTTCGGTAGGCAGACGGAACTTAGGCGAGCGATATTTACCTTCTTTTGCACGATAATCATTGTATAAATTAGATCGCCACTCAGAAAAATAACGAGCCGCTTTCCAGCTCACACCAACAACAGGATATGTATCAAAAGCAGGATGCGAATAATAATATTCAAGCATCGGGTCACCGTTATGATACGTAAAATCCTTTTTCCAAACCGTTGTATCAGGATGATACTTGGCCATAATTTCTTCTTCACCTAATACCGACAATGAATCGGTCATTAATGAACTTACAAATTGACGATACTCATGGTTTGTCACTTCAGTATCGTCCATGTAGAACGAAGTAATAGTCACTCGGCGATTAAAATTGACTTGCGTTGCAGCCACATCTTCATCCGCCTGACCCATCATAAATGAGCCTGAAGGAATCAATACCATTCCATAAGGGGTATCTTGCTTATAATCTTTACGACCTGTCGCAATTACTTCCCCGTTACGAACGCCGACTTCCGGCTTAGCTCCTTTCTTACTGCTTTTGCTGCTTTTACTGTTTTTACCGCCGAATTTGTCCTTGATAAAACCGCAGCTTTGCAGCATCACCGCTACCATTACAATCCAAGCTCCTTTGGTGGCATAGCCGAAAAATACCCTTTTGCTCATGGTTGATTCCCTTTAAATTCAAAATTTCAGTATAGAAACGAAGTTCTACGTGTTTATTGTGTGCTTTTTTTTAAAATTTCTCTGTTTTTTGCCCAACTGAGGCCTATTCCACTATCAAAAATGACAAAAACTGCCCAAAAATAATAAAAAACCCGCAACTTTTTATCAAACGGTTATCTATGGTCCTACAATAATTCTGCCAAAGAATATACTGCTGAAAAAAAGTTTTGCATTTTATCAATGTTTTTAAAGAGCATAGTTTTTTTGACAAAATCTATTAGTATCTAAATCTTGGTGTGCGTACCGGTGTCTTCTTGCCTTTTGTCAGTGCAGGAAGGGCATAAGATATCATAACTTCATAAGAAGCTGGTGCTTTAATATCACGGCTTTTCCCTATCAAATCTACGGCTCCTCCTATTCGCAATGCTTTGTTACTCAGAATATTAATACCCGCAATTATGTTATACGAATCCTGAAGGCGATAGGTTACTCCGCCAAATATCCATTCGTCCCAAGTAGCTATCACTCCTCCTTCAACTGATAGGGTCTTAGGACTAAAACCGAGTGGAGTTTTAACAAGCACCATCGGTTGAATCTCTAATCCATAGATAGGTTCCAATCGGTAACCGGCAGTAATGTAAGCATTAGGTGCCAGTGCATTATTTGCATCACCACTTAAGCTGAACTTAGGCTGATTTAAATGGTTCACACTTGCACCTATATAAAATGTGGTTGCATCATAAAAGGCACCTAAGGCAATGTCCGGTTGTGTCTGACCTAACCGCCCCGTAGGAATAAGTGGATCACCGGGTTCGCGAGCTACTAACTTACTAAAGTCTATATAACGATTTTGGAAACCGATTCTTGCACCCAAGGCCAGCGTATTTTCATTTATATTCATACGATAAGCATATGAGAGTTGTACCTCCTGGCTCCCGGTAGCTCCAATTCGATCATTCACATAATGGATACCTACTGCGCTTTTAGCAAAATTAAGTGGGATGCTTCCTGAAACTATTAAGGTATTGGGAGCACCGCCGTCGCCTGTAGTGGTTTGATACCCTTGCCACTGCATACGATTTATAATTTGTAAACGTGTCTTACCGTCAGCACCGGCTGTTGCCGGGTTTAGATAAAGCTGATTATACATAAATAGGCTAAACTGAGGATCCTGCTGCGCTTTTACGCCCGGCAATTGGCCTAACCAACCTAAAGTACATAATAGAAGTAGCCGTGGGTATTTCATATAGTATGGGGTATTTGCAATACAAACGACAATTAGCGAAAAAAATTTGATATAAAAAAAGGGTTGAAAACTCAACCCTTACCTTAACGCATAAAATGGTTTGAATGTTGCAAAGTACAGACAAATAGTTGTCCTTTTATTGCCACAATTTCTGCTAAATATTGTTTGCTTTTTTGATGTAAATCTCCAATGCACCTGTCATAGAAGGAGCATTAGGCATGGGCGCTTCAATATCTAAAATTAGTCCTGCTTCGGTAACAGCCTTGGCCGTTGTAGGACCAAGCGCCGCAATACGGGTCTTGTTTTGCTTAAAATCAGGAAAATTATGAAACAACGACGTGATTCCAGAAGGACTGAAAAAGCAAATGATGTCATAAAAAACTTCCGTTAAGTCAGATAAGTCAGACGGTACAGTTTCATACATCACTGCCTCGGTCAAATGCAGTTCATAATTACCCATAAATTCGGGAATATCGTTGCGTCGTTTGTCGGAACAGGGAAACAAAAATTTTTCACTTTTATGTTTCTTGATTAAATCTAACAAATCAGCGGCGGTCTTCTGTCCCGCAAAAATCTTCCTTTTCCGAATTTGAATATACTTCTGTAAGTAATTGGCAGTCTGCTCAGTTACACAAAAATACTTCATTTCAGCAGGCATCTCGAGTTTAGCTTCTTTGCAGATTCGGAAGAAATGATCTACGGCATTACGGCTCGTGAAAATAATAGCCGTATGCTCCATGATGTTAATCCGCTGCTTGCGAAAATCTTTAAAGGATACGCCCTGAACTTCGATAAAAGGACGAAAATCAACTTTGAGATTATACCTGCTCGCCAACTCAAAATAAGGGGATTTTTCGTCGGTAGGGCGAGCTTGGGTCACCAGAATACTCTCTACTTTGTTCAATCGGTCTTGCTGCATCAAAATAGTTTCGCTCATATCAGACATTTAGTGGGGCGGCCCGCTTCTCTTACAGGGCATACCTTACCCCGATGATGAGGGGGATTAATTCGACGATGCAAAGGTAAGAAATTAAATATAAACTTTTAACAGTTGTGCTGTTGCTAATTGTAAAGAAGATGAGAATCACTCGTAATACATAAAAAATTATACCGGGAATAATAATAAAAGGCCGAACCAAAGAAGACCAGTCAAAAACGTAAAAGGACGCTAATGAGGTTAACAAAAGCAAGGTTGTATAAAACAACAGCGACGATTGTATTATTTTGAAATAGTGAATGTTAGCTATCCCTTCCAGACGATATAATGTACCTAAAATATATAAACTGAAATATTTACCTACCAAAAAAGCAAAACAAATAAGAGCAATTTTGAAGTAGTTAAACCAGGCATCCGAGAGAGACTGCCCGGTCAATAATAATTCTTTAGAAGAAAATAAGTTGTATTGTTTGTCTTGGGTAAACAGGTATAAGTACCCTAATTGTAAACTTAGGAAGCCAACAAAAAGCAAATTAACACGGCTGAATGGCTTATTAATCAAAAAAGACTCGTCACGAATATTCACTTGAAATAAGTCTGATACACTATAGGCACGTTCAAATGCACGCGAATAGCCGTTAAATAAGTAGGTGGCAAACACTATTAAAAGCAACATGCCTATCACAAAAAAATCAGACATGACAGCTTCTTCTCTTGGTTTGAGATTAAGAAAAGATTGTTCTTCAATTGTAATGAGTTTTTCAATCGCAGCTTTTCGATGTCCAATCAGTACCGTTTTACCCACTTGCCCCGGCGTACCATAGAGGGTAATCATCAATTGAGGGCTTCGGTAAATGTTATAAAGACTGTCAATACGCATGACACGCCACGTTCCTGCTTTTAAGTTTTCCCGCAAGGAGCCATTAAAAAAAAGATAATTGTCTTTTTCGACGAAGATGAGAAGTTCGTAATGAAGGTTGCTTTCTAAATCAATGATGGTGTTAATTGACAATTGAGTATTATGTTGTTCTGGAACATACGGTATATATTCTTTCTCGCGCTGATCATAAACCAACCATTCCTGACTCAAATCTTTTACCAAGAAATATTGCTTATCCGGCCCTACTTCAGCATTCGCTTTGGCAGAAAGCAAAAGTATAGAAGAAAAAAGGAGCAGAAAATAAAGTACAAATGTTCGGTTTCTCACCTACAATCAGATTTTATCAAAACAAACAGGCAGCTAACCTATAAGGTAGCTGCCTGCAAAATTACGAATTTCGATGGTATTTCTTAGGCTTTCGCCAATGCTTTCACCATAGTTTCACCGATAAGGGCAGGTGATTCTACTACAAAAATACCGCATTCACGCATGATGCGCATTTTTGCGGCAGCGGTATCATCGGCTCCGCCAATGATAGCACCTGCGTGGCCCATACGACGTCCTTTCGGAGCTGTTTGGCCGGCAATAAAACCTACGACGGGTTTTGTACCAAATTCTTTTATCCAACGGGCAGCATCTGCTTCCATACTTCCTCCGATTTCACCAATCATTACAATGCCTTCAGTTTCGGGATCATTCATCAACAATTCAACAGCTTCTTTGGTAGTAGTACCAATAATCGGGTCACCACCGATACCGATAGCCGTTGTTTGACCGAGCCCTGCTCTGGTCAACTGATCTACTGCCTCATACGTTAACGTTCCCGATTTAGAAACAATGCCGATAGTACCTTTTTTAAAGATAAAGCCCGGCATAATACCAACTTTACATTCATCAGCAGTCATTACACCTGGGCAGTTGGGTCCAATCAAACGACAATTTTTAGTACTGATGTACTGTTTTGCCATCATCATGTCTTTGGTTGGAATACCTTCCGTGATACATACAATCACTTTAATACCCGCGTCAGCAGCTTCCATAATTGCATCACCCGCAAAAGCAGGCGGAACAAAAATGATTGATACATCAGCACCTGTTGCATTTACAGCGTCAGCGACAGTATTAAACACAGGGCGATCAAGGTGTGTTTGTCCTCCTTTGCCGGGGGTTACCCCTCCCACAACGTCAGTTCCGTACTCAATCATCTGTTGGGCATGAAAGGTACCTTCAGAACCTGTAAAGCCCTGTACAATTATCTTGGAGTTTTTATTGACTAATACGCTCATTGGTGGTTGGTATAAATTGCGTGATTCAAGATGGTTAACTTTATTTTATTCAAGACAGAAGCCAAAAATTTTCCAGTAAAAGTAGGTCTAAATGGAGAAAGTACAAAAGCCCTGCTTCAAGAAAAATTTTTAAGAGCAAAAAAACACTCCGTTCTCTGCCATGAACTACGAAATAATAATACCTTGCCAATGGTTTTTCGGAACTGAAAAGTCGTCTAACTATAAAGTATATTAACCAGAAGATTTATCTTTAGCCTTTTAATCCTTAACACCCTTCTTACTTATGATTCAATTTTCCAACGCCATTTCTGATGCTGTTTTAGCAACTGTCTGTATCGTCGTTTTTTTTCGTTTTTTTGCACGTCTTCCTTATTACAATCGAATTCTTTGGGGAATATTTTTAGTAACAACTGCCTTAGCGGCAGCAGCAGGGGTTTTTCGTTTCTTAGGCTTCCAACAACTCATTGACACACATCGCTCCCTAAGCACATTGGCAGGAAGTGTTGGTTTGGCTTCTGTAGTAGCCGCGATCTGGGGACTGGTAATGCGTCAAAGCTTTTCACGCTCTACAGTCATCTTAACTATTGCCGTTGGGCTTATTCTGTTTGTTACTTTATTATATCCTGCTTTCCAAGTTTTCGACTCCGTAGTGCAGGCATTAACCATGCTGTTGGTTATGTTGATAGCCGTCTATGGATTATTAAGAAAATACCAAAAAGCCATTTGGATTGTGATTGGAGTTATGATGATTGGATTGGCCACTAAAGTAGCAACCAATCACCTGCCTTTCAACCCTACGGACATTTATCATTATGCGCTTGCGGCAATGATTTTATGTTTTGGTAAAGCGGTTTAAGTAAAACGGATTAGATGTTGTTTTAGAAGCCCTAAACTACTCTTCCATCTCCAGCCTTGCATTTTCAGTGCTTTGAATAAATGCCTTCAAACCGCTGAATAATAACAAACACGACAATCCAAAGGCGAATACCAAGGTAATGGCAAACGATAAATGTACTTGATTGGGATCATGAAAGAGTTTATCGTTAAGAAACCCTACCATCAGCGGCCCGCCGCCTAAACCTAACAGATTGACTACAAATAAAAATAAAGCCGAAAAAGTAGCCCGCATGGGAGCGGGAATCATCTCTTGAACCGCCGCCGTTGCCGCCCCGTAAGGAATAGAAGTAACAAAAGAACTCAAGGCCAAAAGCACAACAAATACTTTCAGCGGTGCACTTGTCAGGGTAAAAAGGAGAAGGATAAGAAGTGCGATAATAACTCCACCCGACATACCGATAAATCCGACCCGCATTTTGGCGTCGGGATACCCCTGTTTGGTGAGTCGGTCACCGTAGCGTCCGCCAAAAATGACTCCACCTGTAGCAAACACGGTAACAATTCCACCCAACAATAAGCCTGCCTGCGATTCGGACAATCCATAATGGCGTACTAACAGCGTTGGGGTCCATGAAGTGGTAGCATACGAACCGAATGCCATAAAGGCAATTCCAAAAAACAGACACAAAATGGCTTTGCGGTTAGCGGAGTAATAAACGTTTATCTGCTGAAAAGTGATAGCTGTTTTTTGCAGATTTTTGCGCTCAGGTTCACGTATGGTCAGTGCAATCAGTGCCACAATCAATAAACCCGGTACACCTACGATGAAGAAGACGCTTTGCCAAGGAAAAATTTCCCCAAAAAACGGAAGCGTCCACGTCCCTTCTACACTAATTAATTTAAGAATTAGTGCCACCAACAAGATAGACAGCCCCGACCCAAGATATACACCTACGTTATATACGCCCAAGGCAGTACCGAGTTTATGACGCGGAAACAAATCGGTGATGAGCGAATAAGCTGCGGGCGAAAGGGCCGCTTCGCCAATTCCAACTCCAATACGGGCCAGAAAAAGTTGGTTATAAGTTCCCGTTATACCGCACAGTGCCGTCATTAAACTCCAAATGGCAATTCCATACACAATAATCTGCTTCCGACTTTTGCGATCAGCCATTCGACCGATAGGGATTCCTAAAAAAGTGTAGAAAATGGCAAAACTGAAACCGATAAGTAACCCGACTTGGGTATCTGTTACACCAAAATCTCGTTTGAGTGGCTTGACGAGCAGAGTAAGCACCTGACGGTCAATAAACGACGAGATATAGGCTAACATCAATACCGCTACTACATACCACGCATAACGAAGGTTGGAAGGAGAATTCATGAAGTAAGGAAAGGTTTAAGGTAAAATGGTAAATTTCAACCAAAAAATGTTATTTTTCGATTTCATCCATAGTACTTACATTAAGCAGCATCATACCATGCGTTTACTTAACATTGCCACTTTTTGGGCATTATTTTTTCCTTTTATCGCTTGTTCGCAAATGCAATTAGAAAAAGACTTGGATGCGCTCCTAAGTGAGCAATATAAATCTACACAAGCGGGGATTGCTGTCATGATTATCAAAGATGGGAAAATGTTGTATCAAAAAGGGTTTGGATTCGCCAATGTCACGACTAAAGAAGCGATTACTCCCCAAACTACTTTCCGAATGGCTTCGGTCTCCAAGCAGTTTACGGCTATGTGTATTTTACTTTTGGTAAAGCAGGGTAAAATTTCCTATGAAGACAATTTGCTAAAATTCTTTTCTGATTTTTCTCCGGTTGTTGGCAAAAAAATTAAAATAAGGCATCTGCTTACTCATTCATCAGGAGTGTGGGATTATGAAGACCTTATCCCTGCCTCCCAAAAAACTCAACTTCTTGACAATGACGTTTTGGCACTGCTTCGTTCACAATCCAAAACGTATTTTGAACCAGGAAGCACCTTCAAATACAGCAATTCAGGGTTTTGTTTATTAGAGCAAATTGTTGAAAAAGCTTCGGGACAGTCTTACATTCATTTCATAACCGAACACATTTTTAAACCCCTGAAAATGACCGATACGCGCATCTATGAAGCCAATGCAACAATTCCGCATCGTGCAATGGGTTTTGCCCGTACGAAAGAAGGTATATTGAAAGATTCAGACCAAAGCGTTACAAGCGCCACCAAAGGCGACGGTTGCGTTTATACATCCCTGAAAGATTACCAAAAATGGTATAATGCTATACGTACCCATCAGTTACTGAATTTAGAAGAAGAATTAAAAAAGGTACACATTTTGCTTCCTAAAAACGTACAGGGCCGATATGGGTTAGGATGGTTTTACGCGCAGGATGCCCAAAATCCATTGGCCATTTACCATACCGGCAGCAGTTGCGGATTTAGCAATGGTGTATTGTTAGTTCCTTCAAAAAACTACCTTTTTGCTTATTTCTCCAATATTGCCGACAATCACGCTATTGAAAAGGAAATAGGAGCGCTCCTCAAAAAACACTCGTTTTATGACACTGCCTTTGATTTTCTGAAAATGCTTGAACTGACTCAATAGGGATTTATTGCTACGGCTATTGAATTATTAGTGCATTGATGTAATTTTGGCCTCCGGATGTACGTTTATATATAAGTTTCTTACAACCGCCACGGCGGATCGTCCAATAACGCTACAGTCATGCTCAAAAAACTACCTTGGCGCCGCAGCCTTCTATTCCTCAATGTGCTTTTTATCAGCAGTTGCAGTTTGAGTTCAGAGTCTTTGTCCTTAAAATCAATGCTTAGCAAAGCCCCCATGAAGTCATCTGTTTCGAAATGCAAAGAAGGAGATTTGATTTGTTGTAAGAAAACACCCGAACGTTGTCCCCGAACTCAGCCTGTTATATAACCCTTTGATTTCATTTTACGACGATTCAGTTCTCAATTTAGTGCTTTCACGCACAGGCAATTTCCCATTTACTAACTATACGTTTATTTTTGTTATCAACTGTTTTGGCATCAACAATGAACGTAACCCTCAATGACAAAAGACTGCTGTTTATCGGTCCCTTTATTCTTTGGGCGGTAGCTACCGTTTTTTTTAATCTGCCAACTCTTTGCGAAGACAACTTTACGGCTGCTAAATTCTTAGTTGCGGCCTTAATCTCCGTGTATTTATCTTGGTTTGTGGGTCGTTGGATGATTATCGGGGTTCGTCAAAGGTATCCTGGAATCGAAAAAATACGCCAACGCCTTATTACTTTGGGCATACTCAGTCTTCCAGCGGTGGTCGTTTTGATCATACAACGGTTGCTTTTCTTCGACTATTTTGTCTACAACAATGATCCCAAATTTGATTGGTTTCACTCCGAAACCTTGTTTATGGTGGGACTGAATTTGTTCTACCTAGCCATTATTTTTGCCGTTTACGAGAGTCGTTATTTTTTCAGGCAATGGCTCATCAGCAAACGTCAAACCGAAGAACTCAGTCGTGCCAATTTGGAAATGCAGTTGGATTCGTTAAAAAACCAAGTCCAGCCGCATTTTTTATTTAACAGCCTCAATACGCTTCAGGCGCTTGTCAAGTCCAACGAAAATAAAACCGCGGTTCGCTTCATTGGTGATTTGTCACAGGTATATCGGTATTTGTTACAAAGCAATGAGCAACAGCTCATTTCGCTCGAAAAAGAGTTGGAATTCACCCACGCTTATTTTGGATTGCTCAAAACCCGTTTTGAAGACGGGATTTTGTTGGAGGTAAACGTTAACCCTATCTTCCGCCACACCCAAATTCCTCCGTTGACTCTACAGCTATTGGTAGAAAACGCCGTAAAACACAACGTAGTATCTACTTCCAAACCTCTGAACATTAAGATTTTCACAACTATTGATGGCAACCTTGTCATTCAAAACAATTTGCAATGCAAGCCCAATAACTCAATGCCTTCCAGCAAAAAAGGATTGATGAATATTGCTTCAAAATACGCATTACTGCGACAACCTCACGTGCAGATTTATGAAAAAGAAGACATTTTCGAAGTGAGGGTTCCGCTCATTGGAGAATGGGGAATAAAAGAGGCCAAGGTTAAAAATTAATACATCAGCAAAAAATGAAAGTAATCATTATTGAAGATGAAGCATTGGCTGCGCGGCAGTTGAAAGCAATGGTGCAGGAGTGCGACGAAAACATTCAAGTATTAACGATGCTCGACAGTGTGGAAGCATCGGTACAATGGCTGCGTACCAACGAACGCCCTGATTTGATGCTGATGGATATTGAATTGGTTGACGGGCAAAGTTTTGAGATTTTCAACCAAATAGAAGTCAAAAGTCCTGTCATATTTACAACTGCTTACAACGAATATGCCATACAGGCTTTTCGAGTCAACAGCATTGATTATCTTCTTAAACCCATTGATGAAGAGGCGCTGCGACGCAGTCTGAATAAGTTTCGGGAATTGAAAAAAGTCTATGGCACCACCGACAACCAAGTGAATATCAATGAACTTGTGTCACTCATAAAACAAACAAAAACGTTTTCTTCCGAATACCGTGAGCGATTTTTACTCAAACAGGGCTCCCGGCTTGTGCCTATTGAGATAGAAGAAATCGCCTATTTTTATAGTCAGGAACGACTAAGTTTTGTTAAAACGTGGGACGAGCGCTCGTATGTGGTAGATTATACCTTGGACGAGTTGGAATGTCTGCTCAATCCCAAACATTTTTTTCGGGCCAACCGCCAAATTATTCTTTGCGCTAAATCGGTTGATAAAGTCCATCTTCATTTTAATAGCCGCCTCAAACTCGACCTCAAGCCTTTTGCAGCAGAAGATGTATTCATCAGTCGCGACAAAGCGGGGGAATTTCGCAACTGGATGGGGGAATAGTAAGTTTGGATTGTCTTGGGTTTTTATTACTTTTAATAGCCCGTTCAGTTATGAATATATGTATTGAATAAGCACTTATCAACAACCCTAAAACCAATCCGTTATGGCAAATTCGTTTTCTCCCTCTTTGGAGGATTCATCTGATTACAACCGAGTTTCAACCAGCGATTTTTTACTCGGCATTCCGCCGTATCTCTATGCGGTAGTTTTCTCCTCATTTTGCGTTATTGTAGGCCTTATATGGGATATATGTTGGCATACAAGTATCGGGCGCGATGGCCTTTTTTCACCACCACACTCGGTGATTTATGTAGGTGCTGTCGTATCAGGACTCTTTTCGGGATTTCAGGTATTGTACACTACTTTCAAAGGTAACGCCATCCAAAAAGCGCAGAGCGTCAAGGTATGGGGCTTTTTTTATAGTTCCCTTGGTGCCCTGTTTTGCATTTGGGGCGCATTAATGATGCTTACTTCCGCTCCGTTTGATGATTGGTGGCACAATACGTATGGCCTTGACGTTCAAATCCTTTCACCACCACATACGGTTTTGGCATTGGGAATTATCGGTGTGCAGTTTGGAGCCATTGTCAGTGTACTTTCTGCTAAAAACCAAATAGCAAGTCAGCCTTTCAGCAATGAGTTTACCAAACGCCGTCTTCGTCGCCTTAATGTTCTTTTTGCGCTTTCAGGTGGGTTTTTGATGACGATGTGGTACACACTACTTTCCGAGGAAATGGGCAGCTGGGAAATGCATAATTCAAGCTTTTACAAAGTGACAGCCATGGCATTCCCTCTATTTTTATTGGCCTTCGGTCGCGGTGCAGGCGGGCGCTGGAGCATTACTTCCGTTACGGGTGTCTATATGGCCTTGATGTGCCTTACGCTTTGGATTATTCCATTATTTCCTGCTGAACCTAAGTTAGGACCTATTTGGAATCACATTGACCACTACCAGGGCTTTGCCTTTCCGCTGTGGTTGATTGTCCCTGCAATGGCGATGGATTGGCTTTTAAACCGTTATCCTATTTTGAACGATTGGTGGATGGCAGCCATTATGAGTGTTGTTTTTGTGATTTTAATATTGGCGGTTCAATGGCCTTTTGGCGAATTTTTACGCGAATCGCCATATTCTCGCAATTGGATTTTTGGTAGTCATTACTCTTATTTCGGCAACGACCCGAATTGGGAATACCGCTTTAAATTTGCCCCTTGGATGCTTCAAAGCGCGACTGATTTCAGCATTGGTATCGCTTATGCTTTAGGGTTTGGTTATGTTTCATCACGGATTGGACTGGCGTGGGGAAAATGGATGCGTAAAATACAACGATAGTTGGCAGTTCATAGTCAACAGTGAATTCGACCCAAATCGTAAACCCTAAACAGCAAACCCTTTGCTATGGAGTCTTTTAGATTAAAAACAATACTTCTTTTTTCAACACTTTACATTCTTACCTCGACCTTTTCTTTTGCGCATATTGGCAGTTCGGGTGTATTGTTTCAAGGTCAAGCAGGTGCTTATCGCGTCTTAGTAAGCCTACAACCCCCTGATGTGATTCCAGGAACAGCCCAAGTGACTGTTTATGTAGAAAACGGTAACGTAAAAACGGTAATGGCTCGCCCTATTTATTTCCGCACGGGCGACGAAGGTGCTCCTTCAGCCGACCCTCTGGCGTCTGTCCCTAACCAAACAGGTCAATTTCAGGGAATTGTGTGGTTGATGGGAGGGGGGGCTACGAGTGTCCAAATCACCCTTGACGGTGACTCGGGCAAAAGTGAAATCGTAGTTCCTTTAGTGGCCATTGCCACTGCCCAACGCGAAATGCCGGCGGGGTTGGGTGTATTGCTCAGTATTTTAGGACTGCTTTTAGTGGTGCTGCTTATTACTGCCATTGGTGCCAGTGCCAGCGACGGCTTGCTCAAAGCAGGTATTCCGCTTACTCCCAAGCAACGCCGCGCTCGCTGGACAAATATGGGCATTGCGGCCGTAGCCTGCACAGCTATTTTGTACGGTGGAAGCAGTTGGTGGAACAACTGGACAGATGACTATCGACAGTTTATGTACAAACCTCTGCAAGGAACCGGCAAAATTATGAATCAAAATAACGAACGCGTTTTTCAGTTAAAAATTGACACGCTGCAATTGGTTCAAAGCCGGCAAAGACGTACCACGCTGAGTTATCTTATTCCCGACCACGGTAAGTTGATGCACTTGTTTTTGGTACGTCAAAACACCTTCGATGCGTTTGCTCACCTTCATCCCGAACGCCGCGACACCACCACGTTTGAAGCGTATTTACCCAAACTTCCTGCCGGTAAATACCTTGTTTATGCTGATATTGTACAACGGTCAGGCTTTACGGAAACCATTACCGATACCATTGAGATTCCTGCTGTTTATGGCAATGCATTATTGAAAACCGACCCGGAAGATACATACGTGGTTACGGATCCACTGAATAATCCCAAACAAATCCCGATAGACGAAAACGTAGTAATTTGCGGTAAACCCGGTACCAAAACCAAACTAAAAGATGGCTCTTCCATCGTATGGGAAGGCAAACCAGATGTATCTTTTGAAGCAGGAAAACCGTATCAACTGGCATTTGAAGTACTTGACCCGGCCGGCAAACCTGCCGAGCTGGAGCCTTATTTAGGCATGAACGGACACGCTGCCATTATCAAATCGGATGGTTCGGTCTATATTCACCTTCACCCCGTTGGTACGTATTCAATGGCGGCCCAACAATCAATGCAAAGCCGTATTGCTGATACAACTCGCATTTATCGTTTACCTACCAATACCCAAGTCTTTCGCGACAGCATTGACCGCTACATAGCAAGTCTGAAAGCAATGACTCCTGCCGACCGTGATCGCTTATTGATGGCAAGCATGACAGGAATGGATTCTCAAAAGATGGCAGGGATGAAACACGAAAATCGTATCGTCTTTCCCTATGCATTCCCCAAACCGGGCCAATACCGTATTTTCCTGCAAATCAAGCGAAATGGGCAGGTATTAACGGGAATATTTGACGCCACGGTGAAAGCCGCTTCGATGTAAATTCAGCGCCAAACGGAACTCTGTCTGCTTGAATTTGATTTAGTGGTAAAAGCAATGTGGCTATGAAAATCGAACAAATATATACGGGATGCCTTGCACAAGGTGCGTATTACATCAGAAGCGAAGGAGAAGCAGCTGTCATAGATCCCCTTCGTGAGGTGAGTCCCTATATTGATAGAGCAACCAAAGACGGAGCAAAAATCAAGTACGTTTTTGAAACGCACTTCCACGCTGATTTTGTCTCGGGCCACTTAGATTTGTCTGAAAAAACGGGAGCGCCCATCGTTTTTGGCCCTAATGCTAAAACCGGTTTTGAGGCTTATATTGCAACTGACGGCGAAGAATTTCAATTAGGAAAAGTGAAAATCAGGGTGTTGCATACACCCGGACACACCATGGAATCCACCTGCTATCTACTTTTGGATGAAAATGGCAAAGAAACAGCCCTATTTAGTGGCGATACTCTGTTCATTGGCGATGTAGGCCGACCCGATTTAGCCCAAAAGTCAAATTTAACCGTCAATGATTTGGCGGGTTATCTGTACGATTCGCTCCGCGGCAAAATCATGCCCTTACCCAATGATGTGATTGTTTATCCCGCCCACGGAGCGGGCTCTGCCTGCGGCAAAAACATGAGCAAAGAAACTACGGACACCTTGGGCAACCAAAAAATGTTTAATTATGCCCTACGTGCAGATATGATCAAAGAGGAGTTCATAAAGGAAGTCACGAATGGCTTGACCAAGCCTCCTCAGTATTTCCCACAAAACGTCAAAATGAATAAGGACGGCTACGAAAGTATCGACGTAGTGATGGCGCGTGGGGATAAAGCATTGAGTCCTGCTGCCTTTGAGGCCGCCGCCAATGAAACGGGAGCTGTTGTATTGGATACGCGCAGTGCCCAAGTGTTCAACAAAGACTTTATTCCAAATTCTATCAATATTGGGCTCAAAGGAGATTTCGCCCCATGGGTTGGTGCCCTAATTCCTGACATCAAACAGGAACTCTTGCTCGTAACTGAATCGGGTGAAGAAGAAGAAACCGTGCTTAGATTGGCACGTGTAGGCTACGACAACGTCATTGGCTACCTTGATGGCGGAATCGAAGCGTGGAAAAAAGCAGGGCAGGAAACCGATTCGATTACTTCTATCTCGGCAGAAGAATTGGCTGAAAAAATAGAAAACGTTTTAGTCATTGACGTACGTCGCCCAAGCGAATATACTGCCGAACACATCGACGGTGCCAAAAACCTTCCACTTGATTCTATTAACGATTTAATGGCCGAATTTCCGAAAAATCAGACGATGTATATTCACTGTGCCGGTGGCTATCGTTCCATGATAGCAGCTTCCATACTAAAGTCACGCGGCTATGATAATCTGGTAGATGTAGCAGGAGGGTTTGCAGCCATTTTGCAAACAGGCCGATTTAAATTGACCGATTATACCTGCCCAACTACGCTGAAAAAGTAGCCATTATTTCTAATAAATTTATGACCCTCGCTCACGAAAAATCAGGCTCGGCGCGAGGGTTTATTATTTTTTATAGAAAAAGTATTGCTATAGTAGTATAACATTTTGTGTTTGTAAATCAAGACCTTCCACTCTCTATTTATAATTAGCAAACCTTCCGTCCATTTCATCAGACTATTTTGTTAATGGTGACAAACGAAAGACTGCTGACTACCAATTATTTGACCGTAAGATCTTCAAATCCTTTGCTCTATTTTAGGAATCCAATTATTCTAAAATAGAAGAATTTAAAGATTTGATAATTTCAAAATTCTCCTTAGAGTGCAGTTTAATACCCACTTTTGTGGCTGAAATGGTTGATGTAAATTTACCTCTGTTTTTATTTTCAACTATCCCACTTTTATTACTGCAAACTTTTAAACAAAATCCTCAAATATGAGACACTTCTCCTGTTCTCCCCCATTAAAATTAATTTTCAGCGTTTTTTTATTCACAATTCTGTGGGTTACAGCTCCTAATGTATATTCCCGCACCGCGGAAATCACCATTAAAGGACGAGTAACTGATGCTTCTACGAAAGAGGCACTTGTGGGCGCCAATGTCGTATTGAAAGGTACCCAAAAAGGAACCAACACCGATGCCAACGGAAATTTCAGCATCCCCGTTACTGACGAAAAAGCGGTATTGGTATTCGGTTTTATTGGGTTTGAAAAGCAGGAAATTGTAGTAGGAAATCGTACTGCGATTGAAGTTTCCCTCAAATCTTCGGCCTCGGAACTCTCACAGGTAGTGGTAATCGGCTATGGAACCACGACTAAAAAAGACGCAACGGGATCCCTCAAAACCATTAAAGCTGCCGACTTCAACCGAGGGATTGTTAACTCGCCCGAGCAACTTCTGCAAGGGCGCGTAGCAGGGGTAAACGTTACCTCGGCAAGTGGCGAGCCCGGCGGTCGTCAAAGTATCACCATTCGTGGACCCGGAGGAGTACGTACAGGAAGTACGCCTCTGTTTGTACTTGATGGTATCCCACTTGACAATTCAAGCACGGGTGGCGCAACCAACCCAATGAACTTCCTTAACCCGCAAGACATCGAAGCTATCGACGTTCTTAAAGATGCTTCTGCCACCGCTATTTACGGAGCACGGGGTGCCAACGGGGTGGTTTTGATCACTACCAAAAAAGGAAAAGTTGGAACAGGAAGTCTCTCACTTACGTCCAATACTGGTGTTTCAAACGTAGCGAGAGCGTTGCCGTTGTTTACTGCCGATGAGTTTCGTAAACAAGTGGCCGCAGTAGGAGGTACAGTGGATGACCTAAAGGCCGATACCGATTGGCAGCGTGAAATTACTCGCCAAGCTACTACTCAAGACCACAACTTATCCTTTAGTGGTGGAGCTGAGAAACTGACTTATTATGGTTCGGTAGGGGTTCAAAACCAAGAAGGGGTGATGAAAAACAGCTCGCTCAAACGCTATACAGGTCGTATCAATGCCTCGCAGAAACTGATGGATGACCGCCTGGTAATAGACATGAACCTAACGGCTTCACAGACCATCAACAACCGTCCGCCTATCGAAAGTGTGCTTGGTTCAGCACTATCAGCTAACCCTACCTATCCCGTTCGTGATGCCAACGGTGTATTGGCTCGTTATCAAGCTTTTACCAACCCTGTGTTAGCTTTGGACCTAAACAAAGATGTGACCACCATCAACCGCATCGTGGGAAGCATTTCGCCTTCGTTCAAAATCTTTAAAAATCTGACCTACAAGCTTAACCTTGGCGTAGATAATTCAAGCTCAACTCGCGACGCACAAGTATTTCCAAGCACCGTACCTCAACAGGACGGACGATTGGATGCTACGTATTTAGATAACCGTAATGTGTTGATAGAAAACTATTTCACGTTCAACGACAGCTTTGGCGACCACAGTTTCAATGCATTAGTGGGACATTCTTACCAGAAATTTAGATTGAATGGCAGAAACTGGAGCGTCAACAAGTTTGCAGTCTCACCGATTGAGCCGGCCAATAATCCAAGTTTGGGACAAGAACTGGCTTTAGCAACCAACCGTCCGGGTGGTTTTGCCGTTATCAACGAGTTACAGTCGTTTTTCTCTCGTCTTAACTATACTTTCAAAAACCGTTATTTGTTTACTGCTACTGTGCGTGCCGATGGCTCAAGCAAGTTCGGAGCAAATAACAAATACGGAATATTTCCGTCGTTCTCGGCCGGATGGCGTTTATCTGAAGAGTCATTTATGCAATCGGGTCCCTTCTCTGATTTGAAACTTCGTGCAGGTTGGGGACAAACGGGTAACCAGGAAATTCCTTCTAAAATCACCCAAGCACTCTTTACCTCAAGTGCATCATCCACAACAAGTTATCCATTGGATGGTTCGACCAACTACCCTGCGGGAACAACGTATGTTCGTTTAGCCAACCCTGATATTCAGTGGGAACTGTCAACTCAAACTGACATCGGTCTTGATTTTGGTCTCTTCAAAGGTGCTTTGACAGGTACAATTGATTATTTCCGCAAAGTATCCAACAAAATATTATTGGAAGTTATCCCTTCTGACCCTATCCAACCTGCCTCAACGTATTGGACCAACGTGCCAAACATGACGATTACCAACCAAGGGCTTGAATTAGACCTTAACTACCGCTATGTAGGTAAGAGCGGCTTACGTTTCGACCTCGGCGGTAATATCACGTTTATCAAAAACGTAGTAAATAATTCTCCCTATACCGTTATTACATCAGGATCAGCAACAGGTCCGGGTTTAACTTCGGCAACAGTAAACGGATATGTAAACGGGCAGCCAATCGGAACTTTCTATTTGCGTCAGTACATCGGTATTGACGATAAAGGCGTAAGCAAATATGCCGACTTAGATGGCGACGGTATAGGAGGCACCGACAAAGACCGTGTCGCAGCAGGAAGTGCGTTACCGACACGCCAATTCAACTTGAATGGAAGTGTTTCGTACAAACGTTTTGATTTATCGGCCAACTTTAACGGTGTATCAGGTAATAAACTTTATGACAACACTGCCAATGCGTACTTCTACAAAGCTCGTTTAGTGAAAAACCTGAACGGTATCGCAGAGTCGGCAGGTGAGCCAAACGAGTCTATCAACAACGCTGCGCCTGTTTCGACACGCTTCCTAAAAGATGGTGCCTTTTTCCGTTTGAATAACTTGACTTTGAGTTACAACCTGGATACCAAGAAAATCGGTATCAACAAATGGATTTCAGGAGCACGTCTGTCAGTGACCGGTCAAAATTTGTGGCTCATTACTAAATACAACGGCTACGATCCGGAAGTAAACGCTGCTGACCGCAACGTCAACGGTATTTCATCATACGGGATTGATTACCTGAGCTATCCCAAGGCCCGTTCATTCATTTTTAGCTTGAATTTAACTTTCTAAGAACATGAAAAAAACATTCATATTTGCCCTTATTTGCTGCAGTTTTCTTACCCTCAACAGTTGTACAGACCTCGTAGAAACTGTACTCGACGAATCGTCTGTAACAGGCTTGACCGAAAAGCAGACCGCCGACGGAAACCTTGCTCCCGTGTATGCACTGTTGCCCAGTATTTTTCAACATACAACATATTTTGCCATTCAGGAAATTTCGACCGACGAAGCGATTTTGCCCTATCGTGGTGGCACTGACTGGGGCGACAACGGAATTTACCTTGCCTTGCACCAACATACTTCTACCAGCACTGACCCTAACATTCGCAATACATGGTTGCTGCTTACTCAGGGGATTTCGCGAGCTATTACGGCCATTAATGCCTTACCAACTGTCAACGACCCCAACACAAAAACCTACATTGCCGAAGCACGCGGCATAAGAGCTTATTACAACTTAATGCTCTTAGATTTGTTTGGATTGGTTTTTGCCAAAGATGACGCACAAGCTATCTCTGAAATTTTACGCGGTGAACAGGCCGTTGAATATCTCAAAGCTGAACTTTTGGCAGTTGAACCTGATTTGTTGACTACTGTTGGCCCAGGACGTTTTACCAAAGGTGTTGCTTGGGGTTTATTGGCCAGATTGTACCTTAACGCTGGAGTTTATCGCGATCGTTACGCCACAAATATTCAGTTTAAGCCCGAAGACATGGACAAAGTGACAGAGTACTGCGACAAAATCATCAATTCGGGACAGTATCGCTTGTCGGCCGATTATTTCTCACTTTTCAATTCGGACAACAACAGCAACAAAGAATTGATTTTTGTGGCCGAACAACGTGCTGAACTCAACGGACACAATCGTATGGCTTACTTCTCATTGTCGGGCGACCAGTTTCCACTACCCGCCTTCCCTGCTGCCAACGGTACCGATGGCCCTGCCATTACCCCTGATTTTTATCAGTCGTGGGCACAAGCCTATACACCCAAAGACCCTGCTGGTACTGACCCACGCTTTTTTAAACAAAACTGGACAATACCTGCTGACTCTTGCATTGCGGCTGATAAGTTTGAAATGAACCGCGGTATCTTACGTGGAACGCAGTTTGGATTGCTTCGCGTCAACGGAGCTTTTGTACGCTGCGGTACTAACTATAAAATAGGAAAACTCTTCAATGTGACTCGCAACCGTCCGACTTTGCCCGTTAATTTTACGGAGCAAGTAAACTACACCGTAGCTGGTAGCGATTATAACACAGGCTATCGCGTGTTGAAGTATGAATTCAGCAAAAAATCGTCGTCAGGACGTAACCTTGGCGATGCCGACATTGTAATATTACGTTTGGCCGATGTGTATTTGATGCGCGCCGAAGCAAAACTTCGCAAGAGCAATGATGCCGCAAGTGCTTTAGCTGATGTAAACTTCATTCGTGCTTCGCGTACAGCGGTAGGTACACCTGCCCCTGCCCTTACAAGCATGACCCTTGATTTGCTATTAAGAGAGCGCGGCTTTGAACTTTATTGGGAATCAATTCGCCGTACCGACTTAATTCGCTTTGGTAAGTATGAAGGTACATGGACAGAAAAAACTAACACTGATCCTAAAAAACGTCTCTTCCCGATTCCGCAAACGGCCGTTGACGGAGCGTCAAACTTACCCGGTTATTTGAAACAAAATGACAGTTACTAATACTGCAAATCGGTAATAGACTTTTCAATACACAAAAAGGCTGTCTCAACCAATGAGGCAGCCTTTTTTGTATACAAGGTGACAAACGTTACATTATTAAGATTAAATTGTACCGAAATTGATACTATTCTAAAATGAAACAAAGTTTAAGCTAAAAAATCAACTTATTTTGTATTACAATAGTTACCCTGTGTATATAGTAATTAAAACCCTGTTTAAAGAATGGAAATCATTGAACTAATCAAAAAACCGTGGCCCTGGTACGTAGCCGGACCACTGCTGGGCTTCACTGTGCCGGTATTGTTGCTGATTGGCAACAAATCTTTTGGGATTTCTTCATCGCTTCGGCACATTTGTGCCGCTTGCCTTCCTGCGGGTATCCCATACTTTAACTACAATTGGAAAAAAGAAACCTGGAATTTAGTGTTTGTCACAGGAATCTTGATTGGAGGATTTCTGGCAAATCATTTTTTGGCAAATCCGAACACGATTCTTATTTCGGATCAAACGGTCGCCGATTTAAAAGCGCTCGGTGTGCAGGATTTCTCAGGATTAATGCCTCTTGATTTGTTTGGCGTTGAAAATATACTTTCTGTCAAAGGCCTCATTTTTATGGTATTGGGTGGTTTCATGGTAGGTTTTGGAACCCGTTGGGCGGGTGGCTGTACCTCTGGGCACTCCATCATGGGATTGTCTAACTTGCAACTTCCCTCGTTGATTGCAACCTGCTGTTTTATGGCAGGTGGTTTTATCACTACCCATTTGCTGATGCCACTGATTTTCAAGCTTTTTTAATTTAAAGAATTGTACCCATGAAAAATTCACAAGACAATATAGCTTTAGCCCCCGACGAAGAATTCGTATGTGATGCTCCCAATGAGATGGCGCAAACCGAAACAGGATTGGCCCTTGGCAAATACCTGATTGTCGGCATACTATTTGGAATCGTATTTATTAAAGCAGAAATCATTTCTTGGTTTCGCATTCAGGAAATGTTCCGTTTTCACAGTTTCCACATGTACGGAGTGATTGGCTCGGCCGTTGTCGTCGGCATGATTTCAATATTTATCATCAAAAAATTCAATATCAAAACGCTCGCCGGAGAAGAAGTCCATTTGGTCCCTAAAAAATTCCACAAAGGGCAAGTGTATGGCGGCTTGTTATTTGGCTTGGGATGGGCCATTACGGGCGCCTGTCCCGGACCGCTCTACGCACAAATCGGAGCAGGTTATTTAGCCGTTATTGTATCATTAGCAAGCGCTATTGCCGGCACATGGGTATATGGTTGGTTGAGAAAATCAGTTCTTGCGTGACTTTAAGTGCTCACGCACTTGTTATCTGTTAATCGTTATTAATAAATCGCCGCAAAGGCACGATTTTCTTGTCCAAGCACTTAAAAGCTACAGTTGGATTCATACTGTGGCTTTTGTTGTATTTTTAAGCAGTCAAGCAGAAATTTTCGAGTATTTAGTTTATCACTTCTTAGATTCAAGGAGTAAATGCAACTTTTAAAGAGGGCAAGAGAAGTAATATTTTTGAGAAAGAAGGGGTATCCCCCTTCTCCCCAAGGATAAATTACGTATAATTGCCTTCCGTCCAA